>Ga0007848_1000223_pt1 | contig 21167 bp, 7 predicted proteins | sample CryBogCBH18Jul08_FD_71209 | JGI IMG/M metagenome (GOLD analysis project Ga0007848, IMG submission 71209) | Freshwater microbial communities from Crystal Bog, Wisconsin, USA - CBH18Jul08 | ecosystem: Environmental > Aquatic > Freshwater > Lake | place: Crystal Bog, Wisconsin, USA | collected...
GGACCTACGGGAGCCACGGGACCTACCGGAGCCACAGGACCTACCGGAGCCACAGGACCTACCGGAGCCACAGGACCTACAGGTCCCGCACCAGCTGGAAATCAAGGCCAGTTTATCTTTCTTTCAAGTACAGGAGTTGCGAGTGCAGCTAACGTATATCAGAGCATCACGAGCAACAGTGTCGGCATAGGAACGACTAACCCGCAGGCTAATCTTCACGTCGTGGGAAATGTCTATGCTTCTAATGGGCTCTCGACTACGAACGTGGTGGCATCCGGAACTATTTCATATTCATATGACCTTGTTCAACAAGGAGCCTATCTAAATCCTACGACCGCAAATTCTTCAACAATTATTCAATGGTATCAGCGTCTTGTCACAACGACAGGTCAGCCATTTTGGTCATTAAATTCAAGTCCTCAGTTAGGTCCTCTAAGTCCGTTTGGTGTTGTTGGATATAACACAACAACCCTTTTGAACGATGGCCGTGTTCTTTTTAATCAACTGGGCTCTGGAAATAACATAGGATTTTTCACACCCGAGAGGAACCAATTTAGTTCTGTATCGGGCGGATTCACTATAGTTTCGTATGATTATACTGGCGCCATCCAGATTCCGGATGGTCGCGTTATATTTATACCATCAAATCAGCAAAGGGTTGGTGCTCTCAACCCAATAACTTACTCTTTTACGACGTATTCAACTGGGACAGTGAGTGTTAATAATGCACATTGGGGTGCTGTATATGAACCATCCGGAAACGTCATCATGACACCTACAACTACTTCTAACGTAGGCATTTTTAATACTGGTACAAATTCATATTCGAGAATATCATTCCCAAGTGACGTAGCACAGTTAGTGTCCCCCCTTTACCACGGTTCGGTACTTTTGACGGATGGCCGCGTTCTTTTTGTTCCGAATAACACATCTAATATCGGAATATACACTCCTACGACTGCTACATACACAAATGTGACCGTAACAGTAAGTGGGTCTTATGCGGGCGGCTGTCTTATGCCATCAGGGAATGTGTTCATGGTTCCGAACACGGCTTCATCAAATGCAATAATTTACAACCCATTCTTAAATACTCAGAGTAATGTAAATGGTCTCAATGGGCTTTTTTTTGGCGGCCCTAACGGCGGCAATGGCGCGGTAGCTCTCCCTGATGGAAGAATAGTCATTTTTCCACGGCGCGACGGCTCAAGTGGTTCAATTGTTGTATATAATTCAGTCACTGGTACATTCAATCAGGTGGCGGGTTCCTCCTCTGTGACATTTCAAAACGCAACGACAGCTCCTTCGGGAGGGACACTGATACCAGACGGGCGTATAATATTTGCGGGTTCGGGCACATATGGCGCATATGCATTGGATACACGCACACCCGCCCCACGCGAGTTCTGTCTTCACCCTTTTTTTAATAAGTTCTAGTAATAGATATGGCATCGGAATCCATATATTTTAATTCAAAAAGTATAGTTGGAGCAACAAGTGTCGTAGTCGGGTCAACATATCTTCCACAGACAACTCTTCAAGCGACCGGAACGACCACGCTCATCGGAAACGTGTTCGTTCAGGGGGGCGTATTATACCCCCCTAGACCCATGACAGCAAATACAACTTCAATATCTGGATTTGCATATGGAAATGGAACATATGTAGCATTTGCACCGGAACAATCAAACCCTGCTAATGCGTATCTCGCGTTTGATGGTGATATTACTACGGTATCGGATTCGGTTACTACATCAGGTTTCCAAGTTTACAGTAGTGCATTCCCCTATAACTACAGTAATACAACAATTACGGGAGGATTCAGTAACACATTCGACGTGACGAGCACAAATTATCCGGGAGTCTATATCCAACTCCTAATGCCTCCTGCGGTGCCACTAGTTCTTGAATATTATACTATTTTTCCCACCGCCATCACTAGGGGCCCTGGAACGTGGCGTGTTTTCGGATCTCAGACGGGCGCTATTGGTTCATGGGTCTCATTAGATTCCCGTGCATCTATAACGTGGGCCGACCCACAAGTATCTCAGACGTTTTATCTAAGTCCTGTACCGGTCGCATATTTATATTTTCGTCTTTCGGTTCAAAACTTGGCCGGAAATAGTCAAATTCTTGATGTCAGTCAGTGGAACCTGTACGGTCGTCCTCCAGTTCCTGCAATGTCTATTCTTGGAGGAGATTTGTCGATTAGTTCGGGTGGCGGACTTATTGTAGGTTCTGGTACAATAGGTTCAAATGTGGCAATTTTCTCAAACGTCGGAGGAGGTTCGAATGTTGTAGTAATTAATTCAAACGCTTGGGTCGGAATAGGGACGACGTCACCTACGGCAAGTTTACACGTCTTGGGAAACGCCTTCGCCTCAAATGCCCTCACCGCCCCTAGCCTCTTTGCCTCGAGCAATATTACAGTCGGCGGGGCTTCTGTAGGTTCAAACATAGCTGTATTTTCAAACGGAACAAATATAACAGTTATCAACTCAAACGCGTGGGTCGGAATAGGGACGACCAACCCCACAAGTTCACTACAAGTCAACGGGAACGCCTCCTTTGCCACGGACACATTTACAGTCCCTTTTGCGACCGTCGGAACTATGAGTGTTCTGAGCGGTCTGACGATCGGTCCGAGTTCAACCATACTTGGGTCTAACTTGGCCGTCTTTGCTAACGCCTCAGGAGGTTCGAACGTGACGATATTTACAGGGAATGCTCTGAGTATAGGAACATTGACTCCAACAGCAACTCTTCATGTTGTTGGGTCAATGGGGTCTAACATTGCGGTATTTTCAAACGGATACAGCAACGGAATTTTCGTGATAAATCAGTGGTCCAATGTCGGCATAGGATTGGCTAATCCTCAATTTCAGTTGGATCTGTCTACCGATGGAGGCCGACAACCAACAAGTGCGAACTGGAAAACAGGTTCAGATCAACGCGTTAAATCAAATATAGTCGCAGCGAACCTAATCACTTGCTACAACACTATAAAATCACTAAATTTAAAATATTTTCAGTGGAATTTTCCAGACATGCAACCTATAGATCAGCATTCCCTGGGATTTATAGCTCAAGAAGTCGTTAATTATTTTCCAAAGGCGGTCTTTCCTTCCGACTCTCACGGGTTTCCAGATTTCCTCAATATCAATGTAGACCAGATAGTGAAGGCGATGTATGGCGCTCTTAAGAAAACAATAGATGACAAGGAGGCCCTGGAAGAGAAACTCGAGTTGGCCCAAAATGACATAGACCTTTTGGAAACGCGCCTAAGTGATCTTGAGGCGCTCGTGAGGACCCTGCTTCCTCAAAAGGAGACGACCCAGACAGGACCGCGTTCAGCTGCGCTCATTAACCAGATGTAGTTTTTGTTGGTAAAGGATTTGTAAGGGGTGTGCGTGCCCATAGAGTTTGGGCATCGGCACTATTTATAGGCGCACTGAACAACATCATTTCCGACATGTACCCATAGGCTGTACGAAATGTCAAACCCGAGCTGGGCGCATTTATTGAATTGAAAAAAGAAAAACTGGAAAAAGATTGTCTCCCTTGGGTTCCTATGACTTGGTTCCACACGGATGCCGTAGAACTTCCTTGATTTCCAATTCTGGCCCCAGTGGTTTCGTTCACCATTTGCCCATACGAATTATTAAGGTAACAATATGAGCCGTTAGTTCCCAGAAAATCCTGACCAGCGCGGTTACCTCCAGCAGCATCTCCGAACACGTTTAGATTAGCAAATCTAAACCCTGTGTTGTCAAGTCCATTGGACCCCAGTAAAGTCGTATAAGCATTAAATGCTGTACTCATATTGTAATTGTACAATATTGTCATTACTCCAGTAATTGATGAAGCGGTAGTCATACTTGCATAAAATGTAGGGGACGCATCTCGATTAAACCACAGGACCCATTGGCCAGAGTTCAAGACGAGTTGAGGCTGAGAAACGGCTGTAGCCTGTGTAAAGTGATTACCGGCACCTGACTGGTCGTACCATGTAGCTACATTTCCAGTCGTTGTGTTGAGAAACCCACCCATTGATGTGCTGTTTTGAACATTTGATAAATTTCCATAAATGTCCGCTATGAAATTATAAGTAGTATTATCAGAATTGCGGCGGACCTGAACAACCGGTCCGGTGTATGTGCTCACAAGGGCCCGTGTAGAATACAGACCAAGGGCTGAAGAAACTATACTCGTTTGGGCCAGTGGATATGTGGGTACTTTAGTCAAAGACAGACTCGGGGAAATTCCCCCAGATTGATAAATTGTTTGAATTTGTGAGGTCGAGAGGGCTTGGCCGCTGTATATACGGAGATCGTTATACTCGCAACTTATACATGAACCAGAAACAAGCCCGCTAGCGGCTGCTGCTGCCATTGAAAAACCAGTATAATATGCTGTTGCCGAATATGGTGTATGAGTACCTATAGTTCCAGGGATGCCGTTACCATATATCTGCAATTGACTAAGATTTACGACAAGAGCAACATGAAACCACGTACCTAAAGGATAATTAATAATACATGTACTGCTAGTACTTCCACCCGCACTAGATATTGCATTAATACTATTTAGACCTGTAGAAGTCCCAATAGGTATTGTACTTCCGTTACCTCCATTTGGAACCACGGGAATGAACTTTACTAACTGTGAATTTCCACCAGACGCACCTAAGTTATTTATTCTTACCCAAAATGAACACGTAAAGGGGAAATTACAGGTAAACCCACTACTTATTCCCAATAAATTACTTGCATATGCGGTTGAAACCGAATTATTTATTAACAGCGCAGATGAACCTACCCTCTGCCCAATTGAATCATAATATGGCCAACTACCATTAGAATCAACTCCCGCTACGTTAGACTTATTAAACGCAACTCCCTTAACCACATCAATCACCGAATTCTGAAAAGGCCACATGTAGGTCGGCTGAACCGTGTTCGCCCCGTACAAGTTCCCCCCGCTCTGGTAAATTGTCTGGATCTGGGTGGGGGTTAGGGCCGTGTTATATATGCGGACATCATCTATGTATCCTTTAAATATCCTTGACCCCCCGGCAATAGTTATAGTTGTAGTTGCTACAGGTACTGATTGTTGAGGGTTTGCCAGGGCCGTGATTGTTCCATTTATATAATATGTAGCATAACCAGTTGAATCATATACACCGACAACATGATACCATCCGTTCAAGAGTGCCCTTTGCGCGGTGGTTGCAGAAGAGTTATACAAGTTCCCCGGCTGATTTTGCATAATAAAACTATAAGGCGAACCAGAACCAGTGGGTCCTCTGGTGTTGTTTCCTAAAGACATTGTGAAATTATTTGTAGCAAAAAATTGTTCAACATATTGAGGCTGAAGTAAAAGATATACCCACATTGATGCTGATATAGCAGTTCCTGTGGGAAATGATGATATTGCGTATTGAATAGATGTATTACTTAATGCCTGACCATATTGCCCAGAAGTTGTATAATTATTTGAAAATTGAGATTGTATAGTATACGCAACTTCACTATTATTAGTGCCTGTATATGGGCTAAGTGAATAGGGGGTAGATGCGTTGGAAAATGTTGCCGATGTGATTGGCGTACCACCAATTATTATCCGTAAATCTGATATATATCCGGTCATTGATGCTAAATTCGTATCACCGCCAATATACCAGTTGCCAGGTGTGTTATTAACTGTACCAGAAAATGTATTAAACCCCTGTGATCCGCCATCTGTCCATACAAATATAGTATTTGATGTTGCCGTATTCTGCTGATATGTAAATGCGACATTCGCCCAAGTTCCAATACTTACAGGGGTTCCTATACAATTTGCGCTTAGCTGAACACCTCCCGCATATACGTTTGCGCTAAAATAACCCTGACTATTAAACCCGCACCACAATTGTGCAGTTGCAAGGGGAGGACCCTGAATTGCGATTGTGCACGGGAAAGAATTTACATAGACTAATGCTTCTACAAATATATTGGAAGATCCTGCAGATTGAATTAGAGTCCAATTGAGGCCTGTATTGATTCGCGTACTTGCTGCCCCACCTGTAAATGATGCGACATTTGTTGAACCACCAGGTGGCAAGTTAGTTCCAAGATTTGTTATATAAGAAACACTTCCGTTAAGTTGCCCAGGGCCTAGATTTGTACCTTGTAGACCTCCCATAGCCACCGTCGTTCCATCAAATGTCCACGCATACTGCGGACTCGGCAGCCCCCCCGAAACCGGAACCATGGTCAGATTCGGAGGAATTCCCCGAGATTGATAAATGCCGTAAATCTGGGCAGGGGTCAAAACTGATTTGTATATGCGGACATCTTGTATCTGAACAGTCGATGCCTTGGAATTATATACTTGATTTCCTAAAACCAAATATTTCATATAGTTTGGAAATGCCGAAGTCGTGTAAGTGTTGCCAGGTATCGTGTTAGCAATTGCTGTACCAGGATTAATAAGTGTAGGCGAGGCCCCTCCATATGAACATACGATAGTTGAACCAGAGGGGGGCGAACTTATAGTAACTGTGCCATATCCTGACGGGAGTCCGATAATCTGCATTCCGTTCGTAAAAGTAGACAAGGATGCCACGGTTAAGGTCACGGTACCACCCGAACCAGTTACTGAACCAGTTGTTGTTGTGTACGAACCGACTTGATTCGTTGTAACACTTCCAACTTGTACTCCATTCATATATAAAATAAAATTTCCCGACGAATCTATAGTATACGCAAAATGCGCCCATTTATTCAATACTAACGGCAAATTAAATATTGAAGTATTTAAACTCATATAGACTGAACCAGTTGCTGTACTTGTAAAAGGAAAACCAGTATAGGAAGTATATAGCCCGGCATCTCCCATAAAAATATAGGACTGACTATTCACGCCATCCAAGAGAAGTGGCAGATACCACATAGATACCGTAAAAATTTTCAAATTAAGAGCGGTGACATCATACGTTGAACATACATTGGCACCCACTGGAGCTGTACTATTATAAAAATAAGCAGACTGACCATATAGACCCTGCGTGTACGTTGGCGGTATAGGTGTGGCAGCAGAATAACTTATTGGTTGAATTCCAGATATAGAATCTACATTTGAAGACTGTAAAGGTAAAAAGAATACTGGCTGGGGCGCTGATGCCATCTAATACTCTGTGAGGAAACTTAATTTTGATAAATAATTACGTATCCATCCTGTCCAGGAGCGGTCGCCGAACCATTCCCCGTGACTGAATTTCCAGCGGAGGCAACCGTAAATGTCGTCATGCAGTAACTATTTCCCGTCCGAGCGGGAGAAGAAGACGAGGGCGTGCCTCCATATCCTCCATAAAATCCTCCGCCACTCCCTGGTATCTGAGATGAATTTGCGTTCCCTGCACGGCCTCCGCCACCCCACCCACCTGAGCTCGTCAGGCCTGCCGCCGCCCCCATTCTTGGAGTAAATCCTCCATTCGGGACGTTTTCGGCCATCCATGAGCTGGCTCTCCCTGGTTGAGCATATATACCAGAACCAGTATTTGTTGCGTTGTAAGGCTGGGTCGAAGTGGGCTGAAGACCTGTTAAGCATGTGTTGACGTCAATTCCATGCGTTCCAGCAGTTCCGCCCCCACCCGCGCCTCCCGCGGCGCATATGAGCGGAAACCCAATGTATCCATTTGTGGCACTAACATCCGAGTAAGGAAAGTAGTTTGAAGTACATCCGTTTCTATGTACCGTAGTCATTCCGCCACCTCCGCCAGGCGTGGCCCCTCCTTGACCGACTGTAATTATAAGTATTTCTCCTATGTTTAGAGAAACTGTAGTCGCGATAGAAACTCCGTTTGAACTATTCGATAAACCTAAGTATCCAGTGGCCCCACTCGCCCCTACGGCCGTTATTGTGTACTTGGCTGTATATGGCACTATCCACGCCTGGTAGCCTTGGCGGTACGCGAAGAAGAACGGAACCAGATAATTTACGAGTGCTGGCTGAGCGAGATATTGAACATTGCTTGAAACGGCTGCCCACGTAGGCGCCGTCCCTGGCGTGGTTATCGCGGTCGCTCCGCAAGTCGTAAATGTGATTGTAAAATTTGAATAAAGAGGTGTTACTTTCTGTAAATAAACCATACCGTTAACTATATCACTATTATCTCCTGGATTTCTGTCCGTTGCGTAATTACCATATATAGGCGAGACGGCGGCATTGGAGCTCGTCGATGTAAGACAATAAGACCATCCGCCCGCTCCTCCCCTATTGGCCGCATATGAATAGTAAGGGGGATCATAGTCGAAATTCCCATTACAAGCTGCGCCGCCTCCAATCCAACCGCCGCCGCCTCCGCCTATTTCACTCGTGGCCGCTATAAGACCTCCAGACCCGCCAACGCCCCAGCCTCCCGAATTTTGTGTCCCTGAATTTGTACCAATCTGACTTGTGTTGTCCCCTCCCTTGAATCCACTCGCAAATCCCTGGGCGCCGATTGGGGCCGTAGAGACATCCACACCCCATCCAGCCCCAGCGTTATTCGTCGCGGCCCCCGAGGTATCCCGGCCCGCCGCGGATGGAATATCACTCGATGTTACAAAATGGGCCGCACGTCCACCGCCCTGTGTCGTCGACGATACAAAACATGGCGCACCGCCGCCTCCAGCCGCCACAAGTATTGGAACCGACAAATTGGCCGCATCTACTATACATGTCATTCCGCCACCACCCCTCCCTGGATTGGCATAGGCCGTTGGGGGCGCCGTAAGACCCTTTGAATCTCCAGTTTGACCTATGCACAGTATAAGTTGTTGCCCGGCCGTAAACTGAAAAGATCCGGCCAGTATAGCGGCGAACCCACCATAACTAAAAGCGGAAGGAGTTACAGTTGTCTCTGGGCCTATAGTGCCTCCTGGTGCGCCCGCGGCTATTACGGCATAGGTTCCAGTCGTTGTTAAAGTTACCTTCTGATATCCAGATTGATTATTATATAAAGACCAATTTGATGACCATGTTTGTGTAGTTGGATTACTGTAAAATGTAGTGGGAATAATAACTTTCTGAGCCAGTGCTGTATAAGATGGCGGCGTCTGGAATTGAGATAAAGTGGCCGCCGTATTTCCATACACATTTGAAGAATTGAATAAAAAACTGGTTAAAATCACTGGAGCGGGGGATACCCAAAATTGTACTTTATTTCCTGATGCCGCTGACCAAAATTGTACTTGATTCATTGAACCCGAACTGAAAAAACCGACGGACATTCTATTATCGGGCGGTATTAAGTTTCAGTGTATATACCATTGTTGTTTAACGTGAAGTATAATATTCCGTTTGTAAAATAAGGGAAACCGTTATAATCGCTCGCCCCGCTTGAACCTATGGGATACGACTGCGTTCCCCAATTCGTTCCTGTTCCCGATATATATTGAAGGCTGGCCGACCCGAACGTGTTGTTACATGATATATATATTACATTATTCGTAAGATCCATGCTCATTTGAATTATTCCAAATGGGAAAGTATAAGCAGTTGTAAGCGGTGTAATCGTGGCTGTGTATGGCGGGGGAATTACATACATATATTGAGAACCTCGGCCGGCAACATCCCCTATTAACATATTTGAATTTTTATCAAATACCATACCACCTATAAGTGTAATAGCAGTTGTGCCAACAATAGTATTTAGGAGAACTGATACACCAGTCGTCGGGTTAAGAGAATATATCTTTTTCCCGATGGATATGTATATGAGACCATTTAGATATTTAGAATCATATGATTCGGAGCCGGCAGTTGACAAGGGGCCTGAAATGGCGACCTCTGTTAGTGTTTTATTAAGGACATCAATAACAAGTAATACGGGTCCTCCAGTACCCGTCGCCAGTCCTGCGACTGTCCATCCATACCGAACGCCATCGGTTGGTATAGGCCCGTTGCTCTGCTGGGGAATTATAGCCCGGCCACGCGTTGCTGTGTATGGAAAGGTTACATTCCATGTATCCGTTGAACTCGTATATAACGAGTCATTGACGACTGGGGGGCCCAGTCCGCCGCCGCCCCACCAAAAATAAACAGTTCCTATTAGGGCCCACCCGTCATAGGAATTACAAACCGTACTATCAACCAAATTTATAGTTGAAATATTGTTTTTAAGATTGAAAGTTATCGGAGAGGCTCCTGGCAAGCTTGCCGTAACGGCTGTAGAAGCAAAACCTGGGCCTATTCCTATCTGAAGAGTGCTCGACGTTCCTACCTGAGTTACACCACTCGGCAAACCCGTAAAATTCCAGACTCCACCAGTCCCTTGTGACGATGTGAGCGTAAGTGTCTGAGTCTTATTAATAGAATTAAAGTACGTCTGCGTTGGCTGATATATCACAAGTGGTGAGGGCACGGGCTGTAACCACGATTGAATAGTCTGGCTACTTCCTTGTGAATAAATGCGTATACCTTGTGTACCTCCTATTGAGTTGTAAACCTGCATCTACTATTCGGCCAGTTTAAAAACTCGCTCTTTATTAGATGTCCGCCTACTTTACTAGGACTGGTGGCGCCCCCACCGCCTTTGGGGCGGCCGGCGCCGTCAAGACAGGTCTTGTGGCCAATTACCAGGTACAAGGAATCGACTTTTACATAGGAGTCAATGGCCCAGGAGTCACTGTTACCCTCCCTCCCAGCTCTCAGATATACCCCGGAAAGTCTTTCTATATAAAGGATGAGTCAGGTCTGGCTGGCACCGTGAACGCCATCACCCTCTCAGGCGGTGGAGCCAATATAGATAAATCAGCCTCAATGACCATGCAGGCCAACTTCATCTCCTTGCAGGTCCTCTGGACTGGAACGTTCTGGTCTATTATATAAGGTCTTAGTAAGGATGACTTATATTCCGGCAGTCGTAGCCAACGTCTCTACTGTCAACTCGACGACTGCGGCCCTTCCGCCCGGAGGGGTCTTTACCGGAACTCCCGAGGATGTATCTCAGTACGCATCCTTGAGTGTTTCGTACTATGTGCAGCCTCCAACGGCCACTGGAAATATTATTATACAATTTTCAAACACAAGCTCTGTGACCAACTGGATCCCTATATCCAACACGATCAGCCCCGTCCTTCCCCTCACGGCCAACGGTTTTACTCTCGACACAACCATGACCCTGCAGTACTTCCGGGCCCTGTATGTGAACGACTCTACTCAGCAGACGCAGCTTACCGTCTCGACTGTCTACCATCCTCAGGCGCGCGTGGCCCAAAAGTCCAACCGTTTCGCAGAGACTCCGACCGACACCACGGACGCTATGAATACCCGAGCCTACATCTGGGCCAAGACGACGGGTTCGGGAATCTACGAATCAATCGCAGGAAACGGTGAAAACTCTTTGGTCACGGCCATTGCCGACCCCCGCACAGCCTTTGGAGAGATTAATGTCGCTGAAAAGATGCCAGTTTCTCAGATTGACTTTGTCTACGGAATTAACACGACCATAACAAATAGCGTAGTTATCAACTCGGCCACGATCGGGGCGACCAACGGAGTCCTTTCCATAACGTCTGGGACTTCCGGGTCAGTAGGCACCCCCGCAGTTGGAGTCTTTTGTACTAAAAAGTACGCCAAGTATCGCCCGGGCCAGGGAGTCGAGACCGTCTTCACGGCCGCGTTCAGCGCCGGACAGTCCTCTACCATCCAGTTTGCGGGGGCGGGCTTTGTCACAAACTCCTTCGGAAGCCTTCCAGTAAGCAACATCGTCGATGGGATCGGAGCCGGATACAACGGAACCTCTTTTGGTTTCGCATGGTACGAACACGGCACGGCTCACTGGGTTCCTCAGGCCACTTTCAACTTTGACCGCCTGGACGGTTCGAATACAGTCAACAACAAATCTGGATTTAACATAGTTCCCGCAAACATCAATCTTTATAAGGTGAAGTTTCAATATCTAGGAGGGGGGAATATGTTTTACTATGTGATGAATCCAGTCAACGGGCGGTGGATCTTGGCCCATATCATACAACTCGCAGGAACCAGGACTGTTCCGGTATTTGCAAACCCCACAATGCCCATAATGTACTATGCAAATAGCTACTCGGCATCGACCGTAACGGTCAGCGGAGCCTCTGCCGCTCAGTTTCTCGAAGGTTTGCGTTCTTTTTTGGGCCCCAAGGGTGGGTTTGATTATAATCAAAATGTAGGCGCTGGGACACAGGGATCCCCTTCGCTTGTTTTTGCCCTTCAGAATGCTATAACTTTCAACGGGCAACCGAACCGTTCGCAAGTACGTATTCGAACATTAGCATGCAGTTCAGCCGGTTCCTCATCTTCACAAAACGTCTTTAATATGAGAGCCATCAGGAACCCTTCAACAAGTCTGACTGGTTGGACAGCCTACAACGGGACGTGGTCTTCTGGAAATATCGTGACTGGACAGTCAACCGTGAGCAACTGTATACAGTCGACCACGATAACGGGCGGGGCGACAGGCTTCACAACGGCTCTAGGAATAGGAGCCTGCCAGATTATTGACATTCAGAATTATGATATAGTGTTGTATCCTGGAGATATTTTGGCTTTTTGTGCATATTCCTCCACGGGAGCGGGGTATGTGGATGTGGCCGTCACGTGGGTCGAGGACATCTAGTGCGTCCCACTTTCTAAAAAATAAAACAAAATAAATTTAATGTTTCTGACATGGATGGGCTCAGAGCTAACAGTCATTGACGAGTCGGACGGGTCAGTCTGCCATGTGTTCGAGCGGGGTGATGAGCCCCGACACTCTTACAAATACATGGCATCCTGGATTGAGAAAAACTGGTCTGGTGACTTTATTGGTGCGTGGGACAGGGCCAAGCAGGTCTGGTCCAACGTGGATGTCCAGAACCAGATGGCTCTGTGGTCAATTGATCAGCAAAAAGAACAAAACTTTAAAGATATTCGAGAGGGACTCTTGGCCACCCTGAAGGAGTACCAGGGAACCCCGGAAGTCAAGCGGCTTTTTGAGGAGGCCCTGAAGGATTTGAACTACTGATCAGAAACCATAAGCCACATCAGATGGCACAACAGAACATACACAAGTGCATGCAGGAGGACGCCCATCTGAGTAGGCCGTCCTGTAGCATCCGCGACCCGAGGACCGAACACCTTGCCTGTCAGCATAAACATCCGAGGGTTGGCGATAAGAAAGAAGGCGAGGAAAGGAATGATCTTCTTGCTAGTCATTTATAATAGTAGTAGATAATAATGTCGACTCCGACCATCTGGTACTACGGGGACCAGACGATAACAGGAAACTACACACAAAATCAAAGTTTGACTCTCTCCGGACAGACACCAATCTTCCTAACGTATGCTAACGTGACAACCGCAAGCGCCACATCAAATGTAGGCTCGGCTGGAACTCCCTGGTCGGTTCTTTATTCCAAAGGGGCGAACGTAACTGTCATGAATGTAACAAGTGTCGGACAGCTTTACGTGAATTTAGTAGGACCTATTCCTGGGCTATGGGCTGAACTCGGTTTCAATTCAAGCACTCCAGTTGATTTGGCAGGTTTAGGGAACTGGAGACCTCCTGGATCTTGGTCGGGGTCACTTATTTCATCCGGAGGGCCTGGTAACGGTCCTTACATAAGATATACAAATCCCAATGTCCAAGGCCCTATTCTCCAAAATTTTGCATTTTATAATTTCGCATCAACAGGAATTTCTATATCTGTGTGGATACGATACGAAGCAGCGTCGACTGATATGACGGTGGCCGAGTTAGACTTCAGGGACGGAGCCCTTGCTTTTAATCTTTTTAGCCAAAAATTCGTATTCGCCGGGATTACGGGAGCCTCTGCTGCAGTCAACACCTGGTATAATCTTGTTGGTGTTGTAACCCCTTCTCGCATTGCATATTTTTATATAAATGGCGTTTTTCAGGGGGCGGGTTCTTATTCAGGAGGTCTTTTAAATCTTGGTGGAATACTGCTTGTAAATGGTTCTACCGTAACAAATTATACAGATATGCGGCTGTATTCTTCTGTACTGGGCCTCGGAGATGTTTCGGCCATTTATGCGGGTCTGGCAGTCCCATCTTCACCACCTATTGGAGGTCCTGCCAACATCCTGGGAAACATCTTCACGAGCAATTCGGTCACGGCTCAGACAGTCAACGCCACGACCATGAATACAGGAACTCTTTCTATTGTAACTATTGCCGGGACTCTAGGCATCGGCACAGCGACTCCTCCCGCCGCGACTCTCTACGTTGGTGGGAACATATTTATAAGTTCTGATTTTGGAACTCAAAACATATGGTCCACATCAATAAATACCCAAAGTCTTAACGCTTCTACAATCGTCACATCGTCAAACATAGGAGGAACCCGTGCGAATTTATACATTTCTGGAAATGCCATCTTCACCAATGCCCTGACCGTAGGAAACATCTTCGCAACTTCCGCGAATATAAGCCTGAACGTGACGGCGGGTAACCTAACAACCTCTGGCCTCTTTTCAAACATAAATACTTATTCACTAAATACAGTCAGTCTTTTGACTGGCACGTTATCTGTAGGAACCTATGACCCCTTTACCTCTCTGAATATCATCGGAAACGCCTATGTGAGTAATGCCCTCACGACGGCCAACATCTACGCGACACTAATGAATGTCTCGGGAGTTTCAAACATCGGATATATCACCGGCCCCGCGGGACTTAACACACCCGGGAATAAGCAGACAGGGGCTCTCATTTCTGGGAACATTTTTGTTTCTAATTCTGTCCAGACTACAACTGTTTATGCGGCAGGGCTGTCGCCACCCGTGGCCAATATTGGGTCTATTCAATCTTTAAATCCTATTAATTATTCTATATATAAAGCAACTCCGCCATCAGTCACGGGTGGTTCTCTGGCGGGTTCTATAGCAACATTCACTACTGTAGGATCTGGGTCTATAACTTTCCCTGTACCTATTTTGGCTCAGGTTTTAGTGGTTGCTGGAGGTGGAGGTGGCGGGCCACCCACGGGAGCAGGCGGAGGCGGAGGAGGTCTTATTTATCAGGCATCACAATACATTCCTGCAGGTACCTATACAGTCACTGTCGGTTCTGGAGGCGTGGGAAGTTCTGCTGCAAATACTCCAAACCAGCAGGGCGGGAATTCACTTATATCTGGTACAGGAGTTTCCATTGTGGCAATCGGTGGCGGAGCAGGCTCGCCATCTTATGGAGCGGGTGGAACGGGTGGGTCGGGCGGCGGAGGAGGGGCCGGGACGGCTGGAGGTGCTGGTACGGCAGGACAGGGTAACTCTGGAGGTGCGGGGGCGGGAGGCTCCAATTATCCTGGTGGAGGCGGAGGTGGCGCTGGAGGAGCCGGAGGCGACGCAACGACCAGCGCTCCAGGAAATGGCGGAGTTGGCTTGCAGTATTCAATAAGTGGTACGGCCAAATATTATTCAGGAGGTGGTGGCGGCGGATGGAACGGGAGCACATCAGGAGGGACAGGAGGGCAGGGCGGCGGCGGGGCGGGAGGTTCTCCCGCAACAGCAGGCACGCCAAACACAGGTGGAGGAGGCGGAGGTGGCAATAATAATGGCGGCTTGTACCCTGGAGCAGCAGGAGGTTCCGGGATCGTTATAATTTCAATAACTCAATATTTGCCTTCGGCGTCGCCCGCCATACCTGGAAATGTCTACGTGAGCAACTCCCTGACTACCACAAACGTCATAGCCACTGTAGCCAACAGCACGACCCTGAATGTCTCGAGCATCGCCTCGCCACTCGGAATAGGGACCACAAACCCGACGGGAACAAGTCTGTATTTTCAAGGAAATGCATACGTGACGAGCAATCTGACAGCCGTGAATATTTACGCATCAAACGCAAATGCCTTGACTACTTTCATCACGAGCACTACTGGTCTTCTCAACTTGGGCACGGGTGGGGCCACAGTGACTCTGCCGGGCAACGCTTTCGTTTCCAACGCGCTCACGACTACTAATATCTATGTAACAACTACGAACACCTATACCATAAATGCACCAACTCTTATAGTCCCGGTCAACATAGGAGGAACTCGGGCCAATCTATTCGTATCTGGAAATGTCTACGTGAGTAACTCCCTCACGGCGACGAATGTGTACGCAACGACCCTGAACACCACAAGTCTCAACGTGCTGAGCATCTACGGGCCGGTTGGCGTCGGAACAGCAACCACACCGACCGCAAATCTCTTCATAGTTGGAAACTTGTATATCAGTGGAGACCTCACAACGGTGGCCCTATTTTCTGGAATCATCAATACTTCCGTTATCAACATGACCCAGACTCTCATACCTGGTGCCATCGGCGGAACTTTGGCAAACCTTTACGTTATAGGAAATGCCTTTGTGTCTAACGCTCTCTCTACGACTAATCTCTTTGCGACCACGGCAAATACTTTAAAAATAAATAGTCCAAGTTTTTTCATACCTGGGGCCATCGGTGGAACTGCGGCCAACCTTTACATCCAAGGGAACGTCTTTGTGTCTAACGCCCTCTCTACGACTAATATATTTAGTAATTCAGTTTATAGCCAGACGATTAATACGGCGAGCGCTGTGATCGCGGCTGTCCCTATCCAATATCTGACGCCAGTGATGACATCCGACACTACTCCATCTGGATATAGCACGGGTGGGACTTTTATCGGTGGACGATGGCGTGCGTTTGATCGTGATGATACGTCATATACTTACACTCCCTCGAATTATGCAGGTGGGTACAATGGAACCAATACAACAACTGTTTCAGGTGTTTCATATGGTGGAGAGACTTTATCAATAACATATCCAGATTCTCGGACGGCTCTATCTTACAGAATGAAGACGTATACGACGAACCTCCCTGGGTCATGGGTTATAGGCGGGTCAAATAATGGAGGGGCCACATGGACTTTTGTTGATACTGATTCACAATCAACAGCGCAGTGGACGGCCGGGGGGTTTGTATATACTAAAATTATTTCTTCTCCTTCAAGTTATAGTAGTTATATTCTTATTGTCCTTACGGCTTCATCTGCGGACACGGGTTCATTCTTATATTACGCGAGTTGGGATTTGTCAAGCCCGGCGACAGCCTGGACCCCGGTGAGCAGTACCCTTAACATCCTAGGAAACGCTATAGTATCCAACGCCCTCTCTACAACCAACGTCTTTGTCACGGGAACTTCAAATATAAATTCAATTAATACTGCTTATTTTTACACAAATAAGGTGGGTTCCACGGGGGCCGCTTTGGGAGTTCAAGGGAACGCTTACGTGTCTAATGCCCTGACGACTACGAATATCTTTGTTTCAGGAACTCTAACGGCAGCCACTATAAATACGGCGGGTCAAATCTTCCTTTCAAATGCATCGGTCGGTTCCAGTCCTCAAGGTGCAACCCTGTACATACAAGGAAACGCGTTCATTTCCAATGCACTAACGGTTACAAATGTCTACGCGACGGGAACTCTCAATGCGGCCACGATAAATACAACGACCCTCGTAGTCACGGGCAATCTAGGAGTCGGCACTGCGAGTGCGCAGGGAGCCAATCTCTTTGTTCAAGGTAACATCTACATATCGAACGCCCTGACTATCAACAATGTATATGTTTCAGGAACTCTCAATGTGAACTCGCTAAATACTTTTAGTGTTATTTTCAATAGCAATCTTGCCATAGGGACAACAAGTGCTGGCACTACCAATTTGTATGTACAGGGGAATGTCTTCGTAACGGGGACTGTAGGTGGTTCAAATATAACAACGACAAATCTAATTTATACAGTTGAAGATCTGACTCTGCGTTCTCCTCACCTAGTTCCGAACTCCATCAATGGCCCTGTGATTCAAGCATGGATATCTGGAACATGTAATGCCTCGAGTCAGCCGCAGCGCTCCTTCTGGCCGACTTCACAAAAACCAAATTTTTCAAACGCAACTACTATCTCAAAAGGATATCAGGGTAGCGTCCTTCTGCCAGATGGCCGAGTTCTCTTTGTCCCATATTACGCGCAAGTAGCTGGATTTTACCAACCCACAACTCAGTTCTTTTCAACAGCACCTGTTACAGGTATGACAAGCGGTAACTTCTCATACGGAGTTCTTCTGCCTACGGGAAATGTTATATTCTGTCCACAAGTTTCAAATGTAGGTATGTACAACCCACTAACTTCCACCTTTTCAAATGCCGCCTCACTTCCAGGGGGGTCTTACTCGGGATCTCTCGACCCATCTGGGAACGTTATATTCACTCCGATGGGTACTCCATCGAATATAGTTCACTACAACTACACAACCGGGAACCAGACGAACTGTTACGCCTTGAATTCTGCAACGCCTCCGGCCAATCCTTGGTCATCATTTTCATCCCTTCTCCCCCAGACTTCCAACTTGGTAGGAATCGCATGGTCTCCTCAGCTCGGGATATTTTGTGCAGTATCTACAAATGCGCCTTCGGCCATAAGCCCCGATGGTATCAATTGGAAAGTTGGCACATCCACGGTCTACGCAGCTATTAATGTTGAGTGGTCTCCTGCGCTCGGCGTCTTTTGTATGCGTGTCTGGCAGACGACGAGTACGGCCACGAGCCGCGATGGTCTCACGTGGACCCTGGGTTCCGCACAGTCTACTGTATTTTCTCAATATGCTCCATCAGTTACAACCTGGTCGCCTCAATTGTCTCTTTTTTGTGCAGCAAGTACAAATTCTCAAACTCCCGGAGGGGCGGCGACGAGTCGAGACGGCCTCAATTGGACCCTGGGTTCTCTGGCAACCAATAACTGGGAAGGTATAGCGTGGTCTCCTCAACTTGGTATATTCTGCGTCGTGAGTAATAATTCTTATCCAACGACAGCAACGAGCCGCGATGGCCTCACGTGGACAACGAGCACGAGTCTTCCGCAGGACCACTGGGACTCGGTCGCTTGGTCTCCTCAACTCGGGCTTTTCTGTGCTGTGTGCTATGTGGCGCCAAATTTGAGTGTAGGAAACAAGTCTGCTACTAGTCGCGATGGCGTAACATGGTCTACTACAAGCGTAAACTTGGCTCGACAGCAGTGGCAGGCGGTGTCGTGGTCTCCTCAACTTGGAATGTTTTGCGCAGTTGTAAATAATGTGGGTTTTTCTGGTTCGGCGTGTTCTGCCCTTAGCCCAGATGGAGTGAACTGGACGGGATATGTCAACTTGCCAGCGAGCACTATAAGTTTGAACGATTTGGCCTGGTCCCCTCAACTCGGCGTTTTTTGTACGGTGGGGGTGAACGCTCCAACCTTCACAACCGCTGGTTCAGCCATAACTTCTGGTTTGCGTTCGGCCATACAGTCCGGATCGCTTCTTTTGCCTACTGGAAATATCATCGCCGCCTCTCCTGGTTCTTCTAACGTGATCCAGTACAATCCATCAACCCGAACAGGCTCGAACCTATATGTGGGTACGGCCGGATTTAACGGCCTTGTATTGGCCCCGAACGGCAATGTCATAGGGGTCCCTCAAAACTCAAATATCATAGTCATAAATCCGAGCAACTTTACATCTTCAAACATTCAGGTCCCACTGTCTAACGCCAACTGCGTCACATTCTTTGGAGGCGGCTGCTTGACGCCATCAGGCAACATCATCTTCTCGCCATCCCTCACATCGACGGCAAACGTGGGTTCTTCAAATGTGGGTATGTTTGATCCCTCTGCTATGACCTACTCTAATTCTTCTGCGGCGGGTTTGGGGTTTTCAGGCGCGACCCTTGTTCCCAGCGGCCAGGTCATCTTTTGTCCTGGAACATCTAATCTAGGCGTGTTTAATACCATGACCCCAGTATCAAGAGAATTCTGCCTTTCACCATATCTTAATAAATTCTAGACATCTATTAGATGGTACTGATTACCAATTTCGGCGACGTGACGACGACTGGAAATATGACAGTTTATAACAATTTAACAGTTCTCGGCGCCTTCACGTCATTTACAAACGTGTTGGTGGGAGGCACTGCTCCTTTGAGTATAGGAACTGCAGCAAGTCCTTTTAGTCAGGTCTTCGCGGCCACCTTGACAGGCACAACAGCCAATGTGACCAGCATATATGGAACCCTGGGTTCCGTGGGAGTAGGCACCACAAATTCAGGACAGGCCGCCTTGTTTGTTCAGGGAAACCTCTTTGTGAGTAACGCCATCCAAACGACCAATCTCTACGCGATCACGATAAATGCCACAACTGTAAATGCTCTTTTTATAGTAAATTCATCTGGTTCTTTGGGTATCGGTACAACCAACCCCCAAGGAGCAAACTTGTATGTTCAAGGGAACGTGTTCGCAAGCAATGCCCTGAGCACTCCTAATATCTTTGCCGTATCTATAAACACTTATTCAATAAACACAAGTACGCTTATTGTTTCTTCAAATATTGGAATAGGAGTATTCCCAGGTCTGGCCAACCTCTATGTCTCTGGAAATGCCATTGTGACTAATGCCCTGACCACTACCAATATATTCGCCAGTAATCTGACGGTTCTTGGGAATCTTTACGTAGGAGGGTTTGTGAATGCTCCGAACGTGACTGCGACCCTGGCCAACTTAACTACTGTTAATACGGCGACCGTGGTAGCCTCTGGGAACGTGGGTATAGGAACGGTCCCTACTCTTGCAAATTTATATGTGCAGGGGAATGCTTTCGTGAGCAATGCCCTGACCACAACAAATATCTTTGCGACGTCAATAAACACAACAACAATTAACCTTACAAGTCTATTTACCCAGAGTGGATTCTTGGGTATAGGAACGGCCAGCCCATCACAGACGACTCTATATGTCCAAGGTAATATATATGCTTCAAATGCCTTGACCACAACGAATATATACGCCACAACCGCCAATGTGGGCTTTTTAAACGTTGTGTCTCTCTATGTAACTACCAATATAGGTATTGGCTCCAATCCGGGAAATACAAATCTTTACGTCCAGGGCAATGTCTTCATCAGCAACGCTCTTCAGACGACCAACGTCTTTGCCCAGACTCTAAATGTAACAACTCTCAATACCGCAAGTATATTCGGGCAATTTGGTTTTATAGGTATTGGAACGACCAACCCTGGAACCACGACACTTTATGTTGCGGGAAATATTTATGCTTCTAACGCAGTTACAGCCACAAACATCTTCGCAACTACTCTGAATGTGACGACT
>Ga0007848_1000225_pt1 | contig 21001 bp, 13 predicted proteins | sample CryBogCBH18Jul08_FD_71209 | JGI IMG/M metagenome (GOLD analysis project Ga0007848, IMG submission 71209) | Freshwater microbial communities from Crystal Bog, Wisconsin, USA - CBH18Jul08 | ecosystem: Environmental > Aquatic > Freshwater > Lake | place: Crystal Bog, Wisconsin, USA | collected...
TATTTGGTAGCCCCTATTTTGGAGAAAAAAATTGAAGGAAATCCTCCTAGCACTCCTCAACAGCAACAAGGAACGGCTCAATGCAGATGAAATAGAGATCAGGGTACGGTCATTTGTGATCATAGTGGTGACCCTAATCCTAGCTTTCATCGTCATGGCTTTGCTTTATTCGGTGACTTTTGTTAGTCAGCCGATCAAGGCTATGGCGCCTATTGACCAAGCCTACACCAAGATGCTCAATGACATTGTTTTGTTGATTGTGGGAGGTATTGGTGGCATCTTGACTAAAGGCTTGACCAATGAAGCCACTAACATGATGAACGCAGCGAAGGCAAACAAAGATGCCTATGTAGCCCCTCCACCACCGCCCCCTGCGCCTATTATCATGACTGCCCCAGCCCCAAACTGGACGCCTCCTCCACCACCCATGAGTCCTCCCACCTTGGAAGCCGACCACGAACGTGAGAGAATGGCACAAGCAAGGGCTGGTCTATGAGCTGGTTGTCATGGTTCTTTGATGACCTGTTTTATTGGATGGCCCTCATTGCTTTGGCAGTAGGAGCAGTGGCCTATGTATTAAGTTACTTGGTAGGATTCCTACCTATGTTAAAGCCCCACGCTCTCATCATGAAGGCAGTGGGTTTGTTGTTGGTTATATCAGGAGGTTACTATGTCTCAGATCATCACGGCTATGAAAGACGGGTTGCAGAAGATAAAGCAGAAATTGAGCGCCTTAATGGAGAAGCTCGTGCAAAAGAAGTCGAACTCGGACAAAAGCTCGCAAGAGCCACCAGTCAACTGAAACAGGCTAAAAATGACATTAAGACCAAGCAAGCTAGTATTGATGCTCGCATTGACTCTGGCGAGTTGCGCCTCCCCTCCTCCTGTGGTGTACAAGCCAGTGCAGATGCCACCAATGGAAATCAAGCCAATGGAGCCGAATCTGACCGACAGACTATTAAAGATATTGTCGCAATCGCCTCAGACGGAGACAAAGCAATCGTCAAGCTCAACGCCTGTATCAGTCAATACAACGAAGTGATGCAGACTGTTAATGAGGGTGTGAAATGATCACAGCAGAAAAACTTCATGCCCTACAGATTGGGCCAGAATGGGTAGAGCCACTCAATGCAACGATCCAAAAGTTCAGCATTTTTACCGTCAAAGAGCAGGCCGCCTTTATCGGACAGCTTTCACACGAGTGCAACCACTTCCGAACACTGGAAGAGAATCTTAACTACAGAGCCGAAACCCTTCAAGCTCTCTTCCATACTCACTTCAAGCCAGAGGAGTACGTCCTTTTTGCCCACAATCCCCAGAAGATTGCCAACAGAATTTACGCCAATCGAGGGGGGAACAGGAATGAGGCAAGTGGGGATGGGTTCATGTACAGGGGAAGAGGCACAATCCAACTTACCTTTCACGATAACTACTGGCACTGTGGACAAGCTCTTGGTCAGGATTTTGTGAGAAACCCAGACCTAGTAAAAACCCCTATGTATGCTGCATTGAGTGGGGGATGGTTTTGGGCTACGCACGGATGTAACCAATTAGCCGAGGCTGGGAATGAAGAAAGCTTGTGTCGACGCATAAATGGTGGTACATTTGGACTAGCTGAACGTGTCCAATTAACACAACATGCCCTTTCCGTTCTGGGCGCTTAACAGGATGAAGTATGGGAGTCATACAAAAAATCACCTTTAAGCCCGGAATCAATCGGGAGAACACTCGCTTCTTCAATGAAGGTGGATGGTATGAATCCGACAAAGTGCGGTTTCGCCAAGGCAGTCCTGAGAAAATAGGCGGCTGGACGCAGTATTCAACAGCTAAATTTTTAGGCGTTTGCCGTACCCTTTGGAATTGGATTACGCTCACCAACCAAAACATCGTTGCAGTTGGTACAAACTTAAAGTTTTACTTAACACTGGGCAATCAGTATTTTGACATCACGCCTGTCAGGTCGGTTACTACACTCACTAATCCTTTTACTGCCACATTAAGTTCCTCCACTATCACTGTGTCTGCTACAGCGCATGGCGCTATCCCTGGGGACTTTGTAACTTTTAGTGGTGCTACTGGGTTGGGCGGGAATATCACAGCCGCAGTTTTAAATCAGCAGTATCAAATCGTATCCGTACCCAACGTCAATTCATTCACATTCACTGCAACTGCTACGGCTAATGCGTCAGATGTATCGGGTTCTCCCGGAGGCGGAACAGTCACCACCTCATACCAACTTAATACAGGGCCCGCCTACCAAGTTCCATTCACAGGATGGGGAGCAAGTTATTGGGGTTCAGGTCCTTGGGGTACTGGCGGATCAACCAAAAACAATTTGCAAATTTGGAATGCATATAACTTTGGCCAGAACCTTTTGTTTGGACCCAGAGGCGGTGGTATTTATTACTGGACTGCACCGACGCTAACCAATCCCGGCGTAGCGCTTAACACCACAGGTGGTACTGTTACCATTACGATTGCATCCCCAGCAGTCATCACGTCATCGGTTAATTTACCAAATAACAGTTCAATCCAACTTGGGACTACAGGCGCATTGCCAAGCGGTCTGTCCACCAATACAACCTATTACGTTATTAACGTATCAGGAACCACTTTCAACCTATCGTTGACTCAAGGTGGCGCTGCAATTAATACGACCGGAACTCAGTCTGGGACGCAATCAATATCGCTCTTGGGTGATGTGCCGTTATTCCAAAACGCGTTGACCGTATCTGATGCGTCAAATTTTGTAATTGTATTTGGTACAAATGCACTGGGCACGTCTACGATTGATCCTATGTTGATCCGCTGGTCCGACCAGCAAAATCCTCTTGTATGGTACCCCGATGTAACCAACCAAGCAGGTGATGTGCGTTTATCGCATGGTTCACAAATTGTGACCTATATTCAAACCCGCCAAGAGATTGTGGTGCTTACCGATCAAGCGGTTTATTCGCTTCAATACCTTGGACCTCCCTATGTTTGGGGTAGTCAGCTCTTGTCTGAAAACACATCTATTATTGGCCCAAATGCTGCGGTATTGGCGTCTGGTGTTGTGTATTGGATGGGTGTTGATAAGTTCTATATGTATGATGGTCGAGTACAAACACTCAACTGTGATTTACGTCGGTATGTTTTCCAAAACATTAACACTGTTCAAAACGAACAAGTTTATTGCAGCACGGTTGAAGGCTTTAACGAAGTCTGGTGGTTCTATGTATCTGGTTCTGGTACGCAAGTTAATTCTTATGTGGTTTATAACTATCTTGAAAAAACTTGGTATTACGGCACGATGGGCAGGACGGCTTGGCTGGATACCACTCTTCAAGCTAACCCAATTGGTGCTACATACAACGGGTATTTGGTCAATCAAGAAAGTGGTCTTGATGATAACGAGACTGGCACCCCTGCACCTATTGACGCATACATTGCCTCCTCTGAATTTGATATTGGGGATGGAGACCACTTTGCGTTTATCTCCAAGATTTTGCCTGATTTGACGTTTGAAAACTCAACGGCCAACAATCCAACCACGACCATGAGTATTCAAGCTTTAATCAATTCTGGTTCTGGCACTGGTCAAGCAAGCAATAATCCTGTTTATAGCGTCAATATCAATGGCAATCCTGAGACATTTACGGGTTATGTGTACACCCGCATCAGGGGTCGTCAGTTCATATTCAAGATGGAGTCAAACCAGATCGGTACGACTTGGCAGCTTGGCGCACCCCGTTTTGAAATCAGACCGGACGGCAGAAGATAATGGCTACCAAACCAATCAATCCAGCCCCACCCAACCTGCCTTTGGCGCCAGAGCAATACGAACGCCAGTACGGGGATAAGTTAACAGATGTGTTGCGTTTGTTCTTCAATCAGTTGAATTCGGTGCTTACGATATTGACCAATTCATACATTACGAATACAACCATCTATACGGTGGCAACTTTGCCGACTGCATCTTCGTCCAATGCAGGCACAAGAACATTTGTATCGGACTCTTCAGTGACTACTTTTGGTTCAACTGTTGCCGGTGGGGGTACTACAACAGTACCTGTCTACTCTAATGGAACTAACTGGAAAGTAGGTTGATATGGTAAACTTTAACTTATTTACGAGGCAAATATGAGTCTCCAAAACATAGCCCAACACGTAGCGCAACAAGGTCGTGGTAACGACAAAATGCTCGTGCACATGAGCGCCCAAGAAGTAGGGGCTCTTCAAAAGCTAGCGCAACAGCATGGTTTGCCTCATTTAACCACCAATCCAAATACAGGACTGCCAGAAGCTGGATTTCTAGATAGCATCCTACCCACTGTTTTAGGTGCTGGTATTTCTTATCTTACTGATGGCGCAGTCAGCCCAGCTATGCTCGGTCTTGGAGTTGGCGCAGCTTCGGCTGTAGCATCAGGTAGTATTCAAAAAGGTTTAATGGCCGGTCTTGGCGCTTATGGTGGTGCTGGTTTAGAAGCTGGACTTGCGGGAGCAGGTGCTGCCAATTTGGGAACGGACGCTTTAACTGCCGCTCAAAGTTCTGCCGCCGACTTAATTAATCAGGGTGTTATTACCCCCGATATGACAGATGCTTACGTCCAACAGCAAGTAGGCGACAAAATGGCAAGTGCTACCCCTTTGGATAAACTTAGCGCTGGTATTTCCGGTTTAAGTTCTGAAGCAGGACGCAGTTCCGCATTGAATGCTATCGGCGGTACAAAAGGCGCAGTGACAACTGGACTGGCGGCTCTAGCCCCCATGATGACCATGTCTCAACCGACAGTGTCGATGCCCGGTACTAACGCTAGCCCAACTGCGTACGTGCAGACCAAGATGGTTAACCCTTACACCAAGCAGCTGTACGATGTGAGCAAAGTACCTGCTAGCCAATTTACGGGTACTTATCAAGACCAAATCAATAACGCCGACTTATCTCGATATATTGGAAAAGCCGCTGGTGGTGGTTTGATGGGTTTGGCCCATGGTGGTGCAGTTAAACATTTTGACGATGGTGGGGATGTTGCTGCCGCTTCTGCTGCACCAGATGCAGCCGTTAATGCCAACTACACCCCTCAACAAATTTCAGATTACATTTCGCAAAATCAATTGTCTGGAGCAGCGCTTACGGCGGCAGAAAATCAATACGGAGTTACGCCAACCCAAGTTGCTTATGCCGAAGGACAAACCCTTCCACAAACTCCTCTTGTCATAGGCGCGGCTTCTGACCCAAGCAACCCTTTTGGGCAAGCGCTTCTTAATTCAAGCACAGTAATCCCTCCCGGAAATATAGGTGCATCAACTGCGCAAGCTGCGCAGGGGGTTGCTTCCACGCCTGCATACACAACTTATTCAAATGCAGATTTAAGTAGTTTCTTTAGCAATCCTGCAAATGCCGCCGTTTTAAATACACCTGCTGGATTGGCCGCAGCAGAAGCAAAGTACAATGCTGATCCAAATGCCGTAAATGCTTATTTGCAACAAAATGCCAATCAGCTTAATCTTTCTGCTGGTGACGTTTACGGTGTTACGCATGGGATGGGGCTGCAAGGAATTTATAACAACATGGACGCTTGGGTTGCAGCGCATCCAAACGCCACCGGCGCAGACATTACTGCGGCTCTTCAGTCTTCTGGACTCAATCAAAACGACGTTCAGAATTACTTTAACAGACCCAACTCTGCATATGGCACAAATTTAACAACAGGCAAAGCGTTTACCGGCGCTGGCGATATTTACACAATTGGTCAGAATCAAGGCTTCTCAAACATCAACAACAACATTGATCAGTGGATCGCCGATCATCCAGCTACCACTACTACCTTGGCGCAAGCTCAGGCAGCCATGAGTCAGTACGGGATCAATGAAACCGATGTTATGCGCGCAACAGGTAAAACCTCTGCGCAACTATATCAGGACCTTAAAAAACAAACACCTGTAATTAACACAGGTGGAGGCGGCGGGACTGGCGATGGTGGCGGTACTTATAACCCTGCAACTTATGCAACCAATGCAATTCAAAATACCCCCGCATCTACATTAAAATCCGGTGTTAGTGGTATTACTGGCCCCGGTATTGAAGGTGGCGGAACTGTGGTTAACGCCAACGGAACCATCACAGAATCTCCTGTGCTCCCCGGTATTCCTCAAGGCGGCTTTACAGGCATGCAAAATTTGCTTGATACCTATACCAAAGGCGGTGGTAGCACAGGCTATGTTTCGCCGACTGTGTCTTCAATGGACGAATTCAATTCCAAGTACAACACTTTGTCTGGTGGTACTAAAGCTGCTTATAACTATTTAATGGGTCAGGGCAATTACCCAATTGCACCTTCAAGCTCTACAGGCCAAGTAATGATCCCATACAGTGAATCTGTTTTGGGTATCCCACAATCTGCAACAATCCCTGACACACAAAAATATTACGTGGATTCTAAAACACACGTATTGACACTCAATCCTAATTACAGTACTGCAAGTACTGGCTCGGGTTCGGGGGTGGGTAATACTGCAAGTACCTCTGGTGCTACTGGTAATTCTTTGGTTGGTACTTCAATCAATGTAAACGGCAACAAAGCTGTTTACGACCCCGTATCTGGTTATTATTTAATCAATGGCCAATACTACAATGCAGACGGCACCCCTAGTGGTTACAACCCTAGCTCCGGTGCTACTGGTGGTTTGATGAGCATGGCTCACGGTGGCATGGCCGACGGTGGTTACAATCTTGGCGGTTATTCTGATGGCGGCCGACTGCTTCGTGGACCCGGCGATGGTGTGTCTGATGATATTCCTGCTACCATTGGCCATAAGCAACCTGCTCGTTTAGCTGATGGTGAGTTTGTCGTCCCTGCACGTATCGTATCTGAACTGGGTAATGGCTCAACCGAAGCGGGAGCGAAACAACTTTATGCCATGATGGATAGAGTTCAAAAAGCCCGTGGTAAAACTGTTGGTAAAAACAAAGTGGCTACAAATACCAAGGCTGCTAAATACCTTCCCGCATAAGGAAAGATCATGACTACAACCACAAATGCATCCCCAACGACGTACCAGCAGTACCAAGTAGGCTTTACGCCAGAAATGGCGCCCGCCGAGCAGAACTTACTTGCTCAAGCGCAAGCATACACTGACCCATCGCAAAATCCCTACATGCAGTATCAGGGGGACAGGACTGCTCAGTTTACTCCTTTGCAACAACAAGCGTTCCAAAATGCGGCGCTTATGCAAACTGCACCGCAACAACAAGCGGGTACTGCAATAGCTGGGGAAGCCGGACTCGGTGCATTGAATACAGGTTATACCTATAACCCATACCAAAGCCAAAGTTTCACGGCGCCCGGTACTGCGCAACAGTACATGAATCCGTACTTGAATGCGTCTCTTGCGCCTCAGTTGGCTATTCAACAGCAACTTCAAGGTGCTGCTCAGCAAACTCAAAATGCCCAAGCTGCACAGGCTGGGGCGTTTGGTGGCTCACGAGCTGGCGTGCAAGCAGCGGCTACAAACTTAAATAACCAACTTTCAAATCAAAACTTAATTGGTCAAGGTTACAACACTGCATACAACAACGCTATGCAGCAGTTCAATACCGAGCAAGGGCAAGCGCTTAACGCAGCTCAGCTCAATGCCCAACAAGGACAGTTTGGTGCTAATCTTGGTCTTCAAGGATTGAATACGGCGTTGCAATCCGCCAATACATTGGGTACATTAGGTAACCAACAATTCTCCCAAAACGTAGATATCAATCAGCTACAAAATGCTGCTGGAACTCAACAGCAACAGCAAGCGCAAAACATCTTAAACAATCAGTATCAAGACTATTTAAATGCGCAAAACTATCCATACCAGCAAATGGGCTTCATGTCGGATATTATTCGGGGTCTACCTACGAGTACAACGGCGAGCTCGGTTTATCAAGCACCGCCTACCACTGCACAGACCGTTGCCTCTTTGGGATTAGGAGCAGCGGGTTTGGCTAAGTTGTTTGCTAAAGGCGGCCATGTTAAGAGTCATGGTTTGGGCGGTATTGCACTACGCAAGTTGCGTGAGGAGGCATAATGGATCAGTCGTTAATCGTCGCTGAGAAGTACAAAAATCAGCCCCAGCTTTTAGAGCAAGCTCTGTTGGGCGGCCAAAACACGGTCACTGACCCCTATACTGCGCTTAATGCTCTGCAAAAGCTAAAACAATCTAACATGATGCAGACGGCACAGGCCGCTCAACAGGCTCCTGCCGCCCAAGCTCAACCCTCAATTAAAGATAGCACAGTAGCCGCAGTCAACCAAAACAGAATGGTTGCTCCCGGTGTTGACAGTGACTTGGAACATTACTACGGTACCGGCGGTATTGTGGCTTTTGCTAAGGGTGGGGATAGCGAAGATGGTGACGATGATGATGACGGTAAAAATGAGGGTGGTGGAAACCCAAATGCTGTTACTCCGTATATGACCCAGATTCAAAACACAAAATATACTGCGCCAACCAAAGCTCAGATCAATAGCGAAGTGGCTCAAGAAATGTTGAACGCCCGACAAGTTATGGGTGGCGGTGATCCTTATGCAGATTACAGAAGTAGCATTCAAGAACAAGAAGCTGGTGCTCCTAAAGAACTAGAACAAGGTAAAGGCATAGCGCTTCTTAAAGCGGCTGCGGCCATGGCCCAAGGTAATAACTTTGTTCGTGCTCTTGGTAACGCAGGTGGTGAATTTGGCAGTGCATATGGCGAGGCATTGAAGGCTGACCAAGCTGCTAAAGCACACAGAAATGAAATGCGTTTCCATTTGGCCGATGCAGAACGAAAAGAAAAATTGGGGCTTTATAAAGACGCCGCAGAAAGTGTTGCTGCTAGCCATGCTGCCGCCCTTAAAGGTACGCAATTTGAACTTGAGAAAACAAAAGCTTTGGGTTATTTGGCTGCTCAACAAGCTAGATTGGCTAAAGGTGCTGGTGCGGGTCAAACTAAAACGCCCGAAATATACACAGAGAATAGAGCGCAAGAGTTGATAGCTAAAGGGATGTCAAAAGAAACAGCTTATGCTCAAGCGTCTAAAGAATCTTTGCAGTATTCACACCCAATCGAGCGTATATCTGAGGCGGGCCCAACAAGTGCAAGCCTTAAAGAGCAAGCAACTAATGTTGTAGAAAACAAAAATTTAGATGCTGCTATGCGCTCAGCTAAACTTCTTGATTCTACTTATAGGCAAATTAAACCTAACGATAAAGCAGCTCAGGCAGAATGGGAAACAAATTTTATTAAAAAGTATAAACAACAAAATCCAGCTTCTGCTCCTACAGCAACACCCACAACAAGTGGAAACTATAATCACCTTTGGGAATAAGGTAACTTATGGCTAAGAAATGGGCAGAAGTAGTCGATAGTGATGCATACCAAGCTCTGCCTGATGCAGAGAAAACTGCTGCACGAGATCAATATTTTGATCAAGTTGTTGCGCCTAAAGTCCCCAAGGACGACATAGAAACCGCACGTAAACAGTTTTTAGACAGCACTTCACTTGGGGATGAGTCCGCGTTTAGTCGTGGGCTTAGTGACTATATACCGCAAACCAAAAGTATTTTAGGCGGTGCTGAAGCTATGATAGGCCAAGGTATGAAAAAAGCTTTTGGCGAAGGCCCCGTTTCTAATTATCTTGTTGAGCATGGGCTACAAAATTATAAAGAAGCTGAGGCGGAGCAAAAGAAAACTGCTAGAAGCACTAATAATTTTACCGATGCATATAAAAAAGGTATTGGTACGGTTGTTACCAAATACATCCCCTATCAAATGGGTGCGGGTGTTGCCAACATAGCTGAAACGGTAGCAACAACGGCAGCTGGTTCTTTACTAGGATCCGCAGTGGGGCCAGAAGGCACTGTTGCTGGGGCAACAATGGGTTTACTTGAAGGTACTTTGGTTAGAAAAGGCATCAAAGAAGCAGCTAAGACTATATTTGAAGAAACAGCAGCTAAGGAAGGTAAAGAAGCTGCGGCTAAAGCAGTAGAAAAGTTTACTGCTGAACAAGCTGCCAAAACTTTAACTAAAGAAGAAAAAACAGCGCTTGCTAAAGTTGGTGCTAAAGAATACGGTTCAAATTTAGGCATGGCGGGGCAAGCAATAGCTCATGGTTTGGGAGAGGTTGGCGGCCGCGCATTAGAAAATGCTAAGACTATTGATGATATCGACATGAGTAAAGTCGGTATTGCTTCCGCAGTACATGCCACTGCCGACTACGTTGCCAATAAGATTGGTCTTGAATCTATTATGAAGGCATCGCCTTCAACCAAAAACTTTTTAATTGATGTTGCAAAAGGCATTCTTGTAACTGGGTCAAAAGAAACACCACCCGAACTGCTTCAAACTGCGGCCGAACGTTACGGTGCAGGGCTGCCGCTAGGTGATAAAAAAGCTATTGAAGACTATATCAATACAACTGCTGGCGCATACGGTATGTCAATACTGCCCGGTGGTGTTGGCGGAGCACGAGCTCGTCTTGCTGCTTCAATGCAACAAACCCCTGCACCCCCTGCTGGGCAAACAAACGTTCCTCCACCTCCCCCACCCCCTGCCGGTCAAACGGCGCCTTTGGCTCCGGGTCTAGCTGCGGAAGAACAAAAACCGGCAATAACTACACCTGCACCTGCGCCAGAACGTCAAGCTCGCATTGATGAAATTGCTGGTAAATTAAAAGGTTGGGAACCTGAAGATGCCCAGCGTGAAGCTGAACGTCGTGTAGACTTAGAAGATCAACAAGCACTTGAAGCGCAAGAAGCTCAAGCAAGTAAAGTACCATCTACGCCTGTTGAAACCGAAGAGGATCAGCTCACGCAAGATTTTATTGCGGCTGGGCATGCGCCTGAGAAAGCCAAGGAACTGGCATTAAAACAAATTAAAGAGCAAAGGGAAGCTGATGCGCTTGCTGAAGAGGAGGAACAAAATGTTGGAAAGCCTGTCACTGAAACAAGTGGAGTTAGCACTGGAGCACCTGTCCAGCCCATTACAACTCAGCCCACCGCAGGACTTGGAACCCCTCAACGAGATGGAATGGTTTCTGCTGAGCCGAATGCTGGACCAACTAATGTTGGAGAAACAGCGCAGCCCGCTCCAGTAGCTGAGCCTACGCCAGCACCCGCATTGTCAATTGCGGAGCAAGTCAAAGCGCTTGAAGAAAAGCGTAATCAATTCACAACAGCCCAAGGCCGTCGTCCCAGTAAAGGCACAAAGAATCGTGCTCAATGGGATGCAATTACCGCTGAGCGTAATGCTCTGCTCGCCCAACAAGCTCAACAACAAGTTCAACCCGAAGCTCAGCCTCAAGATCAAGGAGTACCTCCAAGTGGCACTGAAACCCCTCAAGCCCAGCAAACAGAAGCGCAAGGACAAGAAACACCCGCAGCCAAACAGCCAGTAAAAGAAACACCTACTGTAAGTCCAGTACGTCAAATAGCTTTAGACGCTCAAAAAGAAGCTGGATGGAACCAAGATTGGCCTTTTATACCCGCTGATTTAGGGAATGCAGATTTTAGACAATCTATTGCTGATGATCCATCTATTAACCCCGAAGAAAAAACTAAGATATTTGAGGCCGGTAAAAAATTGGGGGTTGTGCCTAAGAACGAACAAATAACTAAAACTGAAGCAGTCCCTACCGAACCCAAGCAAAAGCGTGGGCCTAAAGGTGGACCAAGACCGACTACCGTTCCAAAGACACAAGAGGAAAAGAACGAGTACAACCGAGTCAGCAAAGCTGCGGATGATGCGCACAAAAAGTTAACTCCTCAACTTGAGAACCCAACATCTAAGGCCGAGCGTGAAACTGCGATATACAACTTGCTCAAGCACAAAAAGGCTACGCAAGGGCGTGCAGTTGCCAAACGAATCGGGGAAACTTTAGCTAAACATGCCAATGCCGAGGACATCACAAAAGCGGAAGCAAGAATCGCAAATGAGACCAAGGGTGCCAAGAAAACAGAAGTTGGTCACACTACTACGGTAGGTACAAGAGCAGGCAGGGCTGCGCCAAACATTCGGTTTAACTACGCCAAGAATGCTACTCAAGCGTTGCAGATTGTTGCCAAGACAGGTAATGCATTCCAAAGACTTTTGGCTAAAAAGCTAATTGGCTTTGTAGGTGGGGTTAAATTTACTTCTGTTGTAGAAGGTGAACCGTTGCCCGAAGCTTTGCAAGACCACATTGATATGTGGAATACTGCACGTGCTACGTACGTTTATGACTTGGCCACTGGTGAAAAACATATTTTTGTTAGGGCAGATGGCCCCCACCAAGGTATCAATAACATTGACGTGCTTCACGAAGCACTGCATGCTGCTACGCTACAAAAGTTACGCATCGGATTGAAATCACTAAAAGGTGGCTACGATCTCAATTCTCCTCTAGCCAAGTTTGCTCGCAATATACAAGACTTGATGGCTCGGGCTAAGAAGCAATACCTAGAAGAAAAAGCTGCTGGGTATTTGTCCAAGGATGTGATTGAGCGTATTGAGTCGGTCAAAGAACCCAATGGTGACTTAACCATCTTCACCGACCCCGATGAGTTCTTAGCCTATGGCATGTCTGATCAAGATGTGCAAGGGTTTTTGAATCTGGTCAAAGGTGTACACACTGAAGACTCTATATTCAGTAAGTTTGTTCGTTCTATCCTAAATGTATTTGGTTTGGGCGATGGCTATTACACTGGCCTGTCAGACTTGGTGCATATTACTGGCGGTATCTTAGAAGCACAAAAGACTCCCATGCAGCGTTTGGTTGAGCGTGGCGAAAAGAATGAAGCTGCCAAAACCATGTCAATGGCTACAACGCAGGAAGAAGAGGGCGAAGAAGAAACCCCTGCTGAAATCCAACGTACACAGAAGCAAGTTGAAAGAGCAGTTGACGAGGCATTCGCTAAAGTCGACCAATCTAGAACCGCTGAAGAAATGGCCAAGGGCGTACAGGCTGTACAAATTGCACGTAATCCCAAAGCGGCTATCCCTGCACTTAGAAGATTGTGGGCCAAAATTGATTACGAAAAGCGCAGGTTGCTTCTCAAAGCATCGACAACTGAGTTTTTAACCGACTGGGCTAAAGACCGAGTGCCTGAGTTGAGCAACACCTATTTGCTAATGCAGAAGATGTCTGGGATGATGCAGAACCTGTTGGCTTCTGGCGGTGAGATATCCAAGATTATCCACAATGCATACTTGGAAGACCCAAGTTTACAACGTAAGTTAGAAGATATTGCGCTTGCATCTACGATAGCAGAAGTTGATCCATCAAATCCTGGGGCTAAAGAACGTAGTGCTAGGTTAGATAAAGCATACGCTGAACTTGGGCCCAAGGGACAAGAAGTATTTAAGTTAGTCAAAAACCACTTTGAAGATTTGGCCGACTACTACACACAACTGCTGAACGATCAAGTTTCTAAGTCAGGATTGAGCATTGCTGAGCAAGCCAACATCATGGCTAAACTCAGAGAACTGTACGAAAAAGGCAAAAAGATCAGTCCATACTTCCCATTGGTGCGCCGTGGAGATTACTGGTTGGCTGTCGGTACGGGTAAGACTCGTCAGTTCTACATGTATCAGTCTATGCAGGAGCGTGATGCCGCTGCACAGGCTATGGCAGATGAAAAGATTAAGCAAAAACCCGGTGAATCTGATGCCGCTTTTGAACAGCGTCGTAAAGATAATTATGATGAGTTGGTGCACGATAAAGAATTCAGGATGGGCAATGACATCAAGGGTCTGCGCACTGAGTCGTATGCCTCCAGTGATTTGCTCAAGAGCATCTTCTCCAGTATCGAGTCTTCTGATTTAACCGACCCTGATGCCAAAGAAGCATTGATGGATTCAATCTATCAAATCTATTTGAACACCATGCCGGAGCAAAGTTTCCGCAAACAGTTTATTAACCGTAAGAATATCACCGGTTTCAGTACAGACTTTTTGCAGAACGTATCCAGTACAACTTCAAAGATGGCTATTCAATTAGCCCGTATCAAGTATGCGTCGCAGATGCATAACTCTTTGCGTGATGCCAAGACCAGTATTGAGGGTCATCCTGAGTTAGAACCTTATGTCAGCGAGATGCGTGACCGAGTGGCCAATCAGTTGAACCCACCTCCACCCACTGCGGCTGGAGCAATAGCCAGTTCATTGAACAAAGCATCGTTTGTTTGGTATTTATCGGGTGCATCTTCTGCGTTGCTTCAACCATTGAGCGTGTTCCAAACCGGTGTGCCTGTGTTGTCCAGATACGGTGCAGTTAATGCTGCTAGAGAACTCACAAGAATGATGAAGTTCTGGAGTTTGTACGGTTACAAAAAGACCAACGCCGACGGCTCAGTTAACTGGGTTGCGCCCAGTCTTGAGCACTCTAAAGATTTAACTCCCTTGGAGCGCAAAGCGGTTACAGAAATGATGGCGCGGGATGTTTCTAAGTCTACGTACGCCAGCGCAATCTTTGACTACAAGAGCAAACCAACAGAAAAGTTGTATGGCCCCAAAATGGAGCTTGCTAAAAACACCGTAGATGCATTGGTGCTCGGCGGTTTGATGCACTCGTCTGAACGTTTGTCTCGTGAGATGCTGTACTTGGCTTCGTTCCGTTTGAACCAACAAGCGGGCAAAGACTTTAAAACATCCATAGATCAAGCGGTAACCGACACCAATGAAGCCCTTGGCAACTACGGCACATACAATCGTCCTTTGGTTATGCAGGGGCCGATCGGCAAACTTGCATTACAGTTCACCATGTATCCGTTGCACGTGACGACATTCTTGGTTAAGAACTTCAAAGAGATGATCAAGCCCATGAACGGGCGCACCAAAGCTGAAGCGGCTAAAAAGTTCTTCGGTACACTTATGACTACGTTTATATTGGCAGGTGCAGTGGGGCTGCCCGGGTTTAGCGCAGTGATGGGGTTATTAGGTGAAGCATGGAAAGATATATTCAAAGACCCCGATATGCCAGAAGACTTGCGGTCAATGAATCCCGAGTTATGGTTTAGGACGGTACTTCTACCCGAGATGTTCCCTACATCCCATGATGTGCTAGAGCGTGGATTTATTAATAAGCTGACTGGCTTAAACGTAGCCGACCGTGCTGGTATCAATAACATGTTCTCAAGGGATACCAAAGAGACCAAGACAGTTAGAGATAGTGCAATGGCGATGGCTTTGGAAAAATCTGGTCCAGCAGCAAATATGCTCTTGTCACTAGCAGAGTCATACGAAGCGTTTATGAATGGGGATTACCAAAAAGGTGTAGAAAAAGGTGTACCCGCTGGTTTCCGCAATTACGTTACTGCATATAAGTATGCAACTGAGGGTGCTAAAGATTACAAAGGTGCCCCACTACTTGAAGCTGACTCCTTCAAAAAAGGTGAATTGATTGGGCAGGCCATTGGCTTCCGTTCCGATATATTATCAAATGCGCAGTATGTTAATTTTGAGGTATCTAAACTTGAGCAACGAATAAATAACCAAAAAACTCAATTGCTCAATAATCTTGATAGAGAGTTTAGAAACTCAAATAATGAACGGTTTGAAGCATATTTGGATAAGATAAAAGAGTTTGACGCCAAGTACCCATCGTTCGCCATAACGCCAGAAGAAATACTTAACTCTATTGAAAAACGTGCAGAGCAAAGGGCTGGCGCTGACAAAGGCATAGTATTAACAGAACATAATGTACCGTTAATAGACCAAGCAATACGCCCATCTAGGGAAGCTCTTTACGAACGGGAAAGGCAAAGCCCATAAAAAATCCCCGCACATAGGCGGGGTTGAAAGATGAAAGGAACTAACTTTCACAGGAGAAATGTCGGCAACTGCAAGAAGCCAACGCCTGAATTATAAATTAGACTCTCCATACCCGCAATCCCTTTATGCCATCTTCAACGACACATTTTGAAATCGTGTCGATCTTTAGCCGTTTTGTAACTGTGTGCAATGTTTCACGGGCGGCTCTAACATCAATACAGGGTATGAAGAAAGAAGTTCCCTTCCTAAACCGTTTCCAGTTGATCTGATAACTCACCGTCTCTATTTTCATATTCGATCTGTAAAAACTCTGTTGATGAAGCATCAAACATCAATACTCGTACGGCAGGAGACACAACCTTCATGCCCTTGGCCATGCGCTTATTAATAGTTTCTTTGTACAAACCTAGATTTTTTAGTTTGACTAGTAGTTCTTTATGGTTAATTTGGTACTTAACGCAGTAGTCTTTGAAAGACTTGGCTGTTACATAAAGATTCTTGGTGTCGGGCTCATAACGGATGAGCAACTCATTTCTTGGCTCTTGTAGCGGTGCGCTGTTGAGTCCACTCCTTGAGTCTACTTCGCCATTCACAACCAAAGCGTTAGGCAAATGTGAGTTGATGTAGTCTCCCAGTATTGAAATAGGCAGATCCGCTGGAGGTTTCACGTCTTCTCTCATGTCATTGAGCATCTTGACCAACCACTTGTAAACCAACTTCATGTCGTAGTCGTGCAGTCTAAGGCTCTTGGCAATCAATCCACCGGCAATATTACAAGCGCAAACGGCTGACCAAAAACGCTCACGTGCAGTAAAGTTAACTTCCTTGTCGATTCGAGCTTGGATTTGGCGAACCAAATCTTTGGCTTCCTCAAGGTTATTCACAAGCCATTGGCAATAAATTTCCCCTGCGTGACCATAATTTTCCCTGAGTTGATGGTCAAACATCTCTTTGCCCAAAGCAACATCAATCACATTACTTGGCTCAATCTTGTACTCAATCAAGCGCATGGACTCGCCATCAGGGGAAGTCTTTAGGGAACCCAACTTTTGATAGAAGCTAGCGTTGGATGAGCACAGGGTCATGTTGTTCCAACTTGTATTATTGACCCGCATCTCGTTTCGGTCGGCTCGCATCTTGTCCTTGCCCCTACCCTGAGATATGCTGTAAGCCAGATCAGAGAACTCCAGTGGGGATGTGTTTGTAATCTCGTCAATCGTGTTGGAGATGTTGTTCATCACACCTAGTCGGTGCATCTTGGATTGGGGCGTATCCTTCCACTGCGATGCCAGCTTAACAGGATGTCCGTATACGCTGTTACACATAAACAAAGCTGTTGATTTACCTGATCCAGACTTCTCGTGAATCAAGTTAATGATCGCACCACTCATACCGGTGAACTTCAGCAAGGGCGAACCAAACGATGTCAGTGCGGCAAACGCATGGGGCTCAAGTCCGGGTAACGCATACATGTTGAATGCTTCTTTCCATTTCTCCAATGTGCCCTTGGCATGCACATGCTCAACGATACCTTTTGTTGCATGGGATGGTGGGCTATAAAACACCCCATCTTTAGTTATCTCACGCTCGCCGAGGATGAATTTACTGTCACCTTCGACCCAACCAAATTGTGTTCTCATAATGTCTGCCTTTCTTTCTACCTGCATGTTTTTAATGAATGTCATCATGTAGATGTACACTTGATCCAATTGCTTTGCAAACAACACTACACCGTAGTGAGCTAACGCTTTCCTCAATTCTTCTTTGACTGTGATTGCAGTCAGTGGAATTACAAACTCTTTCACCCCATCTCTTGGCAGGTGCAGTTTAACAAGGGCTACCTCTCCAGCATTGTTGTCTACCAAACGTTTAACGATGTACAAATCATGTTCGTACACTTGGGTTACATCACCCTCTTCTTCATCTGAACGGCGGTACACACCACCATTCTTACCACGGAAAAATGGAAACGGATACTCAGGTATCTGATGCGTCTCTACCGTGCCTTCTTCGCTCTCAATCTCAACCGTGTTATCTTCATCGTCGGCTTCGGCAACTTCATCGCCGAGCACTATGGGAGATTTGATCTTGCCCTTGTGCATACAGCCATCACAAAATCCTTTATTGTTCTTCTCAAATGTCGAGCAGTGGTGCGGTGCACCTGTCTTTACAACGTCATCGGCTTTGCGCTCGGTTGCTCTAAAGTCATAGTCAGGATGGTCTTTTGAAATCTTGTGGATCGCAGTATCTCTGTCTACGCAAAAAGCAGCAATGGATAAAGCGCTGCGCCAAAGGTTATACTCAATCGTGTCTTGGTTTTGAAAGCAGTGCAAAAGCTGTGCACAACCTGTGCCTTCAACCGACTTCATCATGATGGTCTTGAACCGTCTAACTCTGTTGGATACCAACTGAGTCATCAAAGGGCTCATCGTCCTCGGGATAAAATCAGGCCGTTCTTCTTTAGGCTCGGGGGCGCCGGGTAGTTCTTTCATTTCTGCGTATGGAACACGCAAAGAATTTTCGTAGAGTACTCTTACTTCAACAGGCTCTTCACCTTTAAAGTTAAAAGTTCCGGGTATTCTAAGTACTCGGGATGCTTCAAAAACAGCAGGGTCAACAATGAGTCCGTGCTCTTTGCACAGCTCTTCAAGTCTATCGGACAATGCTTCCCACTCGGGTCGGCGTATTGTTTCTTCCAACAACCAGTATGCATGGATGCCATAACCTGAATCCACTACGATTGGCGTAGGTAGATGGGCGGCTCTGACAAACTCTTTGAACCTAGTTAAACCTTCCGCTTGCGTAGCGTAGCCCTTGCCTTCAGCAGCTTTTGCAATACCACAATCAATGTCAACCCATAGTGCTCTAAAGAACTGTGCGTTCGCATGAGTCCTGTTGTTCAGTTCTCCATACTTGGCACAGCCATAGAAAGCATTGACTTTGTTTTTGACAAACTCTTGCGCTATTACATCAACTTCAGCACGTGTATCGCAGAAGCGCTGGTCTGGGAACTTACCCAAACCAAACACGCAGTACCTACCCTCTGCTGGTAGAACAGCATCTAGTAGATCAAACATGTTTACTTCCGTTTCTTGTGCTGACGCATGAACGAAACAATCAGTTCACTGTGGCCTTTGGTTGGGAGTGTTGAACCCCAAAACCAATTATAAATCGTAGCACGACTTACACCGAGGTACTCGGCAACCGTGTTAACTGGAATGCTTCGTTCAATGCACAAACGGCCAAGGGCTACACCCAACGAATCATCTGCTACTTTATTCGCTTCAATTAAACGTTGACTGTAACCATAGCTCATACTTATTCCTCACTCCATGCTTTGAGAACATCGTCTAAGTCTTTCTTGGGCGCAACCGCAGGGGCTTCAGCTTTAGGACGTTTGACTGGCTCTTGGATTGGCTCTTGAACCGCTTCAGCTTTTGGCTCAGCCTTCGGCAAAGATTTCATACCACTTGCTTGTGCTTCATATGGTGTCATGATGACCATCTTCTGCACTTCAGGCTTGGCGGCGGCGTTGCTTGTGACTGCGTAAATATCTTTACTGATATAGCGCATAGGCGTGAACAGGATAGACTGGTTATCATTGTTCTCATTGAAGCTCAATGAAGTGACAACGTGCTCAATGCTCTTGCCGTTATTAGCCAAGTGCTTGGTGTAGTCTTCAAAAATAAACTTGTTGTCGCCGATGCTTTCACCGAACAAAGACTTGGATGCCAAGTTCATTTGGTAGACTCGGCCTTCTAATGAAGTACCAAAGTCCTCCTCAAGAACCACTGCAATACGTCGTGTGTATCTGCAAGCCTTGGATGTGCCTTGACCTGAACCTTTGATGTTGTTGGGGCAAGAATCGCAACGCTCAGCTTGTGGATTGGTTGAACCTTTATCGGGTGTTTGGCCATCGTTAGAGAAGCAGTCGGGTGATGTTGGCTCTGACTCAGGATTCCATGCTTTTACATAGAAAATACGTCCCACTTTTGGTGAAGCGTTGATGATCACAACTTCCAAATCGCCTTTAACTTTGCCCTGCTCATCAGTGCCGAGCATCTTACGGAAGATTCCGTTCTTGGGCACAATACGGGGGACGCCAGATTTACCGGCCAAGTTTTTGGTTAACTCACTGACTGGCGCAGATTGCAGAAAGTCGGGTAAGTCTTGGTTAAATAATGCTACGTTACTCATTTCACTCTTCCTTTTTACGTCTAACAAGTACGGTGTATTGATTCTCCACGTTGAGGCCAGCGGGGAGAAGATCTGGATTCTCTTGTAGAAACTCTTTCATATGCGTTTGCTGAATTCGTTTCTCAAGCAGGCCGAATGCATCGTGTTCTTTGATAACTCGATACAATGAATCCCAGTCGTTCGTCCAGTACCGTGATTTAACTGATCGAATAACCGTGCCATGATTGGTGGAGATACTGTTTGCGTTGATCTCTTTGCAAAGATCAAGCAGTGCTTGCTCGATGACTTCCATCTGAGCTTTAATCTCGGTATCTTTAGCTTCCCAGTCTCGTTTGAGTACCTCTCGCTTGTCACGCATCTTGATATACGTTTGGGCTAGAGAATCAACGGAGGGCTTTTCTTCCTGAACTTGATCGTCCATAATTAGTTCCTTTCTTTGTTATGGTTTTGTTATTATACGTCGGGGTTAGACATTGTCAAGTCTTCTTCCCCTAATTCTTGTTTATAAAGCTCAATTATTTTCGCATGGTTATTGATATTGTTCCTGAGCATTTCGTACAAGCGCTTCTCAACTGCGCTACCTCTTATGTGTACGATCGTCATTGGATTACGTTGCCCGGGTCTATCAATCCTTGCGTTTGCTTGGAGATAGGTTTCAACACTGGTGCACGGAGCATACCATATGATTGTGTTGGCGGCGGTTAAGGTTAAACCATGAGATGCGGCTTGTGGCTGAATGACGAGAACCTTTGGCTCTGGATTGCTCTGGAACTCTCTGATAATCTCTGCACGTCTGTTTGCACTCACATCGCCGTTAATAACATCGTTTGTAATTCCGTTCTTGGTTAAGTATTTCGTTAACAATTCAATCGTGTGGGTGAATGGAACAAAGATCAACACCTTGTGGCTCGACTCATCAATCACTTCCTTGACCACTTTCAGTCGGCTCGACGCATCAAAGTCCACCACCTGCCCAGTGTCTGTGTACACTGAACCACATGAAATCTGAAGTAGCTTGGTTAATTTAGATGCGGCATTGACAGCACTGACTTCTTC
>Ga0007848_1000249_pt1 | contig 19751 bp, 36 predicted proteins | sample CryBogCBH18Jul08_FD_71209 | JGI IMG/M metagenome (GOLD analysis project Ga0007848, IMG submission 71209) | Freshwater microbial communities from Crystal Bog, Wisconsin, USA - CBH18Jul08 | ecosystem: Environmental > Aquatic > Freshwater > Lake | place: Crystal Bog, Wisconsin, USA | collected...
TTATCTCGTTAAAAATCTCACTAGGTAGTAGAATGAAAGGAAAGACTATAGGTATACTTATAGTTGTCATCTGCGTATGCGCCTCAATCATAGTCGGAGCTTTGGCCGCCGCTGGAGTTTTCAACGGGAGCTCACCTCCTCCACCACCACCGTCTTCAGGGAGCCCTTCAGGAGCTCCGTCTCCAGGGACGTCTTCAACCTCAGGAAGCAGTGGAGGAAGTGGAAGCGGCAGTGGAAGCGGCAGTGGAAGCGGCAGCGGAAGTGGAAGTGGAAGCGGAAGTGGAAGTGGAAGCGGCAGCGGAAGTGGAAGCGGCAGCGGAAGTGGAAGCGGCAGCGGAAGTGGAGGAAGCACATGTACACCAGCAGGGGGCAACGCTGCACTCGGACCATGCTGCTCGGGTCTGAGCGTGGACGCCACGGGTATGTGTAACCCGGCGTGTGTACCTGTAGGTCAGGCAACAACAACGTCTCGGCCGTTTTGTTGCCCAGGCTTGTCTAACGGAGCTGTTATGGGAGGAATCTGTAGTGCCCCACAGGTCACCACTCCACCACCCTCCGGAACGGGAACCTCATCGTATGCCGTTGCAAGCTTCTAACCACCCTTTGGCTAAGAGTTTATCTCTCATTTCAAAAATGAATTGATTTTCCGTGAAAATTACAAACTTCTTTTGAAGCGTAAGTTGCGTATAGTACTCCACGTCTCTGTCTCCCTTCATAAAAAGTCCGTCGCGCGTCTTGTAGAACATATTACACGATATGCAATCGTGGGTCAAAAAGTCCTTGAAACTTGAAAACACAATGAGATCAATAGACTCGAATTGTGTTTTCACTTCTAAAATACGTCGAACGTATGGGAAAAGCCTGTGTTGTGTTCGACCAGTGACTTGGAGCGTATCGTAAGTGACTTGACCTCCCAATTCTTCTATGAATTTTGGAATTAAATTCATCTGTTCCCATGTACACCCTATATCTATGTCTTTGTACGTGTTTTCACCTCTTACAATAACATCTCTTACGTACCCTCCGAAAACCCAGAACCCGTACCTGAGAGCAATGTCCATACACGAAACGAAGAAAAAATGTAGTGCATTTATAGACTATGAGCCCACTCATAATTATTCTAATACTTTGTGCATGTGCTTCAATCATAGTTGGGTCTCTGATAGCTGCGGGTGTTATAGACATAAGTCCTCCCTCGGATTCGCAGTCCCCTAGCCCAGCTCCAGTCCCGGCTCCGGTCCCGGCTCCGACTCCAGCAGCTTATACGGGTCCTTCCTATGCGACCGTGCAAACTCCTACTCCCCCACCCCCTGTGGACTGTGTCGGACAATGGACCTCGTGTTCGCGCCCGTGTGGCGGGGCCGGGGTACAGACGTACGTGGTAAGTACCCAAGCTGCAAACGGAGGAAGGACGTGTGATTTTGCTGATCGTACAACAAAGCCCTGTTCAACACCCCTGTGTGCAAACAATACGATTTGTAATACGGATGCAGAGTGCGCTTCGGGATACTGTGACACTTCAGGTGATAATTACAGGTGCAAAGACAGACCTGTCGCTGTGCCACCTTCAGTCACGGTCGCAGGAACGACAGTCTACATTCCACCACCGCCACCGCCTCCTCCAGCAGGATCTTCTCCCTGTGATTGTAACGACCGTTCGACGTGGGACAACGCGCAGTGTGGAGGTTACAACAAAGAGTGTACTTAAAAAACGTGTCTTGTCCCGCCCAAACTTTCTGGGTATCTCGTAAGGGACCCAGAAGCAAAATGGAGTGTAGTGTGTGCTACGCCGAGACTGGTCCCTTCCAGAAACTGTGCTGCGGTCACGTTTTCTGCAAAGGATGTATTAAGCAATGGTACCTCAAGGGCTCTTCGGGCTCCTCTTGCCCTATGTGCCGCCGGCCCGTGTATTGGCGCGGGTTTCACAAGGTCAAGGAGGAGTGGGAAGAGGAGGCCTATGAGCACAAGTGTGCTGAGGTGTTTAGCCAGGCGCTCGATGACGTGTTTGAGGAGGCTCAGGCGTTTGCGGACGAGTTCCCAGCCAAGTGGCGTGCCAGGATATTCAGGGACGTGATTGAGGACTTTATCGACCTCGAAAAGACGTACCGGTTTATGAAGTGGCACGAGGCTCACCCGGACGATATGGAACAGGTGTTCTACTACGGCGACTATTACTCGGACCGGAGAATAGACAGATACGTGTGGGATGACGAGCCGCCCAGGGAGTTTGTGACGCGGTACCCGCTGCGGAAAGACAGTGCCAAGGGTGGCAAGAGGTGTAGGGCTCTTCAAGACGAATGGTTTGAAATGACCGTGTACCTGCTCTAGTTATATGGTATAGCCCCCTCGGGTGCGTGTAACATGAATATACCCGCTATGATCGCCAAGAGTCCCAAGTATTCTATAGGTCTGTTGAGTCTCTCTCCCAGTAGGACATAGGCCGCAATCGTCTCGAGCACGGCTGATACACCGTCCCACATACCGTTCACATAAAGAACGTTTCCGACCCGCAAACTCCGGATCAAAAAGTAAATCACAGCGACGTACCCGAGACCGCCCTGAGCGAACGCAGCAGCCCCTCCACCCCGAGCAAAGCTCTTAAAGCCAAAGTCTCCGAAGATTTCTGCAATTGAAAGCGCCAAGACATCAAGGTTGCTCATCCTGACTTAAAAGGGGCGGACATATTTTTAGTACCAAATGGAGGCGATTGAGGCTGTTCTCGAGTTGGCAAAGGAGCGCGATCAGATTGCGGATGAGCTGGAGACGTATGAGGACTGGTTCGAGTCCCTGGTGGGTCGCAAGGTGACCCTGTCCCTGAAGTCCAAGGGCAAGCAGAACAAGAGCGTCCGTTTCGTCGAGTGCGTCGTGACGGAGTTTGTGGAGGGTGAGGGCTGGGAGCTGACGAGCTGCGAGGAGACGGAGAGCGGCGAGGATGAGGTGTTTATGGTGACGCTGGAGGACATCTTCAAGGGCAAGGTGTCTATTCACCAGGAGTGAGAGTCTCGACCGCCCGGGCAACTAAAATATAAACAAGGAGTAGAATGAAGACAAAGACAGTAGGTATACTTATTCTTGTTCTTTGCGCATGTGCTTCAATCATAATTGGGTCCCTGTACGCGGCGGGTATTATTGGCGGAAGTCCCCCACCTTCTTCAACAAAAACAAACACACCGTCCCAGTCCCCTTCGCCTTCAGGAACCCCTAGCACCCCAGGGGCGTATTCGGGACCGAGCTACGCTCCCGCTCCTTCACCCACCCCGGTACAAGATGCCGGTATATGTCCAGCAAACACATATTCTTCAGATGGTTCTTCGGGTGCGCCTCCTTGCACACAGTGTCCGGACAACTCGACGTCTATGCCTGGATCCCCAAATTCAGGGTATTGTAGTTGCGGTTCCGGATATTATCAAACCTCGGGGGAGTGTCAGCAATGTACTCAATGCCCTGCCGTATCAAACGGTTCTTCATCTCAACAGGGGTGCATAAGTGACGTATTTGTCAACGGTCAACTTTATCAGGCGGGTAATCCAGGTACTTGCGTGGTTTCGTGCAATCCAGGTTATACTCTTACCAATGGCACATGTGTTCCGTGTGCGACTAACCAGGTGTGCACCAGCTGTGGACTTTCTTATGCTGGAAATGATCAGTATTGGAACGGAACAGCCTGTGTACAAGCACTATCTACGTCAGCGGGAGTGACTTGTGATTGTACGGCCGGTCGTGACGTTTGGAACGCAACAATGGCAAGTTCTTGTGGAGGTAATTTTGCCGTTGTTTGTGGAGCTGGTGGAGGTGGCGGAGGCGGGCGCTGATGAGTAAAAATATAAACAAATAACAGTATGAATACAGCGAGCATTGTAACAACTTTGTTCGCCTTTGCGGTAGGTTTCTTTATTCACAAAAAGTACCTCAAAGGCCAACCAGTATGGGCAGTCATTGCGGGAACACTTGCGTTCGGAGAGGTCTTTAAATGGGTGACGGGTATTGAGACGTTTCCGCTCAAAATATTCAAAAAGACAAAGGTCGGATCAGACATAGATCAGGAGGCACAGGGTCTACTCCCCTAAACACTGATTGAGTTCCTCACAAAACTCTTTGAGACCAGGCTGAATAACGTTCGCCCACATCTCCTCATCACGAGTAATCTCGTGACTCATAACCTGTGTGTTGTACTGCTCCACGAGCTTTGCATGTACAAGACCCAGCATTTGCAGATACATTTGGACCTGTATCATCTCGTACTCGACCACCCGGCGAAACAGACGGTTTGTGCGGTTCTTAATCTCGACCAGAACCTTGGACCCGTCCGGACGCTCTTCGATACGATCAATCTTGCCCGTAACAACAAACTTCCTGTCTCCGAGCTCACACACGTCATAATTGTAAAACGAATTGTCCTTGACCCATTTGACATTCTCTTGGGTGGTGACTTTGTCAGCCGTCTTGTCCTCTGACCGGGTCCCGTGGGTCGTGTACACGCGGGACCGCAAGTGCTCGGCAACCTCAGCCTTTTGAGCCGTTGTCAATTTTGTATCAGATTTGACCTTTTGGACCGCCTCCTTATAAATCTTCTGAACCTCGAGCGAGTCCTTGGCACTCGTGTTAAGGGCCTTTGCAAGAGTCGCCTGCGCTTCAGTCGAAGCGCTCAAAGCCTCCTCGGCCCGGTCCTTCTTGGTCTTTCCCGTGAATGTTGCCGGACTGTACTTCTTCCACAGGTCCTGCAAGACCTCCTGACGGGGTTTGTACTGATTTCGACCCAAAATTGCCGCCACATCGCTCGCCTTGAGGACGATACGTGCGGGCGTCATTTTATCATATAAAAAGTGTCGTCTCTAAGTAACCAGGATGCTCGTCTTGGCGTGCGTGAAACCCTTGCCCCGCAGAATCACTCCAAAGGACATTAAGAGGGCTGTTCAGCAGGCAAATAACGTCTGCTACGAGTCCCATGAGACCCCCGCTTGTCGGATCATGTGGGACCGTGTTGGAGACTTGACGCACGCTTATGCTCGTCAGGTGGAACGTGAAGAAGAGCAGAAGCGTGAGAATGCTTTGAAATTTTGGATCGAAAAGGAGGAAGAGCTTGAAACACGCGAGTACGATGTTTAGTGTGTGTATGTACTCATAACGACCATTATCATTCCTACAGCCATAAGTGTTCCTATAGCGGGAAAGACAATTATGAATTTCTGTGTTCGCGTCGCCTGCGGAGGGACGGCGACCGCCACTGGAACAGGTACTGGTACAGCAACGTGTTCGGGTCGAGGGAGCTGTGAGCGACAAAAGGGGCACTTATCCACGTAACACTGGATATGGACGCGGTTATGACAACATCCGAGCGTCACGATGGTGCCTTCAAGGGGTTCGAGACACACGGGACACTCCGGGGCTTCCATTAAAGTGAGAGCAGATAATGTTTTAAAATAAACTCGTGACCTTCCGGAACTTTAATTTTCTTTTTCAATTCATCTTGGAGATCGGCACGGGCGCGTGCAATGACTCGACTTCTGAGCTCTATGTATTCGTCATAGACTTCTGGAGGTGCTAATTCAGTTGTAAATATATGAAGGGACTTGAGACGCGGGACGTGGGGCGCAAGTATCTCTTCTATTTCGGCCTTTGTCAAAGTGTGCAAGTATTTGTGTGCCTTTGTTTGTTTTTTGAGGAACTGAAGCTCCATGGTTGTTACTATAGGCGCTGAAAAAACGCGTCTTGTAGAAGGCAAGGGACTCCGTGAGACCCTGAGTAGCCAGATGGAAAAGGAGCCCACACGCCGTGAACAGAAGCGCGAGTCAGCACGCAAGGCCCGTGAGCGCGCCATCTACACAAAGAAAGCCGTCCGTATTAAGGAGGCTCGGCTCGAAAAGCAAAAGGCAAATGGAGCTCATTGACTTCATCACACCCGGTATCACCTTCAAGATACCTTGGGACGGCTTTCCGCTCCGCAAGCCCTCGGAGGGTCTCGAGCGAACAGCCTCGACGTATCACTATGGCTCCACTTTGGAGACTGAGCCTATCGCGGGTGAGCACTACGTTATGTGTGCCGATGGCAGTATCCAGTCGTGCGAAGAGCCCGAAAAGCCTATAGGCTGGGAACTGATCAAGATGCCCGGGACGCTTTTCGGAATAGGCTGGCGAGTCTCCCAAGTCGGGTTCGAGCCCGAAGAGTGTTTCGTCAGTATCCTCGGGCGCGAGGCTGAGACCCCCAAGGGTCGGGGCAAGATCGGGTCGCAGATATTTGTGGCGTACTCCACCTAAAGACAAGTGACATATTGTAACTATGCCAGACGCCCTCTGGGAAGCTCTTTTAATCACACTCACAACTCCCTTTGCCTACGTACTCACGTCCAACTTCCCCATTTTGAGCGCCTTTGTCCTCGCGAGCGTTCTATATAAAAATTAAACCCTTGACCATAGTAGGTATGAATAAGCCGTGTGTTCGCACACTCGTGGCCGTTCGCAGAGTCCAGCGTCACCCTTTGACCCAAAAGACTTTGCGAACAGGTGCTCGGCTTCAAAAACACATTGTACGGGGCGCTACTCTCGGCGTTATTCCAAGCGGTCTGAATGACGTAGTGTTTCACCACGCTCAGCTTAATATTGACGAGGCTATTCACCTCGTGATCGATCAGGCCAGTATCAGTTCCATGTCAGCCATCTTGGCCATCATTCTTTTGGCTGCTCGGTCAGCCGGGACAGAGTGAACTTGGCTTTGGCGTGAGGATAAATCACGTTGAATGAGACTCGAAGTCTGCCTTGTTTGTCCCCAACCTTGAACCCCTTGAATGGTATGATATAGTCCTCTCGAGGATCCAAAACACCCCAATCCGCCGTGTCTATGTCTATAGGTCCGTCGAAGTGTGGGACAGTGATTTTCTTCCCGTTGACCGAGTCTTCGAAACTAATTTTGGTCTGAAATATGAGATCAAGTCCTTGACGCATAAACTCCGGGTGTTGGTCAACCTTGATATGAAACAAAACGTCTCCAGGTTCCTCCCCGGGGTTCCGTGGCTGTTCTCCGAGCCCATGACCCGTGAGTACGTTCCCTTCCTCCACACCAGGAGGTATTTTTAGTTCTAAATTGAGCACTTCCTTTTTACGCCCACCTTGACACTGATCACAAGACCCTTGAGCTACTCCACCTTCACCTCGACACACACCGCACGTCTGATTCATAATCATAGGGCCCATCTGGTGTTGAATAGCCCCACGACCATTACACTGGGTACACTTTTTCTTACAATTGAAACAGGTCTTGTCCAGTGTTATACGCATGTGACGTGTTGTTCCCCTGTATGACTCTTCGAATGAGACCCTCAATTCATGATCAAAATTGGATCGTCTCACAGGACCGCGAGGTCCTTGTGGAAACCCGAACGGGTTCCCCCCACCTCCACCAAACATCTGGGCAAATATATCAGGTGGGAACCCTCCCGGGAATCCCTGTTGAGGTGGGCCGTCAGCCGTTCCGAACCGGTCAAAGTTCTGACGCTTTTCAGCATCGGAAAGAATATCGTAAGCACCTTGGACCTTTTTGAACTGTTCTGGGTCCCCACCTTTGTCAGGGTGGTGCTTAATGGCCAACTTACGATATGCTTTTTTGATTTCCTCATCAGAGGCGCCCCTCGGAACCCCAAGAGCCTCATAGGGGTCCATATCTATTTCTTAGCGGCTTTCTTCTTTTTAAGGTGAGCGCGCACTGCCGACTGGATCTTTCGGGCGGCGGCTGACTTGGTCGGGGTCTTTGCCTTGGCCTTGACAGTCACGCGGCGGACGTTCCGTGGGTAAATAGGGTTCCGAGTCACTGGGTTCCGCGCGCCTGGGATGGGCGACTTGGGATTCATGAGCATGAGATTGTAATCATTGGTAAATCGGTTAATGATAGCGGCAAAAGTAGCTTTATTATAGTAATTCTTCCGACCCGTGAACCTGTTCTTAATCTCGTAGATGACAACACCCTTTGGAAACTCAAGGGTGATTGGATTCACGTAATTTAAATCCAAAATAACACGAGGGATCTTGGGGAGAGCGGCAACCCTTGAACGTTTGACAGACGTCGCCTTCGCCTTGCGTCCCTTGCGCTTGGCGATCATGGCTCGGCGTTTCGCAAGGCCCTCAGCATTCAGAGCCATTACTTACCTTTAGCTGAGGTTTTTGTAGAAGCCTTCTTGTTCGGTGCTGAATTAATAGCGGCCTTCTGGTTCAAAAGATCTTGCCAGACGTTTGCCTGGTTGGGTATACTCACAATCTTCTTCTTGATGACTTGATCTATGGCCGTCTTGAGGTACGTGGCATATGACGCGTGTGTTTGTATAAACCTTCTATATTCCTGTTCAAAGTTGTCACTCAGTATCCCATTGATAAGAGCAGATGGCTGGTCAGCTGATAGATTTTCGTAGATTTTTATCACATTCTGCGCAGCCGTCTTCTCAGCCGTGTATTTCTTGAAGTTGGCACTTTCCTTTCCGGGTTGTTTGTAACGCGGTTGTATTTGTTTTATAAATTCATCAGCCCGGAACAGGTTCGCTCCAGCCCGGCGAACATTGTTGGGGGCTGTAGTGTACGTTTTACGTACCGCTGCCGCTGCAGCCGCCCGAGCCGCTTCTTCCGCCACCTTAGCCGCCTCCTGTGCCTCCTTGTTCTTTTTGAACACCGACGCTTTAAAATTGCGCTCAAGTCGCTCGACGTTCGACTTGCCCGAATAGTATGAAGCTGCATTGTTTCTTGTACCTGTAGCCTGTCCAAAGGCTTTTTTGGCCGCGTTCAGGCCTGGACGTTCACGAAGGGTTGTTCGGACTGCCAAGTTTTTGTACTTGTTGAGCCACTTGAGTTCCCACTGTTTCCTGTTGACGTTGTTTTTAGAGTTTGTACGTGGTTCACGTAGGAAAACAGGCTTGAAAGGACGACTCAAAGTCGCGTTGTTGAGCTTGAGAGTTGCCAGACCCGCCGATACGTTGATAGGTGTGGAGTTATTGACGAGAGTATTGATGCGCGGATCTCTGTTCAGCTTTTCAATGTCCTGAAAGTACTCAATCATCTTCTGTCTGAATTTCTTGTCCACGGCCGTCATAGCCTCCGCGAAGCGATGCGCATCTAACCGAAAAATAGCACAAAACTTATCCAGGTTGATTGGAACGACGTTTATTATCTTCTTGTTTGTGCTATTCGGTGCCAATATACCCGTGCGCTCGTTTCGCGCCTGGTTGGTAATGACCGTATTCTGAACAGATCCTGCACCCGCCGCAAGGAAAACCGCTTCCAAAGTTATGTTCTGGACAGGAATGTTTTTCCAGGGGTGAGGGTAATCGGTTCTGTGAATCTCGTGCCACATGTAGTAAATGGCAAACATGATGAAGCGAAGTTGAGCAACTTCCTTTCCGTGAGCCTGTGCGCCCTCACCCGGACCAACCTTGTCTTCACCTATCGTAAAGATGATGCGCGTCTTACTGTAATTCTGAGAGTTGGCTCGGGGCCAGTTGAGAATGGTAATCTTCGTTATATCGGCTTCGGCGGCAATAGTCCCCTTAGACCCTGTACCGACGAGGAAGTTTGGTCCATTCGTAATTGTGTTTGCGTTTGTTCGACCGAGAATAGTCGCCGCTTTTTGAACGACGGCAGTTTTTTGAACTTTGAATCCGTTGATGAGCCATTCACCATTTCCATAACAAACTTGAGTAAAGGCTGGGTGATAAAAGCTTGAGATGGCACCGTTTATGAGATTCTCTTTTCTTTGAGGTACTCCACTATTGCTCATTGGATTTCGAGCTATGTTATTAGATAAATTAGCTATACCCCAATGACCATTCATTACTTCCCGTATTTTTGCAACGGGCATATAAGCCACTTCAGTGGACCATAGTTCACGTTGGATCGTGGGTATCGCCGAAACTCCCGGAATGAAAGGAGCATCCTCGAGACCTCCACCGCGACCAGTTGTCGTGTACCGAACACCAAGCGCTTGTGCAAGGGCCAAGAGAACCATTTTCTTCGTTGGCCTTTTGTTCGAAAAATTAATATTAGCCGTGTTTGCGCCTGCACTGCGCCGCACGCGGGCGGCCCATACTCGGCTTTTCACGTACGGCTCAACGTTCGCTTTTATTTGTGAATAAGGTACCGTACCCGCAGCAATGTTGAACACGTTCTTTGGAGTTTCATTCGTGTTCGCCATCCTCTACTCCTAAACCCAGATAAAAACTTGGACGCCTTGACAACTAACAAATGGCACCCTCCAAGTCTCTCCAGAAGGCTCTCGACCGCGTGACCAGCCTCAAGGCTGATTTGAAGGACGCGACGGCTGAGCTCAAAGAGGAGATTGAGGCCACCCCCCTGTACAAGGCGTTCCTGGACGCCATCAAGGAGACCCTGCCGGATAAGGTCCCGGATAAGGTGGCTGCTGCAAACGCGTACAAGCTGACTCTGAGTATGCTGACGAAGAAGGAGACCGAGGAAACCGAGGCCTGAAAGGCCTCGAATTTCGACCCCGGCGGGGGCGCAGGGGCGCTGAGCGCCCCTGTTTGAAAAACCGTGTCCTGTCTGGCCTAAAGACGAGGCGCGCTAACAAAACCAAAAGACGACAAGATGGCTACTATCACGTGGTGTCCCAAGCGCCGTATTATGTGCGGCTTCCAGGGTGACCAGGCGGTGGTCAAGTTCGACTATTCCGTGTTCGAGAATATCGAGCGCGGGCTCGTGACTCCCTCGATGTACAACTGGATGACCTCTTGGATCCAAGGCACCATTTCCGTCGAGCAGTTGAACGCTCTGGTCCAGGGTGACCAGTTCCTGTTCCAGACGTACGCGGAGGATGCGCACCGCGCGTACCACGATTTGCCGTGGCAAGAGCGCCTGGAGCTTCACAACCAGACGGTGGCGAATTTACACGCGGAATTGGAACTGGCCGAAAAGAAGGAGAAGGCGGCGATCGACTGGATGTTGGAGGATGACAATCTGGGACCAATCCGCGCCGAGGTGTGTGATTTCGTACGGGGCCTCGTTACCAAGTATTCCGAGCTGGCTATGCAGATCGCGGACGAGCTGGACGAGGAGTCGCTGTGGGAGCAGGGTGGTGAAGATGGCGCGTCCCAGACGGACGGCCCGCGGTATGACGGCCTGGATGAAATTTAGTGCTTGTATGTAATATGGAGCCAAAGCTCAATGTCAAGAGTCTCTTCGGGGTGACCAACGGTCGCCCCTGGCCCGTCGTCAATAGAGGGTCAGTCATAAACCAAGTCCAAAAGATCCTTCAGCCGAACCACGTCACGGGCATACCTAGCCACTGGCCCAAGATCTATTACGGTCAGACGCGTGCAAACCTCGCCCAAAACCGGACGTACAGGAACACAAGTGTAAGCACTTTACCCGATGGTGCGTACCTGTACCTCATAGAGTACGACCCCGAGACGAATAGGTACCACAAATCCTTTGTTCGAGTACTCAACAAACTCGAGTCGGGCTCAAGACACTTTCAGCTCCCAATTTCGAACAAAAATAGGGTCATAGTCGCTGCAGGTGAACTTTCCAAGAAAGGGTCCCAAGTTCTCTTTAACCTGGAGAGCGGGACGTACACGAGGAACCTGGTGGCCAAGACGAGCAAGTACATGAGTTCCAATAATTACATCAGTCTCGTTAAGAACGCTTTGAGAAATTCAAAGCCTGAATATACGTTTGAAATTCTGGTCCCACAGATACCTGCGAGCGTTCAGAACTTGCTTGAACGGGGCTCATGTAGCTTCTACTACGGTGAACCGACAAACAAGACGCGTCAAAAGATACAGGCCAACCTGAAAAAAGCGGGGCTCACGACCAACAGTGCTCAGAACCTCATTCGGAGCCTGGCTCAAAAAACGTGTCGGGCTTCGCCTAAAGGAAAGAGTCCTAGTGTCAAGAGACCAAGAAACAATGGCCGCCGCACGCTTCGTTCAGGCACAGCTTATTGACCTTCGAATGAAGTTGGATGCGAACCTTATACGAGCCGTATGGGGCGGGATAAACATGACGTACTGGTCCGTCATGGGCCGGCTCGACGAAAAGACGATCGCCGCTATTAATCTATACATAGACTCTGCGTTCGATCCATATATCAGACGGTGGCAAAACGTCGAACCTGTTCGGTCCGTCCTTGAGCGAGCTTGTGAGACTCTCAAGGATGCCGCCTTGGTCGCTCTGGACGTTCCTTGGCCGGGGAACGCGATTGACTTTCATGTAACGGCAGTTCGACACAATCTCATAGAACTCTTCGACAAAAAGTACTGGCCAGCAATCAGCGACTCGATGCTCGGGGCGGCACCGAGCGTCATCAAGGTTCAGCGGGCTTGGCGTCGGTGCACGTCAGACCCCAGCCACCCTGCGTGTCGCCGCCGGCTCCTACGCGAGTTCGAGGCGCTCTCAACAGACTTAGAGAATATGGCAGTGTGATGTGTAAAGAATGTACTGGGCTCTCTTCAAGATTGTGTTCGCGACCTTCGTCCCCCTGCCCATCAACCCCCGTCTCAAGCGCCCGGACCCGTCCAAGAACCTGTGGACCTTTGAGTGTGACGGGTTCACATCGTGTTTCGAGGCGGCAAAGATCTTTTACAGGGACACGCTCGCGGCTCAGCGTCTCGCTGAAAAGTCTGAGTAAGAGTTAATGCTTATTGTAACCCTCCCCGTCCGGCCCATGAAGCGTCCCCGGATCAGGCCCGTCATCAAGGCTGAGATCCCTTTCCAGCACGCCATAGAACTCACTGGAAAGGCGATAGGTCTTTGGGTCATGTTTACCACTGCCACAAATTGGTGGATCTACCGAAAGATCCGAAAAGAAAATGAAAACAAAAAGTAGATATGATAGCCTTTTTGCTAGGAGTACTCCTTATGGCTCTCTACATAACTTTGCGTTCCGATAAAGACCAAATACGTCTCGTAGACGTCCTTGGTCTTTCGTCCATCCTGTGTGTTGCGTGGGGTGTCAGCCGGTACGCGGGTACATGCCCCAAGCCCTTGTGGGACCCGAACTGAAAAACCGTGTCCTCCCCCACCCAAGCCGAACCAATTCTCATGTAAAATCAGAACATGTGCCAGTGTCCTCTGTGCCTCGAACGAATCAATAGACCTAGCAATCAGCTTTCGTACCTTGAATTCGTTCGAGACTTAGAGTCAGGCGTCATAGAACATATAGGCCAAACCGCCGACGGTCGACCGATCTACGTATGGACTGGTACCCCAAACCTCCGTTCTACTCTTCAGAAACAGACGTCGAGTTAGGTAAAATAGCTAAAAAGCGTCGCGCGAATCCTGTTGGCGAAGACGTGTACTTGAAGCCCGACGGCACCGTAGAGCGTGACGAGGACAAGATCATAGCTGCACAGCGCATATTCAAGCACGAGTACTATAAGCCCGGAGGCAAGGGGTTTTTCAAGGGTCTTCAGCAGTTCGAGACTCGATGATAACCTTCGTCCCCTTTGCTGACGTGGTCCAGTGCGCCAAGGTGTTAGACTACCGTCGCTTGGGTAAGCAACGCGTTGAAGCGTACCAGATTTGGAGAGCCCTTGTAGGCCTCTCCAAAGGCTGGGTCAACCACCCTGCGACCCAGATGTGGAAAGGGCACACGTGTTTCTTGGCCATGTATTGTAACGCCATGATTGACGAGTGGGTCGCTCAAGGGTATCGCAACTTCATGTCAAAATTACCACACTGTTCGAACCCTTGCCCTCCACCCTGGTGGGGTTGGCCACCGATCCACTTGTCCCACCAAGCCGCCCTGAACCGTAAGAAACCTGATTGGTACCACTTTCCCGAGACTGAGTACATGAAATGGGGCTATGTCTGGCCTACAAAGACTCAATTTCAGTTCAAAATTAAGGAGCCCCCACCGGAACGGGTCTGTGAGCCGTTGAAACATACTCTTCAAAAGACCTCGTATCCGCGTGATATATCCTGACCTCGCCAGTAATATAGTTGTAGTGATGCGTGTAACGAATATCATCTATTGAATATGCGTCTTCGTCACCTTGTCTCTGCACATGGAGTCCCTCACTTCGTCCTGCACCCTTTGACACGAGCCACCGAGTATGGTCGTGTGAGAGGACATCACTTTTTCCAATTTTGTACGGAAATTCAGAAATGGTCAACTCGACCCGACCGGGAGGATACTTGAGTTTGATACACGTCTCGTAATCAAACCCAAGTATCCTACGTTCCCTCGTTGCCGAGTACTTGGCAACCCGTTCGACGATACGATTCATCCTTAAAGTTTAAGGTCGTAAAAAAACAAATGCTCAGTCCGCGCACGTTCACACAGAGGAAGTACCTCGACCTTTTGTACTCGTCGGTCCCCGTTGTTATAGGCACGGGACCCGCGGGCACGGGGAAGACCCTTCTGGCGTGTCATGCAGGTTCCAAGGCGCTCGTGGCTGGTAAGGTTCAGCGTCTGATCATCACACGACCAGCAGTATCAGTGGATGAGCAACACGGCTTTCTCCCTGGAAACTTGAACAAAAAGATGGAACCTTGGACCCGACCCATGTTCGACGCCTTGTATCGCAATTTTAGTGTAAAAAAGGTCCAGGATATGGTCTATGATCAACAGATTGAAATTTGTCCTCTGGCCTATATGCGTGGACGGACCTTCGAGAACGCGTGGGTCATCGCGGACGAAATGCAAAACGCCACACCGTCCCAGATGAAGATGCTTTTGACCCGTATCGGTGAAGGCTCGAAGATGGTCGTGGCTGGCGACCTACAGCAACACGAGCGCGGGTTCGAAGAGAATGGGCTCTTGGACCTTTTGTGTCGTCTGAACCCCGAGTCTACCAATATGCGGTGTGTGCAATTCACGGACGAGGATGTCGTCCGGTCACAAGTTGTTAAAGAAATTTTGGGTATATATGGTAAATGAATCCACCACGGTACTGGTACTACAAGGGTAAGTTCCCTCTCCACGTGATTCTGACCTTTTTTCCCTATATGAGGCGATCGCAGTCTTGTCCCGATTTAAAAATCTTCAAAAATAACACATGAGTGACAAGAAAGGTTTCGTGTACAACTTGACAGACCCCAATTTTGTTTCAAAATTGATGTCAGTCAATCCAAGGTGGTACTATACGTGGGGTCTCCATGGGTCTCCACAGGTCGATCTTCCCTTTGTGCCCATGGCATGGGGCAAAGGCTCTTTGCCGCAGGAAGACTCACCCATCATTCTCGGGTTCAACGAGCCGGACGGGGCGGCGCAGTCGAACTTGACCGTTCAACAGGCGCTCAGTATGTGGGCACGCGTCACGAGCTACGGCGACCGGATCGGAAGTCCGGCAACGGCTGGTAACCCCACGACCATGGGGTGTTGGCTCGAGCAGTTTATGGACGCCGCACCCAAAGTGGACTTTATTTGTGTTCACTGGTACGCTCCACCAAACTCGGCCTCATTTTTAAAAGAAATTGATGCCATATGGGCCAAGTACAAGAAGCCCATATGGGTCACGGAGTTTGCCGTTGCAGATTGGTCCGGAAAGTTCCCGGGCGGGTTCGCCCCCAATTTAGTTCAAGAATTCATGACGGAGGCCTGTGCCGGCCTTGACGCCCGGTCATACGTCGAGCGGTACTCGTGGAAGACTCGGAGCACAGAGGACCCGCACATGGGGACGAGCGCCATATTCAACGATGACGGGTCTCTCACGGCGCTCGGCCAGATTTATTCTAATATCTAGAAGTCTTAAATGGCTACTCAAGTTAAATTTACGAGCTTTTTCCCTGCTGTAGGAGGAGCACTTTGGCCTTACCCAGGGGGAGAAGATCTAGAACGTATTCAAGATGAAATATCCAAGAACGATTCACCACCCATCGATAAAAGAATCATTAAGAAAATAACACCGAAGATTATATGCGACTATCACAGGGTTTTGTTGTACGTAGAAGGAGGTATGACTATTTTCAGAACTTCACCAACCAGAGATGAGAACGGAGCTGTTATTATTCCACCTCCCGGGACAACTGAAAACGTTCGAATTACACTAGGTGATGGTGAGTATATGAGCAAAATTGAGTTTGTCTGAAAAACGTGTCCTGCCCGGCCTAAAGGAGCGAGACGCTCTAGAGATGACCAAGACAAAGACAAGATGAGCGTCTCCACGAAAGAGTACACCGCTCAGGCTTACATTGACAACCTTCGCCGGAGGGTGGAGGACCCCATCAAGCCCGGGTCTTTCGATATTCACCCCGAGCACCAACGCAACTGCGTCACTACTCTCGAGTGGGCAAACCGGGTTGTCTGTCACTTCATATTCCACAAACAGCTCAATCCCGTCATCTACCACACCATCCAACGGCCTGACGGGTTCCGTTACTATGAAAGTTTGGACGGCAAGCAGCGGTCGACAGCCTTCATCCGACTTGTGGAGAACAAGTTTGTGTTCAAAAACGTAAAAAAGCACATGAAAAGCCAGGACGACTACACCAACGCTATGCTTGCCGCGTGCGACGACAAGTACTTCAGCAAGTGGCCCGAAAACTACAAGAGCAGTTTCATGAATATGAGCATCCCCGTGACGGTCTATCACTACACCATGACCAAGACTGAGACGGCGGACTTTTTCAAAGACCTCCAGTACTCGAGCAAGTCGAATGCAGGTGAGACTCTCCATTCCTTCGCCGATGCGAAGGAAATCATCAAAGATATGACTGCCATCATGAAGTACTGTGGAGCAGACCGCATATGGAAAAAGCCCGCCCGGGGTGAGAAACTCGAGCGGCACCGGCAGCTCCACGTCTTCACCTGTATGGCCTACCATTTCCTCAAGGCTCCCGAGTCCAACAAGGACGTCTCCAACGAGGACCTTATCGAATGGGTCGAAAAGGAGGGGGACAACTACAAAGGAAACATGGGCGGGTTTATTCGCGCCGCCAAGCGGACTATGGACCTGATGGCCACTATGAAGATCGGTCACGCCTCAGCGAAGTGCAAGGTCGTGTGTTTCTTCCTCCTCGTTATGAAACAGACTCCGGAAGAAACCATTTCGGCAATCCAGAAGAAGTTCGAGGTGACTCGCGATCTGGACTTCCCCCGTATCGTTGGTCGCAATGACCAAGCCTGGCGGTTGTATGTGCACCTGACCAACAACTATCTGCAGTGTGACGTGTAACAAAAACCGTGTTCTGTGCGCCCCAAGCCCGTCTCGCCGTCTCCCTAAACCAAACACAAACAACGATGGTGTCCAAGAGCCTCCTCAAGACGCTCAAGTACAAGCCCACCCCCAAGCTCACTCTCGAGCCCCCGCCGGCGCCCGAGAAGGAGAAGTTGTCTGAATGGGTCAGACCCAAGGTCCAGGTTCCCGAGCCAACACCCCAAGAGCTCGTCGCGTGGGCAAAGGCTCGTGCTGCTCAGCGTGTGGATGAGGCGGGAAACCCCGCGGAAGGGTGGGCGGCGCGCATAGCTGCTATGAAGGCTGATAGGCGTTTGTGGTACAACGAAGAAACCAAGATGTGGCACAGGCGCGGGATAGAGGGATGAAGTATTGATAGTGTAATATGGAGTGTTCTATTTGCCAAACTTTTGTGTCTTCTTTAGACGGGTTCACGACCCGGTGTCTTCACACGTTTCACAAAGCTTGTCTAGGTCCGTGGTGTAATACGCGCAACTATTGCCCCACGTGTCGTGCTGTCCTCGTCCTTCCCCTGCCCAAGTGTTCCGCCGTCTGTAAAAACAATTTTCCATGTGAATTGAGGGCCCAGGAAGGATCTAGGTTCTGTTGGAGGCACCTAAAGACGCGAGACGCTGAATAGACAAGACGAAAAGATGGCATTCAAGGATATCGAAGACGCTCTACGGGATTGCTACAGCCGTTGCGCTACGAAGGAAGAGTTTGAAGATATGTGGGAGGCCAAGTTCCAGCAAGTTCGGAACGCCCCCGTACTCGCCTCTGTGGGTGAGTGTATCCGCCACGGGTGCACAGTCACCTTCTGGTTCGAGGGTGATGATGGTGACAACAAGTTTGCATTTTCGTGTGTGAAGCACCCCCGATATGTCCACAGCTACAGGTTCCGGAACAATAAGGGTGATATAAACGTCGTGAATGATAACGAGCTTGACTCCTACCTGTTTTTACTAGTCGAATCTTCCAATAAGATTGTTGTCACTGACCATACCGGTGAGGAGCGTACCATTGAGCGTGGTGAGTGTGAGGACGAGTGGAAGGAGTGGAAGTGGGCCTGTCTCGCCTAAAAAACGTGTCCTGTCGTACCTAAGCCGCCCTCGCCACTCTACTAACCAAACCAAAGAAAGCCATGGCTCTCACTGTTGTCAACATGCCCTCGAACGACCTGGCGCTCACAGGCTGCATCTACGTCCACCCCTCTGACGCCCGTGCAGCTTACACGAGCCTCGGCAATTTCGTTTACCGTTGCGCACCCCACCCCGAGGTTCAGCCCGGCCACGTGGCGCTCAACGCTATTCAGCGCCGCCTTGAACACGCCGTTGCCGGTGATGAGGTTCAGATCAGGGACTTCCTGGTCCCTATGCGCGAGTTTGAGATTCGAACCCTCGCGATTCAGGCCGAGTGGGTCAAGTCGGGTGCCGCCCTGCCCCCGCGGGACTTGACGGCCCTGGCCAACGCCTTCCGGACCAACTTTACGGGTCACGTGCTCACCAGCGGGCAGAAGGTCTGTATGGACTACGGCGGCAACGCAGTGCTCTTCACCGTGCGCGGGGAAGTCAGAGGCCTTGTGACTATGAGCACCGAGGTCCACGTTGAGTTTACAATGTGATGTGTAATTTTGAACCAAAATACCCCTCCCACCCAAAAACCGTGTCCTGCCCCTCCCAAGTCTCCAAGACCTACAACCTCTTCACCAACAATGGCTTCCGTACTCTCCATCCTCAACCGTCTCGAGGCGTCCCAGCCATCTGCAGCGACCCAGATCGCACAGGCGCTCATCGCCGTCTACACCGAGTCCGATGTGAGTCTCGAAACTCTCTTTGGGGTTCAGTCTGCCGATGTGAATACGGCTGGTTTGCTCTTACAGGCCGAGTACCGCGACCCGCACGTCATCGAGATGTTCCTGAATCATGGAGCGGACGTGAATGCGAAGGATGAGGAGGGTTTCTCGGTCCTTGATATGGTCATTCAGGGTCACGATGGCTACTGGAGGGGCGAGTCACCCCACTGTAACGAGGAAGTCTTCAAGGTCCTGGCCAAGTACAACGTGAATCGGATCATCTCTCGAGTATGGATCATCGAGCAGTGCTGTGAAGGAGCCCCCAAGTATGTTCGAGACTTTCTAGGCATAATGGATGATGCCGATGACTATGAGCACCGAGGTCCACGTTGAGTTTATAGTGTAATTTCAAACCAAAATACCCCTCCTACCCAAAAACCGTGTCCTGCCCACCCTAAAGGGGCCCGACCCTAGCCCCACCACCCCTAAGCCCCCTCACAACACAAATGTCCTTCACGTACCGTCTCGTGCTTAACGACAAGCTCCTGCCCAGCTCGCAGATGCCTAGCCACAACCCCATGTGGTACCGAGTCTGGCTGGCAGACGTCACAGGCCGTCTGCCCCCTTCGGAGGGGCTCGAGTGGCTCGCCGAGTGGATGGCCGCCGCCCAGCCCGGTGACCGGGTATACTTGGCTGAAGATCACTCCCGGAGTCGCGCGTTCGAAGCCTATACCCTGATACAATGTGACGTGTAACCAAAGTAATTCGGTCCAATTTACAAAAACCCGTTCCATGCAAAGGAATTACTAATTCGTTCGCATAGAACACGTCGGTCCGCATACCCTTTTTAGGCC
>Ga0007848_1000256_pt1 | contig 19524 bp, 24 predicted proteins | sample CryBogCBH18Jul08_FD_71209 | JGI IMG/M metagenome (GOLD analysis project Ga0007848, IMG submission 71209) | Freshwater microbial communities from Crystal Bog, Wisconsin, USA - CBH18Jul08 | ecosystem: Environmental > Aquatic > Freshwater > Lake | place: Crystal Bog, Wisconsin, USA | collected...
TCTTCACACCAGTCACTAACATACTTAGCCCAGGTGGGATCAACCGGAACTACTCCGGCTTCTCCTTGTACCAACTCCATAAAGAGAGCGGCTCTACTTCCATACTCTTCTGGGATTTCTTCTCCGACTTTAACCCACTTTGTGAGTTCCGGATTGACCATATAACTGAAAGGCTCACGATAAGTTGGCTTATGAGTGAGACTAAGACTACCAAGAGAACGTCCGTGGAATCCATTTTCGAGTGCTATAAACCCTTCTCTACCCGTATATAGGGTAGCTAATTTCATTGCTAATTCATTTGATTCGGTTCCAGCATTACAGAACCAAGTCTTCTTATTTTGAGTCCAAAGACTCTCTTCTTCTTTACCTGCTGTAAAGTTAAAAGCACCTGCCAAAAGTTCAGCATACTTTAACTGTTCCTTGATGTTAAACTCACCGTAAACGTTAATATGGGCATACTTCTCCATAACACGTTCAGTAGCAGCTAAGATCTTCTTATTACGATGTCCTAAGTTATTTACAGCAATACCAGAGGCAAAATCAAACATCTGCCCATACTCGTTGGTATAGAAATAACTTCCCTTTGCTTCCTTGATCGTAATATCGTAAGGCCAGGGGTTAGTTCTCGCTAGGCTCATTCTTCTCCTCTACAACGTATAGATCTTCTTCGGCAAATGAAGTAAGTTCTTTATCTGCGTACTCTAATACCCAATCGCCATCAACAGTTTTACCTACAATAGTAGCTAAACCCATCTTATGAGCAACAATGTCACCTAACTTCATTTTTTGCTTCCTTACAATTGCAGGGCCACTCTACAAACTTACCATTTACAAAATCTGAGTTCCTGTAATGACACTCATTTGTATGGTGGTGTCTGCATTTCTCACATAAGGTAACCATAATCTAAGTATATTCCTATTGGCAGTAAATATCAAAGTCGTCAACTGGATCAAACTGTTCATAAAAGTGAGGAAATTGCATCTCACCAAAACTACAGATTCGAGTAACGTCTTTATCCTTGAGAATTTGTCTGGTTGCCTTATCATCTTCCAAACAAGCAACACTAGAGATTTTACTTCTCCAATGAGCAAGTAATGGCTTAAGTTCAGATAGAGTATTTACGTTAACAAAACGTACATCACCAAACAACTCCCCTGTAATAATATTGGGGTCGTTAATATTCTCTAGTCTAATATGCTTATAGACTACATTTGCAGAAACCAATTCCTGAACCAATCTAGACTTCTTGGCCATTGGAAGCTTATTTCTAAACTCACTAATCTGGTCACTATATTCTACCTGCATAATTGCACTGGCCTCTTGTAGCCAATTAGTATCAAGCTTGCCAACCAATACAACAAATCTAGGACTCAAACATCCTTCGCCATAGAAAGTAGCAAAGTCAAAGCAGATATCTCCAAGTTTACTCATGGTAAGATCTTTAGTATGAATTACTCCAAAAGAAAACTTTGGTCCATGAATATAAACATTACGTTTTCTATTCTCAAACTCTACAAAAGCCTTGACAGTATCCTCGCCACCAAATACAACAAGATCAGTGGCCTCTTGAATTCTCTTATTCCACTCTGGAAGATCTCTTAGCTTATCACTACCAATACTAAATAGCTCTGTTTCAACACCTTCTGGGGTCCAGTGGTCCAATACATTCTGTACTAGAAAGCCTTCATCCTCTGTAGCAGTTTTAATTACTACACTCTCTGGGCCAGCCAATCTCAAGCAGAGAAATACACTCTTGGCAGTTGCAATTGGAACACTTCTGGCCCCTATAATAACAAACTTTCTCCCAGAAGGTTCAAAGCTCTCTTCGAATCCCATAGGAATAGAATTATTCTTAATAGCTAAACGGTAATCATCCTCAAGGAATCTACCTACATCAGCACAATTTTGGACCAGATCTGGTCCAGGATTAATTATCCACTGTCTGGGCATACGTTAAACTACATCCCTTTTCCGGAGCATTTACTGCTCGCCCTTCTAATACTAAAGACTCTAAAATACCTGATGAACTAATATTAATATGGCCCATATCCTCGGTCAATACAAAAGGACAACTCCATACGTTTGCCAAGTCTACAAAAGCAATAATACCACTCTCACCCTTGGGTACCACAGTCTGGCTTAATGGGTCAACCAAACGGTAATTCATCCAATAGGGAGCATGGTAACGAGTCTCTTCATTATTGTAATCCCAAGCCCATAACTGGGAGCTAAGTTCACTCATGGAATACTCACGGAGGCAATCCATAGAGTCAACACCAAAGAAGTTAGAAACCTTACTACTCAACTCTACTGGCTTAATCTGGATATCTCTACCCTTCCATCCACCGGTCTCAATAAGTAGAGAACCCTGAGGAAGAGTAATATTCTTTAATTCAAGCTTCTCAATAGTTTCCATAAGGTCATAGAAAGCTAGACTAGTACCAAAGATTAGTACAGGCTCAGATTCTTCATCTAATCCTTCAACTAAATCACGAACTCTAAGAGGGTCTAACATACCATCGAACTCTTCTCGGATACCTCTTGGGTCATAGATATCAGAGACAACCTGCATCATATAGTAAAGGCTACTGTGAGGAAGTTTAGGAGTCAACAATACAACTCGGTATTGAGGAGCATAGTCTAACTCTACAATAGTCTTGAGACCACGTACAATACTTGCTCTATAAGCCTCTGTATCATACATACGATGCTTACTCTTATCACCCTGAGTAGTTCCAGAAGAATGGAACTCTACACCAGGATAGGGCATCTGGCTACCAATTACCAAACCTACATCACTCTTCTTAAATTCAGAAATAGGCATAAGAGGAATCTCTCGCCAATCTGTCAACGGACCCTTTGCATACTTTGCATAAACAGGATTAAATTCACGGTGAAGATCATACAATTCTAGAGCAAGCTTACCGAACTCTTCTTGGTAGGCGAAACTATTTGACTCATTGATATAATTGACTACTTTAGTAACTACTTCGTTAATACGACTATTACTCATCAAATAACTTCTTTCCTATACTAGGAGCTTCCTTCCACAAAAGCCCATCTTGATATCTTGATCTAATACTATTGAGTTCATACTCGATAAGAAACTTATCTAAACCCAACTGGGAAATACTTGAATTAAATTTTAATTCCTCTAACTTAGGAATATCAAGATCTTCATGTTGAATAAAAAGATTAACAAGAGAGAAAGCCTTCTCAATTGTATCTCTATGACCAGCAATCTTTGTCTCATCACTATCGAGGAGAGCAGCAAAACTACCATATTTTCTGATAAGCTTTAATGCGGTCTTTTCACCAATACCAGGCACTCCAGGGATATTGTCACCCTTATCACCTGTTAAAGCCCAAACCTGTCTTAGGTCCTCAGGTTCCATATCATACTCTTTACGAATACTTTCGTAAGAATGTACTTCTTGCTTTACATCTCTTGATTGGCCTAATGATGGCTTGACTACAATTACGTTAGACTTAATCAACTGCTTGATGTCATGGTCGGCAGAAACAATTACTACTTGATCAAACTTATCTGCATAAGCATGGATAGTCTGAGCAATAATGTCATCTGCTTCAATATTCTGAATTCTAAGAGTCTTAATACCAGCCTGCTTACAGAACTCTTCAAATAGATTAATCTGTTGTCTTGACTCTTGATAATTTTCATCTGGGCCATTGCTAATTCTATTTGCCTTATACTCTGGCAAAATCTCTGATCTAATAGCACTACGACCTTTATCAAAAGCCACCAAAATGTGAGTGGGTTCATACTCTTTAACGTAAAAAGAGAGTGAATTAATGGCACCATAGAGGCCCCAGGTCCCAACACCACTACGAGTTCTTAATCCCTGCTTAAGTAATCCAAAGTAAGCTCTTAAAGCAACGTTATGTCCATCAATGATAAGAAGCTTACTCATAGTAATACTCAAATGACTCCCAAAGTTCTTCTACACAACCAAGAGGCATATACTCATGCCATCTATCTCTAGGGATTTTACAAGCAGATAGATAACAGGCAACATTCCAATAGGCAATTGTCTTTTCGTAGTTGTTGGGAGATCTATGAAAGTTAAGTCTATTCCAATCCTTGGGTCTGCCAAAGGAGATCTTATTTAATCCAGCAATAAACTTTGTAGGGCAAGCATAGGGTGCAGTAGTATCATGACTCTCTACCATTTGACGTACACCAGACTTCTCAAACTCTTCGTAATGATAGAGAAAGTAGAGTTCTTCTACATCTAGAGTCCCAAGCATATGTACACCTACACCATACTTGTCATAGAGACCACTTTCAGCAATCTCACGAAGGAAACCCAATCGATTACCCCAACTAAACTCTTCGGAGTACATACCAGTAATCTTGGTATCGTAAGTTACACCAATACGATCTACCATACCACTCTTGGCCCAAAACTTATAGCTTTCCAAACCCTTCTCAAGAGTCTTAGACTGAATAACAGACATAAACTTGCCCTTATATCCAGCATCTCTTAAGTTATGATAGAATTCTTTTCCTCGCTTACGAGTTTCCTTATCCTTATGCAAAACATCTGGAAGGATAACCCAACGAGGATTTAATCTACCAGCAAGGTAGGTAAGTCGATGACCACCCTGTCCTTCACCCAACTCATCTGCTCCATTATCAAGAATAAGATTATTAGTCAACCCATAGGTTGCGATAACATTATCATTCTGCATTTCATGAGCAAGAGCATAACCATTCTCGCCTACTGAAACTAGGCTATGAGGCTTACCAAGATACAAATCCATTATTTTCATCACCCTTCACTACTCTTTGCTTGGTTGCATATGCATGCATTGCTCTACGAATTGTTCTACGGTCCAATGGGATATCCGTTCTAACATCACCGGAATATACTCCAGGCAGTCTAGCTAAGAATCTCATCATCTCATTTGGGTCATGAGAGGTAAGATTATGTACACTGGACTTTCTAGGACGGTAGAGGTCTTTATTAAGAGTAGTAATAGACATTGCAACGTTTGTCTTGTCCCAAAGTCTCTTCATAATCTCGTAGGTCTCTGCTTCTGGAAATACACCAAATAAACTTGTACAAATAGTATAATCAAAACTCATATCAGAATCAAGGACTTCATAAAGGTCAATTACCTTAAATTCAGTATTAGGTCTCTCACTATAGGTCTTCTTGGCCTTCTCAATATAATTCTCATTAAGATCAATTCCCAAATAAGAGACATCCTCTGGCAATGTCTCAACCATAAGGCCTTCCCCACACCCTACATCCAAAACAGATGAGCCAGGTCTTACAATCTCTGTAGCAACACCCAACCAGGTAATTCTCTTGGCACGAGAGATACCCATAATGTGGTTCATGTCTTGTTGGTTAGTAGTCTTCCACCACTCTTTACCCTCTTCAACAGTATTAAATTCTTTTCCGTTCCAGACTGGCATTACTTTTCCAACAACTTTCTAGCCTTGAGGCTGTTTTGCTTAAGGATTAAACGTTCACTCATGTCATTGCAGAGATCTTCTGCCTTTCTATGAGTTTCACCAAATACAGGCCATAACTTTAGATCGTTAAGACCAGAGAATTCTACTTCATGTGGACCTGAAGTTGCTAAGTTATAGAATCTATCAAGAGCATCTACTTCAATTGGCATCATCCACCAGTTGATAGTAGAGAAGTTTCTAATCTTTCCTCTTAACCCTGCAATGTGAGAGAATCCAAGAGTAGGAAGATATCCATCCTGCATAACAGTATTGAAGTGGATAGTCTGGTCCTTCATAAACTTCTTACCTTGAAGAGCACTCTTAAGTAGATGGTAGGTATAGAGTGCACTACCAATACGTTGACGTCGAAGCTCTGGCTTTACAGCAACCAAGTCATATTCTGTATAGGCAACATTTCGGTCCTTGGAGTCAGAAAAACCTACAATCTCTCCATCCAACTCTGCAACAATATTGTAGGGAAACTTCTCGTTCTTTTCGTAGGCAGATACTAGAACATCTCTCATAGTAAAGCCACCAAGGAAAGGCAGAGTCTTTGCCTCATTTGCGATAGACTGTACTGGGTCTACATCATCTACTGTACCGGGTCTAATAATTAACTTACCCATGCATTCTCTACTTTCTTACAAAGCTCATAAAATATTGATACTGAATTACCATCTGGCTTCTTCCACTCATCTACGAGACTGGAACAAAACTCAATACAAGCTCGGATATAGTTAATATTATCCGAAGACTTAAAACATCTAAACTCAATTGTATCTGGCTTATCTGGATTAAACTTTGGCCCAATATCTACAATTCGTCGAATACCATTTGCATTAAAGGAGGCCTTACGACCACTTGGAAGGGTAGTATAGAGTTCGTTAAACTCTTCTAAGCTACACTTCTGTAATCTATCAATCTCTTCAAGAGTAAAAAGCTTACGGCCTCTCCAGTCATTACCAAATCCATCTAAAGACTTTTGGAAAAGCCAAATCATAGGAAGCCAGGAACGAACTGTATCACAATCTACATCTGATACATCTACATGAACATGAAGACTGTTGTAAAACTCTGGCTTAAAAATGGCACCATTAGACTTAAACTGTTCTAGAAATTGTGAGGCTTCCTCTAACCTTTGGTCTAACTCCCCTGGGTAAATTATTGGGGAAACTAATTCGGCCCCCCGCCACTTAAGCCTATCTTTGCTCTTAATAGAATTACTAGCACTCTTAAGGACCCCATCTTCCATATAATTGACCATACAGGTACTACCATCGGAATTACGTAAGGTTGCATCACTCTGAATATTCCAACGAGTATAGTCTAACTTGGGCTTATGGTATCCACCCCATCGGTCTTTCCAGAGATCAAGATTACCGTAGACAATCTTGGCAGCATCAGCTGTGAGTATATCACTCATCTCCAGTTCAAAACCTACAGTGGCCACTCAGTCTTCCATCCCAGGTAGGACAATGCCTTATCCTTGTTGGTGTAAAGCTGGGTTGCCTGAACATCACTCAGTCTATCAACGTTCTTTGCCATTACATCTTCATACTTGGAACGTTCCATCGTATCCTTGAGATTCTCATGGAATACAACATCATTACCAATCTCATTGATTCTTAACTCAAAAGGTTCAAGACCTTGAGTAACAAGGTTGTAGCACCAAAGATTCATTGCATGGTGTCTACGAACCTTACTACGAAGACTGGCTACCTTCTCGAATCCCAATGTGGGAAGAACATGAGGCATTACTGGATTATTCTCAATGATGTGATCTGTAAGGTGTAATCTACCCTGAGCAGCACTCAATAGGGTCCAGGTCCAATACATCTTACTGGCCAGGTGATTACGTCGGTAGTCATCCAATACAGCAACTAACTGTAATGCAGTACGTTGAGTTCCGTTACGACCAATCTCTGAAGCAGCAACATCCTTACCATCTAGACTGGCAATGATGATATCATTTGTCTGGGTCTTGAGATCAATTGAGTGACGAAGAGTAAAACCACCCAAGTAGTTGACATTCTCTTTTGAGTTGTAAATATTCTGAACGATATCAATATCTGTATCGCCCTGAGCTAATCTAATTTGAACTGTCACGTAACACCGTCTTTAACTCGTTTCCATGCCAACCTGGCTCATCCAAAACATTTACGTTGGCAAAACCCTTTACCTTGGCAATTGCATCATCAATACGCTTGGCAAAGGTAACACCCTCTTCATCTTCACGGTAGAGGTCGATGTCCTTCTTGTAGAGTTCAAGATTCTTTTCACGGTAGAAAAGTGCTCGAGCATTCTCGTAGAGTGTATACTCTGCATGCTCATCTGGTTCTGGGACACCATCAAAATACCATACGTGACCCCAAATGTCTACATCAGTAAGGTCTGCAGTATAGTTGGGGTGCCAACCTTCACTCGTAAAGAGAGTCTTCAACTGCTCTGGAGCATTATTGAAAACCTTCTCGCCAGTCTGGGCATAAGTACCACGGTGGGCTTCATTAAAGACTTCTACTCGCTTACGACCTTCAAGGATTGCAGTATAGATGATTCCCTTGAGTGCTTCTTGAGCAAGGTGAACATCTGAACCACTCCACCAGGTTGCTTCAGCAGCATGGGAAGTTCTACGGCTACGAAGACCCCAAGTTACAAACTGGCTGGGATCATGTTCGTAGTAGGCAGTAACCAAACTGGGAAGATCACTGTTGATCTTATTTCTAGCTTCCTTTGGGTAATTACCCGTACCGTCTACATCAGCAATAAATGCTTTTGCATCTGGACGTTGAAGCTGCTTGACAATGATTTTTTTATGTAAATGCATGCTTACCTTTCTAGTAGAGCGGCCGGTAGGATTTGCACCTACATTATTACTCGGGCAGAGTAATGCATTAGTCTAATTATGCTACGGCCGCGGGTTGGGGCAGATGCTAAATGGAGGTCACATCTGCCCCGGTAATAACAGTTGGGAAAATGGAGAACCCTGACTTTATTACCTATTACATAGTATATAGTATATACTAGGTAAAATCAATGACAACTTTAAGAATCTTTTGGAGAAATAATCTCGTTAATCTTACTCAATAGCTGTTGAATATTCTCTTTTGTCACCTTTACAACGACTTCTTTTTCTTCCCATTCTTCGTTATCAGGCAAATCCAAACTCCTCTTGGTAGCCTGGGTTACTCCAGGGTTGGTTACCTTCCTGTCCTTCTGTACGTCCAACAACCTTCCAGGACTCACCAAAGGTCTTGAATACAAAACCTGTTCGCTTGGACATCCAATCACTCAACTGCTCGTTACCAATTGTATAGTCACGAACTTGCTTCAAGCTCTTGGCATCACCCTTTTGCTCTCGAATCTCATCTTCCAATGTCTTATAGGAGCAATAACCATTTGCAATAATATTGTCCCAGAAAGTATTCCAGATGATAGAGAGAACTGAACCAGTCTTGTAGGGGTTAGGTGGCATCTTTTCCAACGAAATTTCTTGACTAGTATTCTCTGGGTCAACTACTCGATCGCCAAGATTAATCTGCTCTACTCGGTCCAAGGCCTTTTCCCAACTTTCAAAGTCAAGGATATCTCCAGGGCGCATAAATACCTTACCACCTGACAATGGCTCATTAATCTGAGAAATGATAAGGCAGAGTTCACCATTTTTATTTGCATGGTGGCATTGGAAGGTAATGCTATAGCCATATGCACTACGGAAGATCTTAATGGGGGTCATCAAGAATTCTGCATGACGAGGACAATTGACATACATTACATCAATGTCTGGAATATTGCTCTTGTTGAGGACTCGACGTTTCCAATCCCCACCGTAGAGTTCCTCACTACGACTACGGCCACTCTTAAGCTCTGAAAGCTTTAACAAACGCTCTGACAAAAGGTCAGAATCAGTTAGAACTTCGTCTTCCATTTTTTAACTTCCTCCAAGAAGTATCCTTGCCACAGATCTAACTCTGTAGGCATTTTTCTTACTACATCTAGTTTATAATATTTCTCAATGACTTTCAAGATATTATTATCAATTAATCTTTGATATTCTTTACTACCGGGTCTAACATCATCGCCAGGAACAGGTCGATCATCCACAGGGATATAGAAGATACAATCCCAAAAAACTTCTGCTTCCCAATCAGCTTCTTGGTGAGCCACACTATAAAAGTCATAAAGCTTATAGTTATTAGCATTACCGGCATTGCTGTGGAACTTCTCATACATGTACGCCGTCTCATCTATAGCACATCTTTCACTCAATATCCAAGGAACTTGTTTTCCCTGGAGTTCCATCATCCACTTACGTCGCTCATAGATACAGGCTAACTCAAAACCTTGATAGTCTCTATCCCAACCTGTTTCCATAAGGCCTCTAGTACTGGACCCGAGGGTCTCAATATGAATATGTTCGATCTCTTGCTTAAGAGTATCAAGAAGGATATTCATAGCAGTAGTCTTACCTACTCCATGAGCTCCAGTAAATGCAATTCTCATTCTGGTATAATTCCTTTACGATAACGTTTACGATGCTTTTTGATAGGTTCCTTAAAAGCATCAATTCTTAGAGTAATTAGCTGATGTTGCCTATCTGTCATCTTATTCTGTCTCTTAAGGGCTTGAGTAATACGCCAGATATCATTAAGACTATATCTACGCTCTCCGCCTTCAGTCTTAAAGATTACGATTGGATTACCTCTACCATCAACAAAATATCCTTGACGTTCTTTTGCCCTTAACCCTTGAGAAGTTAGATCAAAGAATGCAGCAGCCATGGACTGAGAGAACCTAGGTTCGTCATCATCCCATTTCTGTCTAATCACTCTTTCGGACATAGAATGCAGTCTTTCTGGTGCCTTCCTTGGCAGCCTTCAAAATCTCTTCAATACCAATATTACCAGATGTCAATTGCTTTTCAAGAGCTTCTTCATTGATCTCATAGGTAGTAGAGTCAGAAGTCTTCTTAGAACCATCAGGGTAGTAGGTAATACTAGAAGTAACAGTCATATTGGTTACAGATGCAAATCGCTCTTCATCCAATACTTCCTTGAGAAGAACGGGGTCAATAGTAAGCTTACCACCAGAAACTTCCTTGGAGAGCTTTACACCATATTCTGGACTAGTAATATATCCAGAAGTAATCTTGGGGTCTCGTCCATCAGACTCTAATTGCTGATTAATGGTATCAAAGATATAGGTTCGTAGAGCATCTGCTCGACCTTGGAGAATGTCTTGAACACTACGGATAGTAGTAATCTCATCTGCCAGGAAGTCAATCTCTTCTTCAGACAGAGGCTGGATAGTAGAAGTCTCAGTAGTACCAAATACTTCTAGTACATGCTGGAAGGTCTCAGCATCCTTTGGGCTCAACTCACCAGTCGACGTATACTTCCGTCGTACATCTGCTCGACTCTGGGCCTTTGGCTTGTAGTCTAGTACTTGCAGATCTTCCGGATTCTCTACCTTTACTCCGTAACCCTGGAGTAACTTCTTCTCTAGAGGCGTTAGTTCCTTTGACATTATCTTCCTTACTCTGTATTAACTTACTATCCAGTATATTGTGGGTCTTTTTAGAAATCAAATACTTCTTTGCCTCTACCCCACCACCCATTTGTGTAAGAATTTCTCTCCACTTTTTGGTATGACCTTGATCATTTGCAATAAGATGAGCTACCTCATGCTTCATAACAAGAGACGGATTACCTAACTTGGTAAAAGCCATCTTGGCATCTCGAATACAAATCCAGCCAAAATACTCTTCGTCCTTCTTGTTATGAGCATGAGCTAGGATATCAATCCACTCTAAGGGATCTTCCCCAGAAATACACCCTTGTCCGACATAGACTCCCCAAACAATAGGCCAGGGTTCTAAGCCAAACTTTTCAGGCCTGTTGGCCCCTGGCTTAATACTCCCAATCTTCTTCTTCAGCTCGGGGTTTGGCATCTTCTACCTTGGGTGTCTGATCTTCAATAAGTTCTTTTACTACAGATGCAAACTGAGGACCTACAATATTATCCCACATTTCTGCAAAAATCTCCTTGGAGTTAGTGACATCAATATCGCCTTCTAAAAGCTTTACTTCTGCACCTATCTCAGGCTTAATCCAGTCCCACTCTCCTCGAGCATTCTTTACTTGAAGAGTTGCACCAATACTTACGTTTAACTTAATTTCCACTACTTACCTTTTCGTTACACTTCTTACAAATTCTTGTATCAAGAAAACGCTGTTCTTCCTTAGTTAGATAGGGAAAGAAATACTCTGCATTTGTTCTTCCAGATAAACACCATTTTGTATTCTGAAAATGATCGAGCATAACACCCGTATATTCTCTACATGACTTACATGGAAACCCATGTCTGGACTCTACTGCCATACTTTGCCTTTCTTTACTGTAGTACCCCTGGAGGGATTCGAACCCCCGGCCAAATGGGTAGAAACCATTTGCTCTAATCCGCTGAGCTACAGGGGCTTGCTTTAATGATTACCGGTTCCGTTGCCTGGACCATAGATATTAGTATCAATTCCATTAGCTTGTAGGATATTCATCATCTTATCATACACTCCACTTGTCATTGACCCAATCTGTGGTTGAGCATTTTTGATTAAAGCATTAATCCACTGACTCGAAGTACCAGGGTTCAAAAATACATTTATTGTAGCTTGACTAGCTGGAACATTATTCAATTGCAATAATGTCTTTACTGCCCACTTAAACTCTGGATTCATATGACTCAGCTTGCTTAATTACTTCATCTAACTTACTACCGGTAATACCAGTATAGTATAGATCACCATTTTTCTCAAGTGTGAGAATAAACTTATTATCTGTAGTCTTACAGATCATTTTTTTACCACTCCTCCAAAAGATCTTGGGTAGAAATTCTACATTACCTCGTTTGATTTTCATATTAATCCTATCTTTTGATGGTGCCCCTAGTGGGACTCGAACCCACATGTCTTTCGACGGAAGATTTTAAGTCTCCTGCGTATGCCATTCCGCCATAGGGGCTGGGTACTAGGGGATACTTAACTTAGATAGCTGGGACGTTACAAAAGCTTCTTGAGAAAGATTCTTAGCTTTACTCTCAGTCTGAATATCAAACTTGTCGAGGAAACGCCAAGCCCAGTCATTAACTGCTTCGTTCCAATAAAAATCTGAATGAGCTCGTAGCTTGGGCTTATTAAACCCCTTGCTCATCAAGTCGATAAAGTCTGGCATTGAATCAACAGGGTATCCTACAAGGACATCTTCACGAGGCTGGGAGTAATGGATAACAGGACGTACACCTCGCCAGGAGTCAATAACACGCTGCATACGAGGGTCGTCAGGGTCGATATACTCGCCAGTCTTGACCCAATGGTGATGTACGTCAACAACAAGAGCAAGATCACGTTCGAGCTTAAGACTCTCGTCAAGGCCCCAAGTCATCTCGTCATTCTCGATAGTCAAACAATTCTTGGCAACAGGACTCATAACTTCGAGAGCTTGCTGAATAGCATAAGCGCCAAGAGGACCAGAGATATGAATATTGATCTTGAGATCTTGGAACTCGTTGCCATAACCCATAAAGTAGGCCATATCGGCATGATATTCGACCTCACGTAGACTACTAGCTCGTACATCGGCGTTATGGGAGGCAAGTACAGTAAACTGACCAGGATGGAAGCTAAGACGAATATCATGCTTACGAGCATAATCGCCAATCTCGGCAAAACCTTCTTCGATCTTCTGAATAATACCCCAACGCCAATAGACGTCCTTCCAATACGGAATATTGTAGAGAGGCAAAATATCGGAGCCAAGACGAACCATATGGTAGATTTCGTCACGGGCAGCTACTCGCTCAAGCAACAACTTAACACTCTGCAAGTTATGCTCCATAACTTCGATAAGTTTGAAGTCAGCCTTATGACCTCGATTTTTATTCATCCAGTTAAGGGATAAACTACGAGTATTAAGAGCCTTGGCATCGTCCTTGGCACCAATACCTAAAATCTGATCAGTAGAGTCAATCCACTTACAACAAAAACCTACACGTTGCTTACTCATGCTTCAAACCATGCTCTCGGTCAAACTTCTCATGGATCTTCTTCCATACTTTCTTCTTGGCAAACCAATAACCAATTGTAAAGGTAATAATCTCCTCAATCAAGTTGACAATTGACTCTGCAATAATATGGTTAGGGTCAGTCAATACTGTCCACCAGGTCTCATGCATACTTATTCTTCCATTTCCTTACAGGGAGTGCCATCGTCATGAAAATACCAGACTTTTGGCCGTTTTTTTGTTGCCTTACTAATCCAAAGAATTGTTCGATTCTCTGGACATACTCTATTCTTGACTTCTACTAGGGTAATACTCATACATTCCAGTATAAATACTACCCTAGTAAAAATCAATAAGCGTTAGTTATTCCATTGATTGGGTGGGTTCTTAAGAAGGTTTGCACTCTTTGCTCTATTAGTAGCCTTATTAAAGATACTAACCCACTGAGGCATAACACTCTTCCAAGTAAGTTCCTTGGCCCACTCATAGGCTGCTTCAACCTTTTTCTCTACAATTCCGTCCTTATTTTCCATAATTTCGATAATTGCGTCAGCAGCCTTTTCAACATCCATCAAAGGACGAACTCTATCGTTGTCATTTTCCTTGATGACCCAATGGGTAGGCGTAGATCCAGAAGGAATATTCCAACCTCGTTCTCCGTTGTTGGTAATCTCTGGTACAGAAGTATTATTGGGGACAACAATTGGTGTCTTTGCTGCCATTGCTTCAGTAATACTTAAGCCCCAACCTTCACCCAACATTGTAGAAAGATAGACGTCACTAACATTGTAGATTTGATTTACAATCTCTGTAGGAAATCCCATATGAGCAGAGAACTGTTGTGGGTTGGGAATCGTAAAGTCTTCCTCTGGAGTTAAACCAAAGTTAGAAGCCTGAGCAAGAATACTTCCACCAAAGTCTGTTTCCTGCATATGCATATAGAGGAAAGGTTCCTTGTAACCACGATCACGGAGTTCCTTGAGAATCATAAAACTTCTAGAAACGTCTTTTCGGCCCTGGTTTCTATTCAAGTTTGTAATAATAAATCTATCAGCAAAAGGACCAAACAAACTAGCTCGGATTTTAGGCTTAAGGTGCTCATCAACAGGATAGAAATCTCCGGTATTGGTTCCGTGATAGATGACATCATGTCTATCAGCAAGAGGTCCAATTACCTTACGACTTTCATTCTTGGCATACTCTGTATATGCAACAGGAAAGTCAAATGAGGCAACACAGTGCTTGACCCATTCTTCTTTTGGAGCACAGTCAAATGGGTAGTAGTAGATTGTAGAGAATGACTTTGGTTTATTACGTTGAATCTCAAGAATTTGTGCTGTAATAGGCAACATGATAAAAGTATCCTGTACAATAAATACTACATCGTAATCACCCTGAGCCAATCTATCTAGGAAGACTTGACGTCCATGTAGGTCTCCATAGGGGCCTTGCATTCTTAATGCACTAATAGCAGGCCAAACTCTACCAGGAAACTTATCGTTATCGTATGGACCACCATCGTAATTGATAGCTACGACGTCGATCTCATACTTATCTGTTGAGTCAAGCTCTTTAAGGATATTGCTCATTACGGTAGCAAATCCAGTAGAGCAACAGTAATCACCGTAAGCTAAAACTTTAATTTTGGACATTATCTGTGTTCTCCTAACACTTGTGGCACTTCCAACCATGGAAATTTTTGACACATATCTTCATAGATTAACCCATCAGAGGTGAATTCATTTCTATACCACCAGCCAACTGACTCCCAAATATCTCTATGGGCAACCAATTGCATAGCATCAATATTGCACCAAACCGGAGGAATACCTCTAAGAACAGTATTGTTTCTGTGGTGGGTTGTGATATTAAAAATCAATATACGCTCTTCAACAAAATTAAAAGCGTTATCCAATATCTCTAGACAATTTGGGTATAAAAGATTGTCAAGATTAAATACAAGAAAAAATTCACCAGTAGCATTTTCCATGCCAAGCTTTCTGGATGGGTGACCCCATAAATCCATTCTTTCTGGCGTATTTAAGATAACTGGGTTTAACTCAAGCTCTTCAAAGTTTACCTCTTCGTTATAAGGGGTCTCCTTAGGCCCATCGTGACAGATAATTAACTCAAAATCTTTAAAAGTTTGATTAGAGAGACTTTCTAGACTCTCTCTAAATCTATCACGATTGATTGACTTTTCATAGTCAACCCCTATAATCGAAAATCTAGGCATTACTTAATCCAGTCCTTAGGAGTTAAATCACTTCTATTATAAGGGGTCTTCCACCACTCATTCAAGTTTCTATACGTACTTCCCCACTTTTTTAGGTAGTACTCTTGACTCTTAAGAGAATTAGTAGGAAGATTCATCTTTTTTGTAGTAATACTTCCAAGGTGAATGTAGGGGATTTCATATTTCTCTACACTAAAACCAAGCAGGGTAATTCGATAGTGCATGTCATTATCTTCCCACCAGCATGGGTCAAAGTTCTCATCAAACCAACCACAACGTTCCCAGAAGTCTCTACGAACCATAAACATTGAGAATAGTTCATTTTCCTGATATACATATTCTGTTTCAGGAGTAGAAAAAACAATCTCAAAAGAATCATCAAAAGTCTTTTTTACATCTAGAGGGGCAGTTAATACTACGTTCTCTGGCTCCTGTGACATTCTATCTACCCATTCATCAATTGAGTGAGGGGCAAAAAGAGTATCGTCATTTGCAATAATGATATAGTCACAATTATCTGTAATAGCTTGCTTCATACCGTTATTCCAAGCTTGTGATAATGGAACTTGGTATCTATACTGTGGCTGAATATAGATCTTTAATTCATTCTCTTTAGTTTTTGCAGAGTAAATGAGATCCATTGCTCCATCAAAATTATTCAAGACAGGAATTATTAAACCAACTTTAATCATGCGTTTACCTTTTCTTTGTTCTTCTTATAGAGATCTTGTCCATACTTTTTTCTAGCCAACTTACAGCTATCACAAATACCCTGACCCTGTCTCTGTTCAAAGTTATAACCTTTTACAGTTCCATGACCGGGATGAACTCCACGAATTCTCCCTGTCTTGGCAGGAGCTCCATAATTCCCCAAACCAGTTGAAGGACTATCCAGTCTAATATTCAACTGCTTACGGATTCTCTTTCTTTCCTTCTCTGTGGTTCCGCCCCAATAACCATAACCCTCATGATGTAGAGCATGGCTAAGACACTGAGCTTTAACAGGACAGTTATCACAGGCTTCAACAGCCAATCTATTTACTACTTCGCCTTGTGAGGGGAAAAAGATTTTGGTCTCTAAATCCTTACAGGCAGCTTTACTAATCCAATCAGTATTCTTCATTACTCTCTCTAAACTCTTACTATTAAGTATAATGGTAGATATTTTTACAATCAAGATAAACATAGAGAGGCCGGAGGGAGTCGACCTAAACGGGACTGCAACCTCCGGCGCATCTCTTAAAGGGGAGCTCTGACCGCATCACCCATGTCTTAGATAGTAGCTACCTAGACATGGCTTAATATAAGTCTACTTTCCCTTTACATTATTCTTGGCGTATCCCTCACTCTTCTGGAGGAAACCCGTAACATACTCAGCAAACTCTTCAGCAGCTTGAATATCCTTATTGGCTCCACTTCCGTCAAGACTTACAACCTTACCAATCAGGGTAGAGTGTAGATTACCAGAGAGAATAAAATCTACAATCTCTTGGTGCATTTTGTCATACTTCTTTGTTGCCATACTACCATCCTTCTCCGCAACCATTTTGGTCGGGGACATAGTTACTACCTTCGATTTTTCGAGCAATATACACCTGCTCTTCTGGTGTTGCCAAACCTGCATTTGGCGCAAACTTTAAGCCACCGTAGGCTATCCAGTTTATATTTCGTATGCCTAAACCACCACTGTAGATCGGGCCTTGACTATGCCAAGTTCCACCCATCTCACAAATGTTGACTTTGTACCATTCTTCCATAATAGCTTTTGGAATATGCCAGAATGGTTGTAATACTTTTTCTAATTTTGGATGCATTTTACTTCGAGATGCTACTCGGGTTACTTCTTTGCTCGTCTTTGCTTCTACTGTTGTAGGAAAAATAATTGTACCTACTACAACAACAGTTGCTAAAATAAAACGTCTCAAGATCTCTCCTTGACTATAACAATAAGGACGTCAGCTCTCGATAATGTCTCCTTCTATAAATGGATAAGATTAGTTTAGTATAATTCTTCTTACAAATCAAATAGCAACGATTTAGGAGATACATCAATTGTATCTTCCATATCAATATTCTCGTCTACAGCACCACGAATTAATTCTGCTTCAGCTCTTCTTCGAAGAACTTTACTATCGACTCGCTCTTCAATTGTATTGCTCGCAACTGTGCGGTAGACCCAAGTGTGACTAATTCCCTTTGACTTCGAATCAGCACGGTTAATTCGGTTAGCTCTTTGTTTATATTCCGAATATGTTCTTGGAACTTCAATATTCCAGAGGTATGGGGCATATAAGTTTAATCCTTCCTGTCCTACATCTGAGGTAATTAATACCGCAGGGCCTTTATCGTTGTTGAATTGTTGAATATTCTTTGTTACTTGACTAGAGTCCATTCCTACTCCCCAGATGGGTAAGATTGGAACTCCATGAAATTTCTTCTGTAATGCTTCCATGTAGGGGAATAATGTTCCGTTTGTCCAAAAGGTAAAGAGAACAGCTTTTTCGTTATTCTCAAAAACAGTTTCTAAATTGGCTTCAATCAACTGATACTTACTGGAGTTCTCAATTGATATAGCATCACCAAATTTTTCTACAATCTCCTTGGCAAACTTACTATCGCTATTTTTCAAACCTTCTGTAGTGTTACAAATCATTCTAAGAACGTCGATATACCCCCACATACTAACAGGGTTGTCTGGGTTATACCTACTCTGAGCTTCTTGCTGAGCCCAATCGTAAATCTCTCTATCTGTATCTGAAAGTTCAAATACAATTTTTTTAGAGACTGTTTCTGGAAACTGCTTAGCAATCTCCGGGTCACTTTTCATAGCAATATGAGTCCAGTTTTCATGCTTCTTACCAAGGAGAGGAAGCTTTGTCCTATCCCATTGCTTTACATGAAGCTGACGACTCCACTTTGTACCGTAATACTCTAGCTCTTTACCATAAGTTCTCTTAAATCCATCTCTATCCATATTACTAACACCTTCAATGCCAGGGGCTATGGTAGCAAATATGTTACGGATATTTAATGGACTAGTGGTATATGGCGTAGCTGTAAGTGCTAAGCACATTCGCTTTTCATCTGAGGTATTTAATAATCTATCAAAACCATCTGACAATAGACTAGTGCCTGTATTTATCTTTTGAGCCTCATCTATAATGATAAGCGTTCTCTGGCCTTGAATCAACCCTAGCAACTTAAGAATATCAGTTTTTGAGAAATCTTCCGTTTTAGCACGTTTGCCTGGTACTTTTACCATTGATGGCCCACGAGCTTTTTCGTAATTAAGGATTAAAACTTGAGACTTATCTTCATCGTATATAGAATGTCTTACCGCTCTAGATTGAGAACCCATACGGTAAATATCAAGAGTTGTCATTCTCTTAAACTCTTGTTCCCAGTCATACTGTTTGATCTTTTTACAGAAAACTAGTACTTTATCTACTTTACCTTCATCAAACAATTTTTGTGAAGTCAAACAACTTAGTAGAGTTTTTCCAGCACCCGTATCCCATTGGACTAATACTCTAGGGCTATCTGTTTGTAACTGCTCCCAAACGATATTTAGTCCAACATTTTGGAAAGGGAATAGACTATGATCTTCTAAGAACGGACTATTTACTTCAAACTTATTCTTGGTAGATCTAGAAAGAGTTTCATATCTTTCTTTAGCCTTACTATCACTAAAGTGTAACTCTAAGCCATTTTCTTTAAGATATTGTTCAAACTCTGGAAGCTTATCTCTA
>Ga0007848_1000286_pt1 | contig 17901 bp, 18 predicted proteins | sample CryBogCBH18Jul08_FD_71209 | JGI IMG/M metagenome (GOLD analysis project Ga0007848, IMG submission 71209) | Freshwater microbial communities from Crystal Bog, Wisconsin, USA - CBH18Jul08 | ecosystem: Environmental > Aquatic > Freshwater > Lake | place: Crystal Bog, Wisconsin, USA | collected...
ATTGCCGCACGTCTTTCTGACGCAAAGTTTTTCTATGAAACAGATCTAAAGATAAAACTTGATGATCGCCTAGCGAAGCTCGATCATATTATTTTTCATGAAAAGCTTGGCACGCAAGGTCAGCGCATCGACCGCATCGCAAAGGGCGCGCGTGATTTAGCGCCAATCGTTGGCGCAGATCCAGATCTCGCGCAACGCGCAGCAATGTTGTGCAAAGCGGATTTAGTTTCAGAAATGGTGGGCGAGTTTCCTGAACTGCAGGGCTTAATGGGCCGTTACTATGCGCGCGCTCAAGGGGAAGATGCGGCTGTCGCGCAAGCCTGTGAAGATCATTATAAACCGCAAGGGCCAAATGATCGTATCCCAACGCAACCCGTCTCAATCGCCGTCGCCCTAGCCGATAAGCTCGATACGCTCACAGGCTTCTGGTCTATCGACGAAAAGCCGACAGGCAGCAAAGATCCATACGCACTGCGACGCGCCGCGCTTGGCGTCATCAGAATACTATTGGAAAATAATATACGACTGCCGCTGCTGCGCCGCATCTCGCCCGACTTGCTGGAGTTTTTTATTGATCGCTTAAAAGTCTATCTGCGCGATCGCGGGGCGCGTTATGATTTAATTGACGCCGCTCTCGGCGCGCTCGTCAAACAAGGCGCCGCTATTGAGACATCCAGCGTTCAAGACGACTTATTAATCATCAACCAAAAAGTCGACGCCCTCGATAAATTCCTGACAACCGATGACGGTCAGAATCTTCTCGCTGGCTACCGACGCGCGAGTAATATTCTCAAAATTGAAGAGAAGAAGGACGGGGCGAGCGCCTATGGCGCCCATCACGCGCCAAATTTGCGCATCGAGCCGCAAGAACATAAACTGGCCGCAGCAATCGCCAGAGCCAGAGAGGAAACAAGCGAAAGAATTGCGCAAGAAGATTTTGCCGGCGCAATGCGCGCCCTAGCAAAACTGCGTGAGCCTGTCGATGCGTTCTTTGATCATGTCACTGTCAATGCGACAGATGCGCAGTTGCGGATCAATCGACTGCGTCTGCTGTCTGAATTACGCCATGTCATGTCAGGCGTAGCAGATTTTAGCAAAGTCACATCAAGCGAAGCATAAAGCGGCAAGAAAAAAGTTACGTGCCTGTGAATGTCCGCGGCGCTGGCGAGATGACTTTGGCGCCGCCGCCGCCAATTTCAAGAACAGAAAATCCGCGCTCATTGGTGCCGTCTGGCTTAAAGCGGAAAATACCATCTGCGCCATTAAAGCCAGAAGGGTTCGTTAGAACATTTGGCGCGAAACGCTGCGAACCCTGCGCGCGAGACAAAGCGATTGCCAATGAAACAGCATCATAAGAAAGCGTCGATACACGCGCAGGATCTGCGCCATATTTTGAGCGATACCGCTGCGCAAAAGCATTAAAACCTGCATTCTCCGGGGCGGAAAACCATGCGCCTTGTAGCGCTGGTAAGTTTAACGTGCGCGTATCATTCCAAAGCCCCGTGCCAATGATCTGAACATTTTTAGAGTCGAGGCCATTGGCAATGAGCTCCTTGGAAACCTCCCCCATCGCATCAGCCTGTTCGGGAATGAATAAAACATCAAACTGATCACGCGCGGCGGCAAGCTTTTTGATCGACTGCGCATGTGCGCCAGCCTTATAGCGTTCTATCATTGGCACGCGTAACCCATGATTGGCGGCGCTTTGCTGAAATTGCGCCATCGCCAAGGAGCCGTATTCATTTTCAGGAACAAGGGCTGCGACAGACTTCTTGCCGCGCGTCGCCGCATATTCCATGCCCCGCTCAACATAGCCGTCAACGAGAAATGACAAGAGATAAGTGCCATTGCCGGCTGTCGAGGAATCTGTCGAGAAGGCGATAATCGGCCGTCCTGACGAACGCGCAACGCGACTTGCCTCTTTCACATCGCTCGCAAACACTGGCCCAATGAGAATTTCAGCGCCCTCTGCAATTGCAGCCTGAGCCGCGGCAGCAGCGCCTGAAGCGGTAGAATGATCGTCTTTGACAAGAATGGTCACATCATTCGCGCCACTGTCGGCATAAGCAAGCTTTGCGGCATCACGCAGCGAGGAGCCAACGGAAGAAGGCCCCGAGGGTCCGGTTAACGGCACCACAAGCCCGATCTTTACAGAACCAGAGCCAATATTTTCACCAGGCGCTGTTGCGCTCGGCGCGCCGACATCCTTAACGCCGCCGCCGGTGACGGGGTTGCACCCGCTAAAAGCGGGCAGCGTCAGACATAAAAGGAGACTGAGCAACCACTTGCTGTCGCGTCGTGGGCGTATATTCATCATCGCAAGGCCTACTCCCAAAGTTGCGACAGATCCAGCCAAGCAACTTGATTTTTATCTTCTTTACTTTTTGCTGCGCATTATGACGGGGATAAGGCCAATCAAGCATTTCTTTTGTCAGGCCAAGGCGCGCCTGGACGCAACGCTCGCCAATCAAATATTATTTCACTTAAAGAACAGACACATCCACAGTAACCCTGGTAATTGGCCAAAGGAAACGCCCACACGATGCGCGAGGACAGCGAGAGCTCGGACAGATTCTACACGGCCTTTGGTTTGCGCGCCGAAGCTGCAAGCATTGCGCCGGGACTGCATGTGGTCGCCACGCCAATTGGCAATTTAAAAGACATCTCTTTTCGCGCTTTGGAAACATTAGCCGCCGCCGACCATGTGATCGCAGAAGATACGCGCACAACAAAAGTGCTTCTGTCGCATTATGGCGTTTCAACGCCACTGACCGCCTATCACGAACATAATGCGCGGCTTGTGCGTCCACATTTACTTGCGCGGCTTGCCACAGGCGCAAAGCTTGCGCTTGTCTCTGACGCCGGCACGCCGCTTGTCTCAGATCCTGGCTATAAATTAGTGCAAGAAGCCATTACGCAAGGCGTTCACGTTACGGCTGTTCCCGGAGCTTCTGCAATCCTGGCGGCGTTAATCGTGGCTGGCTTGCCAACGGATAGATTTTTTTTTGAAGGCTTCTTGCCGCACAAAAGCGCAGCGCGACGCGCACGGCTAACTAAACTCGCACAGGTTCCTGGCACGCTTGTTTTTTTTGAAAGTCCACGCCGACTTGTTGAAACGCTCGTTGATTGCGCCGCCGTTCTTGGCCCGCGTCCCGCGGCCGTCGCGCGTGAACTGACAAAGTTCTATGAATCCGTCAAACGCGGCGCCTTAACCGATCTCGCCCAGAGCTTGGCGCAAGAAGAACAGCTGCGCGGCGAAATTGTCTTATTAATCGCCCCGCCTGAAGAAGGCGCCCTCATTCTGGCTGAGGCGGATCTTGACGCCAAAATCAGCGCCGCACTCGCCATGCATTCAGCCAGAGACGCTGCAGATATTGTTGCGGCGGCGACAGGCCATACGCGACGACACATCTATGCGCGGATCCTGCAGCGCAACACGGACAAGGACGCATGAAGTTAAGGCCATGCCTTAAAAAATGCAGCCGCTGTTAGGCGGAAATGGAGAGTACATCTCCATGCCGAATGTCTCCGCCGGCAAGCACGCGCGCATAGACGCCGATTGACGGCAGCGACTTGCCTGCAAATGGAACATGAACACGATTATTCATAATGCCTTTATGCAAGACAGACAGATCACGCGGCAAATCTCCTTGCGCAAGCGTTGGCATAATGCAGCGCGGGCACGGGTCTGTTACCTGCAGGCGAACAGATCCGCCAATCTCAATCGTTTTTCCAACCCAATCATTTTCAGTAAAGCCTTCAAGATTGCCGGTATCAACAACAATATTGGGGCGGAAACGTCGGGCCTCAAAACGCCCCTCGGGATAAAGACTATTCAACTTATTCAAAGAGGCGGTCGTGATGAGATGCACTGTCGCATAATCAAAAAAAGTTCCTGACGGCGCATCCCCTGCGACGGCTTCTTGGCTGACCTCATTGGTCTGTCCCGCATATTCCGGCCAATATTGCTCTAACTCAGGCTTTTCTGGCGCCGAACTTTGCATCCGAACGTCTCTCTTCAAGGCGACAGAAAGCTCCCTATCTCTATTTGGATCATCGCTTCGAACAGTTTTGCCATTTGGCAATGTAATCCAGACTGGCGGTAGAGATTTCTCCTCTGGCGGCGCCGTATAAGCAGCGCGATAAAAGAAAAAATCTGGCCATTTTTGAGGATTTTTGGCGCTTACTACCTTGCCGGTTTCAGAATCAATCAACGCGAAGGCGCGATCCCCCAGAACGCCAAGAGCAGTGATCGCAGATGCATTCAGCTCTTCTCCCATCATTGACTTAATGGGGTATCTCCAGATGGTTGCTACTTTGAACGCAGAATGATCCATTATTAAACGCCTTTTTTAAAAATCACCCAGTGAGAAAGGGCTCGCGCCATGTGATGATTTTAGCTGTTATTTGATCAATGTAAAATAGCGCCCACCCTAGCCCTGATTGCGCACAGCTTCATCCGATCAAGGATTTGCCAACCAACGTCGGGCGGACGTCCACCCCGCATAAAATGTCTTGTGGGGATTTTGTTTGACGACAAAAAATCATGACAAAAATAAATAGCCTTGCGGGGAAAATCACCTCGCCGATAAGGCGGCGGGCTTGCCTGCGCTAAGCTCCCTCCCTACTTCTATGATGCGTCTTAATGCATCCTTCAAAGGTCAAGACCGTCAATGCGTCAGCCGCCGTCTTTAAACGCGAGGATCCAATGCCCGATGATCTGATAAAACTCGTGATGTTTGGCGCATTCGGATTTTTTATCGGCTCCATGCTCATGGGATGGGCCTATGGCTAATGGGGATCCACCAACGCCTCTGTGATGACCCACATCATCCTTATTGTCGGAAAAATAACTTTCATCTTTCCTTTACAGATTTCTGTCAGCCCTTGACTGACTTGATAGATGTGACTTAGCGGCGGCTTACATCGCATCATCTTTAATGCTTATTTGTCCGCGCTTCTTATTCTCAAATTGGCCAATAAAAACATAATGACCTGCCTTGATCGCTTTAATGCGCAGTCGAAAATTATAAGAATAAAAAACGACGCTTCCGGCCTGCTTGCGAAGAAGACCCTCGCCGTTAAAGAAAATATTGATGTCGCCGGTCACATCTCAACAAACGGACATCCTTCATGGGCGGCGACACATGACGCCGCGACAAGCCATGCAAGCGTAGTTGACGCGCTGCTTGCAGCAGGAGCGCAGCTTGTCGCCACAACCCATATGGATGAAATGGCTTATAGTCTTTTAGGCGCCAATCCTCACTATGGCGCGCCCCTTAATCCAGTTGACGCCAATCGCCATCCCGGCGGCTCATCGTCAGGATCTGCTGTCGCCGTCGCGACAAAACTTGTTGATATCGCTCTTGGCACTGACACAGGCGGCTCATGCCGTGCGCCAGCGTCTTTTTGTGGTGTTTTTGGCATGCGCACATCCCATGCGGCCATTGATATGACCGGCGTTATTCCCATGGCGCGCTCGCTTGACGCCATTGGCTGGTTTGCGCGCGACATTGACATGATGATCACAACTGGCGACGTCTTATTGCCGGAAGATCAACCTGGAAAAGATTATGAGGATATTATTTTTATTGATGAGATTTTTGAAAATATTGAACCCGACGTGCAACGCCTACTCACAAGCCCTTTGCGCTTTGCTCAACATAAATCACGGCGTTGCACGCAATTAGACAAGGATTTCTTCTCACAAGCGCTGATGCATTTTAGAAATTTACAAGGCCATGAAGTCTGGCAAACGCATCAGCAGTGGATCCGCCAGCATCGCCCGGTTTTCGCTAAGGGCGTCGGCGACCGACTTACTGCGGCCTCTGAGGTTCTCGCGTTAGAAAAAAATGCCGCTAGAGACTTTATTCTTTCCAAACGCGGCCTGTTAGAAAATCTCTTTAATGAAACAGGCGTCATCATCGCGCCAACAACGCCAATCCTATCGCCACGACTTGATGAGCCTGAAACAGAACTCGACATCAAACGCTACCTTATGATCAGGAACTTTTCTCTAGCTAGTCTTTTTGGCTTACCCGAGATCAGTATTCCCATCTGCGCTGATAATAAATGCGCAGGACTTTCTTTCATTGGACGCCGTGGAAGCGATCGCAAACTCTTAGCTTTCACCAAGAATTTTTTACAAAAATTATAACGCTCTCAGAGCATCAGCATGTCTGCGCTCAGTTTATTAATGTCCGTCTGCCCACAAAAGCCCATCGTCAAACTGATTTCTCGTTCAATAATATTGAGACAAAGACGCACCCCCGCCTCACCCAGAGCCCCAAGACCATAAACATAGGCGCGTCCAAGAAATACGCCGCGCGCGCCAAGAGCCATGGCGCGCAACACATCCTGCCCGCTTCGAATTCCGCCATCAAAAAAGATGTCACAGGCTTTTCCCGTCACATGCGTGATTTTTGGCAAAACAGAGATGGATGACGGCGCACCGTCAAGCTGTCGGCCGCCATGATTGGAGACAATGATTGCGTCTGCGCCCAAATCAATCGCTCTGCGCGCATCGTCTTCATCCATAATACCTTTAAGGATAAGTTTGCCCTTCCAGAGTTTGCGGACCCAGGCGACATCCGCCCATGTCAGGGTTGGATCAAATTGACTTTGCGTCCATGCGGATAATGATGACACATCGCTCACGCCAGCGACATGGCCAACAATATTGCCAAAGCCGCGACGAGAGGTTTGCGCCATCGCAAAACACCAGTGCGGCTTGCGGATCAACTCAAGCAAAAATCTCGGAGCGATCTTGGGCGGCGCGGATAAACCGTTACGCGCGTCTTTATGCCGATCACCCATTATTTGCAGGTCAAGCGTTAGGACTAAGGCTGAACACTTTGCCTCATCGGCGCGCCTGATCAAGCTTTCAACAAAGGCGCGATCTCTCATCATGTATAGCTGAAACCAGAATGGCTCCTTCACATTTTGCGCCACATCCTCAATGGAGCATATGCTCATCGTCGACAGGCAGAAAGGAACGCCAGCCATCTTTGCCGCGCGCGCAGCATGGATCTCGCCATCAGCATGCATAAGTCCGCACATGCCAATCGGCGCCAGCGCAACAGGCATGGAAACATCCATGCCCACCATCTGCGATCGCAGGCTGCGTTTTTCTATATTTACGCAAACACGCTGACGAAACGCAATTTTAGCAAGGTCCTGTTCATTTGCGCGATACGTGCTCTCTGTCCATGATCCACCGTCAACATAGTCATAAAACATCTTTGGCGCGCGCCGTTGCGCGAGCCGTCTTAAATCTTCAATCGTCTGAATCTGCGACATGACATCCGCCATTATATTTTATCATTTTGTCGAAACGCGTAGCAGGCGCTTGATAGCGCAAGAGAGCATTAAAGATTATACGCCTGGAAGCGGCGCGCGTTCAAAAAGCTCTTTAATACGAAGCGTCAGACGCTCTCTGACGTCACGATAGGCGTCGAGTATGGCGTCACGCGAGCCATGCGCGGCTGTTGCATCCGGCGTGGGCCAATATAGGACCTCAACCGCATTATGACGGGCAAATTCCAGCGCCTTGTGATGCGCCTCTGGCGAAAGCGTGATGATGAGATCAAAATTTGAATCTGCAAGTTCGCCAAATGTATGTGGCTTATGTGCGCGCATATCTATGCCGACTTCATCCATGACCGCAATTGCGAAGCCGTCTTGTTCTGCAGATTTTATTCCGGCTGAGGCAAAATAAACATTACGGCCAAAATAATGCCGCGCGATCGCCTCCGCCATTGGCGACCTCACCGTATTCAATGTGCAGGCGAAAAGAATTGATTGGGGGCGCGCCGCCATTGGGCCTAGCCCTTCCAATGCAAAGCCGTGATCAGGGTGAAAAGTCGTCGCGCTGTGTCCTGATCAGTATCAACTTTTCCCTTAAGGCGCTCGAGCAATAACTGCGCCCCTTCATTATGCAGTCCGCGACGCCCCATATCAATCGCTTCAATCCGGCTCGGCGTTGCATGTCGAATAGCCGCATAATAGCTCTCGCAGATAAGAAAATAATCTTTAAGGATGCGACGAAACGGCGTGAGCGATAAAATATGCGTCACGACAGCGCCGCCAGCGGCGTCACGAATGTCAAAGACGAGCTTGGCGTCAAGCAATGAAATAATTAAGCCATAGGGCCCAGCATCGTGGCCGTTAAGGGCAAAATGATTATTTTCAATCAGGTCATAAATGGCGATTGCCCGCTCATGCTCTTGGTCCGCCGACCCACGACCAATGGACGCCTCGTCAAGCGTTAAGGACACTAAGCGTTGAGTATCGGCGAGAGCCACGCAATCATGCTCCAGATTGGTTCAAACGTATGGAGACGGAACGCGCATGCGCTTGAAGACCTTCCGCCTCACCGAGGGTGACGGCGGCTGGACCAATTCTGCGCAAAGATTCTGCGTCACATTTTAAAATCGAGGTACGCTTCACAAAATCCAGAACACTAAGCCCTGACGAAAAACGCGCCGAACGCGCCGTGGGCAGCACATGGTTGCTGCCGCCAACATAATCACCAACGGCCTCCGGCGTGTAAGCGCCAATGAAAATTGCCCCCGCATTTGAAATCTGACTGGCAAGATCTTCTGCGTCGACACTGATGATTTCAAGATGCTCTGCCGCAATCCGATCCGCAAGCGCCAAAGCGTCGCGCAACTGGCGCACAATAATAATCGCGCCGAAGTCTTGCCATGAGGCGCGCGCAATATCTTTGCGCGAGAGCGTCGTCAGATGACGCTCAACCGCATCGCTTACAGCCTGCGCCAAGCTCGCATCATCGGTGATCAGAATAGATTGCGCAGACTCATCATGCTCGGCCTGCGCGAGAAGATCAGCCGCAATCCAATCCGGTTGAGCCGTTTTATCGGCCAGGATGAGAACTTCTGAAGGGCCGGCGATCATATCAATGCCGACCTGGCCAAACACACGGCGCTTTGCAGCAGCCACCCAGGCATTGCCGGGGCCAACAATTTTAACAACAGGCGCAATCGTCTCAGTGCCATAGGCGAGTGCGGCGACAGCCTGCGCGCCGCCAATGCGATAGATTTCATCAATGCCTGAGCGCTTTGCGGCTGCAAGCACCAAAGGCTCAACATGACCGCCAGGCGTTGGCACAACCATCACAATGCGCGACACGCCCGCAACTTTGGCTGGAACAACATTCATCAAAACGGATGAGGGATAGGCGGCAGTGCCGCCTGGCACATAAAGTCCAACTGAATCGAGCGGCGTCCAACGCCAGCCGAGCTCAACGCCATCAGGATCGCGAAAACGCAGATCTTGTGGCTTTTGTCGCTCATGAAAGGCGGTGATCCGCTCAAGCGCCAGATCTAGCGCCGCCAATTGCTCCTTAGAGCATTTATTCTCAGCAGCGGCGACTTCATCTGCAGAAATTGCAATGCCTGTTTGCGCAAGATCAATACGATCAAATTTTTTTGAATAATCGATAAGCGCATGATCGCCGCGCAGCCGAACGTCATCGATAATATCGCGCACCGTAGCGTCAACGTCTGGAGAAGACTCGCGCTTCATTGCGAGCAATTCAACAAAACGCTTTTCAAAATCTGGCGCAGCGGCGTCCAAACGCAGGGTCATATCTTTCTCCAACCGATTTTACCGGTTGTCATGACCCTCCGCCCGCGTCTTCGTCAAGACCATCGGTCAAATCATGGTTAGGCTGTGCGGCGACGCGCCAGCGCGGGCCGATATCGCGCATCTGCGCCTCAACGCACTCCACCTCAAGCAGGATTTCCGGCCCACCGGCAAAAATCAGGCGGATGACGCCAGACGGCGCCTCTTTCCCCGCCGTTTCAAACGTAATCGCCAGGAGCGCCAAAACACCCTCTGGACGCTGCTGATCAATTTGTTGGCGGCGCACGCGCATCACGCTGTCAAAATGCAGCCCGGACTGACACCGCTCTTGACGCCCCTCACTTTCTGCGCGTCGATCACATCGCGCCGCAATCAGGGCGAAGCGGCGCTGTTGCGGTAAAAAGGTCAAATCTCCCACGCGTATGAGCGCATCCTGCATATGGGCGGAAATCAGCGCCAGATCTTCTGAATCTAATGCCTGGAGACCAAGGGGCGACAGCGGCGCAGCTGGCGGCAGGGGACGTGTCATGACGAAAACTCCTGCTTGCGTAAATGAGCAGACGCGAGAGATCTCGCGCCCATTCATTTTTAAAGATTAGTCTTGAAAGGGATTATGCACGAGTATGGTGTCATCACGCTCTGGACTGGTCGACAGCAAGGCGACAGGCGCTTCAATAAGCTCCTCAATGCGGCGCACATATTTTATTGCTTGCGCCGGCAGCTCAGCCCAAGAGCGCGCGCCGCTGGTTGTTTCCTGCCAACCCGGAAAGCTCTCGTAAACCGGTTTGACGCGCGCTTGCGCCGCCTGAGACGCTGGCAGCCTGTCAATGCGCTGGCCATCGAGCAGATAATGCGTGCAAATATTGATCTGATCAAAGCCGTCGAGAATATCAAGCTTCGTCAAGGCGACGCCGTTTATGCCCGAAGTTTTGACGGCCTGGCGCGTTAAGACGGCGTCAAACCAGCCACAGCGACGGCGGCGGCCAGTATTGGTGCCAAACTCATGGCCGCGGTCTCCGATCAATTCTCCAATCGCATCGGTTAACTCAGTTGGAAAAGGACCGCCGCCAACACGCGTCGTATAGGCTTTCGCGATGCCAAGCACATAGCCAATCGCGCCGGGTCCAAGTCCAGAGCCGCTCGCAGCGGAAGCTGCAACCGTATTTGATGACGTGACGTAAGGATATGTGCCGTGATCGACGTCGAGGAGCACGCCTTGCGCGCCCTCAAATAAAATTCGTTTTCCAGAACGTCGCTGCGCATCAAGCAGATCCCACACAGCGTCCATAAAGGGCAGAATTTTAGGCGCAACGCTCATTAATTCCTGGCGCAGCCTGTCGCAGGCGACTTCTGGCAAACCAAGCCCACGACGCAAAGGATTATGATGCGCAAGCAGGCGCGCAATTTTATCATCGAGCGTATAAGGCTCGGCCAGATCCATAAGCCTGATGGAGCGTCGACCAACCTTATCTTCATAGGCAGGACCAATCCCGCGTTTGGTTGTGCCAATCTTACCGCCGCCGCTGGCCTCTTCGCGATGCGCGTCCAACTCACGATGCAGCGACAAAATTAGCGGCGCGTTTTCCGCCACCTTAAAATTATGAGGCGTAATCTCGACATTCTGCGCCCGTAACCGCTCGATTTCATCCATCAAAAAATGCGGATCAACCACAACGCCATTGCCGATGACAGACAGTTTGCCTTGGCGCACAATTCCTGAGGGTAGCAGCGCAAGCTTATAGGTGACGCCGTCAATCACAAGCGTGTGGCCGGCATTGTGCCCGCCCTGGAAGCGCACGACGACGTCGGCCTCCAAAGACAGCCAATCGACAATCTTACCTTTACCCTCGTCGCCCCACTGGGCGCCGACCACCGCGACATTCGCCATGGCGCATCAACTTCTCAAGAAAAGAAAAAGAAAAAGCCCCGCGCGGTAACGCGAAGGGCTCGTTACGGATGGGGTGTAGCGCAGGATCGCCGGGCGGTAAAGACCGCGGCGAATATGTTTATTCGCCGCCACGGTGATAGGGATGGCCATATAGAATGGTCATTGCGCGATAAATTTGCTCTGCCGCCAGAATGCGAACCAGCTGATGCGGCAGCGTCATTGCCCCAAAGGAAAAAACCGCCTGCGCGCGCGCGCGCAGCATCGGGTCCAACCCCTCAGAGCCGCCAATAACGCACCACAGCGCTTTGCGTCCGCTGTCGCGTTCTTTCCCTATGAAATTTGCAAAAGCCAGACTATCAGCGGCCGAGCCCCGCTCATCAAAAACAGCAAGCGCTGCGTCTTGCGGCAATTGCGCCAAAATGTCTTCAGCTTCGCGCAATTTGCGCGTCTGCGCAGATGAGGCCTTGCATTCATCGATTTCTTTAAGCGCCAGCCCATCGAGCCCGAGCCGACGAAAACCGCTGATGCGGTCGCTATAGCGATGATAAATTTCCCGTTCCGGACCAGACTTGAGCCGGCCAACGCAAATGAGCCCGACCCTCATGGCGCCAACCCGTCAGACCGGGCGCGTCTCAACAGGGCGATCGCCTCCCCACATTTTCTCCAGATTGTAGAATTGACGCACTTCTGGACGAAAAACATGGATGATGACATCGCCGGCATCAATCAAAACCCAATCACATTGCGGCATGCCTTCGACGCGCGGGGAACCAATGCCTGAGGCTTTACAGGCTTTGATGGCTTTATCTGCGATTGAACCGACATGGGTGGAGGAGCGGCCTGTGACGATGATCATTTGATCCGCTAAGGCCGTCTTGCCTTGAAGATTAATCGCAATGACATCTTCCGCTTTGGCGTCTTCGAGGCTGGACAGGATATTTTGCAAGATCATTTCTGATCGCGACGCCTGTGACGGCTCACCTTGAGGGGACAAAGTTTCTGCACCTGAAATAAAACTCGTCGACAGCGCTTTGATCCTCTTGCCTTGCAGGTCTGCCCTCAAGGAGTGACGACCCGATGCTGGGAGGATGGGACGCTTTACAAAAGATTGCAAGCCGCATGCGGCGACCAACTGGTCAGCACCCGAAAAAAACCCGGCAGTCGGCCGGGTTTATGAGGCGGCTCGGGCTAATCGAGAGGCGGGAGGAACCTCAAAGCCGGAGCAAAGACAGCATATATGATTTTTCTTTAAACGCTCGCGCTTAATTCTTGATCTAGGTCATATTTTTTCCACCAGCGCCGCCGCTCACCTGACGCGGGCGCGTTTCCAACTGTCCTTCTAAAGGGCAAAGTAAATAAAAACATATTCTTAAATGTTCACACCCCGCCTCCGTCCCAGCCCGCCGCCCCAGTAGCCTCACGCATCGTCCAGCTGTGGACACTTGCCCAGTTTGGGGGCTTTTGCGGAGCAATTTAGGAGAAAAGCGCGCGAATCAGGGAATCAGGACAATGGAGCCTGTGGTGCGCCGCTGCTCAAGGGCGAGATGCACGCCGGCAGCGTCCGCTAGCGGAAAACATTGCGGCGGCTCAATTGTTAAATCTCCGCGCTTGATGGCTTTGAACATGTCAGCCGCCATGGCTTCGTAATTTTTGCGCTTGGCGATATGGTCGAACAAGGATGGGCGCGTTGCGTAAAGCGAGCCCTTTGACGTTAAAAGACTGAGCTCGAAGGCGGCAATGGGTCCCGAGGCTGAGCCAAAACTCACGAAGAAGCCAAATGGCTTGAGACATGACAGTGAGGATGGAAACGTCGCCTTGCCTACGCCGTCATAAACAACATCACATAATTTGCCCGAGGTGATTTCATCAACGCGCGCGACGAAGTCTTCCTCATGATATAAAATAACGTCGTCTGCGCCGGCGGCGCGCGCAATGGACGCTTTCTCTGGCGATCCAACCGTGGCGATCACCTTTGCGCCGAGCGCACTGGCCCATTGGCATAATAACTGGCCTGTTGCGCCTGCGCCGGCATGAATTAAAACACGATGACCCTTTTTAACCCGAAAGGTTCGCCGCAACAGATATTGTGCGGTAAGCCCTTTCAGCATCATCGCCGCGCCCTGATCAAATGAGAATGATTTCGGCAATAAAATAACTGACGACGCCTGAATATTGCGCGCCTCGCTATAACCGCCAATCGCGCCGACATAAGCAACCCGATCGCCAATTTTAAAGCCTCTCGTCCCTTGACCCAGCGCAATGATTTCTCCCGCGCCCTCATGACCTGGGATGAAGGGGTATTGAGCAGGATAGGCTCCTGTGCGTCGATAGATGTCGATAAAGTTTACCCCAATCGCGCGATGACGAATCTGAACTTCCCCTGGACCGGGCGGCGCAAGATCCGCCTCCTCAAAGGTTAATACATCAACGCCGCCTGGCTGATGCACCCGGATCGCCTTAACTATCATCCCATACTCCTTCACCAGCCGTGGCCGGAACTGAACAAAGCATAGCAGAACAATTCACGCGCTGGATATGCAATGGTGACTTCAAGATATTGGCTGAGCCGTCTATAGATAGCTCAGAATTGGAGAAGCTGATGACCGAGCATAACGCCAAAGAGCCGCAACAAGATGATGGAACGGACATCATTGTCGCCGGCGCTGGCTCGACCGGACTTGCTGCGGCCTTGGCCTTCGCCCGCACTGGCCTGCGCGTGACGCTGATTGGCCGTCTGCCGCCGCCGCTGCCGGGTCGCACAGTTGCGCTGTTTGAAGCCTCCATACGTTTTCTTGAGGCCTTGGGCGCTTTGGAGCGCGTTAGCGCATTGGGCTGCCACATTGACGCCATCCGCATGGTCGACGACACTGACCAATTGCTGCCTGTGCCGCCGCTCACCCTGCGCGCGAGCGAAATTGGGCTAAACGCCTTAGGCGTTAATGTTGCCAACGACGATCTCGTCAGCGTGCTCGTCGATCTTGTCAAAGCGCATCAACATATTCGTTTTATCGATGCGGATATTGTTGATTACGAGCTGGGCGCATCGAGCGTTGCGGCGATCCTTTCCGCCAATCGTCGCATAGAAGCCGACTTCATTGTCGCCGCCGACGGCCGCAACAGCCGCGCGCGCGCCTGCGCCGGCATCGACGTTAAAGAATGGAGCTATCCGCAAGTCGCCTTGACCGCCATGTTGCGACATGAGTTTCCTCATGATCATATTTCAACAGAGTATCATACGCGCTCAGGGCCATTCACTCTCGTGCCGCTGCCTGCGCGTCAGGACGCCGCGCATCGCTCGAGCATGGTCTGGTTGATGACGGTTGAGGATGCGCGTCGCAGACTATCCGCCCCCCGCGAAGAATTAGAATTTGAAATCGAAGATTTTGCAAAATCTAAATTTGGCGTGATGCATATTGAAAGCGATATCGGCCAATTCCGTATGGGCGGGATGCAGGTGTCGAGACATGGCATTGGCCGACTCGCGCTTGTTGGCGAAACCTGCCATGTGTTTCCGCCAATCGGCGCACAAGGATTAAACTTGTCTCTGCGCGACGTTGCAGATCTTGAAGATTGTCTGGCAAGCGTGGATCTTAAAAATGAAAGAGAGTTGTCGCGCGCACTTGCGCGATATGACCGTCACCGACACGCCGATATTGGCTTTCGCACCTATGGCGTCGATATTCTCAATCGCTCGCTGATCATTCCCTATCTGCCGGTTGACCTCTTCCGCGGCGCAAGCTTTTTAGCTGTCTCTGCGTTGCATCCCTTACGCCGCGCAATCATTCGCGAAGGCGTCACGCCGCATTTTGCTTTGCCCAGGATGATGCGCGCGAGATCAGATGGTGAGATGGATCGGCGCGCGAGCTAATGCGCGCTGACGTTTGAAAATTAAATTTTATTTCCCTCATCGCCTGGATGAACGCAACGCCAACGCGTGATGGTGAGGTTTGGATGCTCTCCAGACCACTGCGCAATATATGGCATGGCTTGCATCATGCAGGTGCGGGTTGACTCTGTCGCCGTTTCAAAAATCAATTTTCTCTCATCGCATTGAGTTGGCTGAGAGAGTGAGCAAACTGTGAGGATGAGTTCGAGATAATTCATCTTGATCCTCTTAACCAGCAGGTTTGAATGGGATACATCCAAATACTGCAAAGTTAAGATCACTCAGAGTGGGGTCAAGATCTCGCCCTTGCCATAAACCGACGTGTCGCCGCCAAATTTTTGCAGCTTAGATAAAAGAAGCTGCGCCGCTTCTGCGCTCGTTCGCTGCAGACTGCGCGCCAGCAGGCCGGCAAAAGTAAAATGATGCGCGCCGCAATCAAGATAGGTGGCGCCAAAATCCCTGCCTCGCGCGAGCGCGAGGGTGCCACGCTTATTCAGATAGCCAACGCGTCCCTGTGTTGCGCCAAGCACAATCATCGTGCCGGCGATCATCCGGGCGCCAAGCGCATCGCCCGCATCGCCTTCAATGACAATAAGGCCGCGACGCAACCGATCTCCTGCGCGCACGCCAGCAGCGCCCCTCACAATCACACGGCCGCCAGACATGCCCGCCAATTCGCCAGCAAGGGGACCGGCAAGGAAGTCGCCCACATCGCCTTTGATGTCGATTTCCGCGCCAGCATTGCCTGAGGCGGCGAAAGCGCCTGCTGATCCGTTAATTGTTATTTTGCCGCCAAACGCCAGCCGTCCGACCTGGGCGCCGACATCGCCATTCACCTCAATGGTAAAACCTGGCAACAGCTTAGCCCCGATGAGGTCAAATCTTGACGACCCACCCTCAAAGCAAAGGAGTTTTAAGTCTCCTTCAGAAACAGCAAACACATCGCCAACGCAGATCGGCTGACGCGTCACGCCAATGCTGATTTTTTCAATTTCAGCAATGCTGCGGCCAGCAAGACGATCTGGCGTTAAAACGGAAAGATCAACGCGCTGAGAGGGCTCATGGCGCAGCTTGAAGGTAAAGGGCTTCACGGCAGTAACTCCCGCAAATGATAGTGGAAGGGACCAAGCTTGCCGCCATAATTGCCAGCGCCGATGCGCTTGGCGCCCTTATCAGGACCAAGCTCAATAATCGCTTTCAGTCCTGCCCGCATGGCTGCAGACACAGCGGCGTCCGTGAGACCGTCAATCACAATTTCCAGCACGCAGCCAATATCCGCATCAAGCGCGCTTTTGGTTACGCCGCGCAATGTTGGACAATAAGCGTCATTGGTTGACGCGCCCATGCCCTTATATTTCGAACCGACCTTTGATCCAGACCGCACAATGCCCCCCGGGAAAGGCGCGATGGCGTCTGGCACCGCCTGAACGGCTGCAACCCCAGCCTCTGTCGCGCGCATGGTCGAGTCCCAATCAGCCCCCATCACAAGAAGATTGCCGCCGCCGACTGATTTCTTCGTCAAGCCAACTTTAGACTCACAAAAAAACTCGCCATCCATGACCGGCACGCGCCAATAACGACGACCATCAACAAATTTGGACATTTGCCACTTATCGCCAAACTGACGAATAGCGTCGCCAACTTTAATTTCAAATTCGCCAGGAACCGTTGAGTAAACGGCAGATCCCGGACAGGTCAGCACACATTGACCAAGCCTGTTCACAAGTTGCTTTTCTGCGTCTTTGGAGGACATGGCAAAAAGAAGCGCACGCACGCCAGGTCGGCCATCCGGCGTGTCCTGCGGCGACACTTCATAATCTATGCCCGCTTCACAGCCGCATCCAATGACAGATGTGGCGAAACCAGTCATTGTTTGCGCAGCCTGACGCGCCCATTTCATATTAGGACCCGTTATCAGAATACCCGTCCCGCTCATCGGGAAGGCTTCTGCGAAACTGTCGTCAATGCGAACGCCGTTGCAGATTAATTCCGGCATGCAACCTCCGAAAACCTATTTTCTTTTGGCAGAGCGGCTTCCGAAACATCAAAGATCGTTCGCGGCAACCCATAAAGCTCATCATAGTATCCATCCAGCCGACGATGAATATTTTTATCAAATCCTGGGCTGATATGGAGCGTTTTACCCGTTCGATAATGCGTGACCGCACCCTCGCGCACAACAAGATCGCCATCTTTGAAAACCAAAGCAGCGCGTCGAAACATAGCAGCAATGTCCTTGCTTGGCTTATAAACCGCAATGTCGGCGATTGCATTGACCCCAAGCTGACCACGATCTTTGAAACCAAAAAGTTTTGCGGCGCCAGAGCGGCTCATCTGCGCAATTTCATAAAGACTATATTCGCGCGTCAGTGAGGGCAGCGTTGTTTGCTCAAGCGCTTCCGCAGGAAGTCGCGCCATAACTTGCGCACGGCGATCTGCGCTCATGAGTAAGGCAAAAAGTTCCGGATAGGCGGTGAAAGGTCCGCCATTTGGATGGTCTGTCGTGAAATAAACCTGTTCT
>Ga0007848_1000308_pt1 | contig 17333 bp, 25 predicted proteins | sample CryBogCBH18Jul08_FD_71209 | JGI IMG/M metagenome (GOLD analysis project Ga0007848, IMG submission 71209) | Freshwater microbial communities from Crystal Bog, Wisconsin, USA - CBH18Jul08 | ecosystem: Environmental > Aquatic > Freshwater > Lake | place: Crystal Bog, Wisconsin, USA | collected...
TGTTTCCAATTCAGATTTGGTAATATGTAAAGCTTCAGTAACCGCAGCAACTTGTTCTGTAGAAGATACTTTTAGTTCTTCAACTACAGCTTTTAATTCAGCAACCTCCGCTTCTTTACGCTCTTCAATAGCTTTGATAGCCGCGTCAAGCTGTGCGTCTTTAGCTTTGATTGCAGCTTCTAATTTGATTTCTTGCGCTTCATTAGCGGCACTAATTGCTTGTTGAACTATTGAAGCAATGTCAATTTTTGGTTCAACACTTTCTTTAACAATTTTTTTTTCGTTAATTTCCGCTATTTTTTCAGCAGTTTCAACAATTTTTACTTGATCCGTGGGAAGTTTACTAGAATCGATTTCCGCAACTCTTACGAGTTCAGGAACCGCACTAGCTTTACGTCTAGCCATTATTAATACTCCAATGATATATATGTACTTAGTATCAATATATCATATTGTACTAGTGTTTTTATTAATAAAGTAGTACAATTTTCTAGGCACAAAAAAAGAGCCTGTTAAGGCTCTTAAAAAGATTTAAATTTGTTTAGAAAAGAATTAATTGTTTATTGTCATCAACTTTTCCTATCAATTTTTGTTTAGCTTCTTTTATTTGATTTAAATAATATGAAATATGATAATCTCCTTCTATAGATGGAGACGAATTACCATTGGAATCTATACCATAGTAATAACTAGCAATATTTCCAATAGTTCCGATACCTTTTTCTTGACAACGTTTACCAAATTCGGTATTAGATAATTTTCTGTTAACAGTAAGTTTTTCTATTGAAAAATTACCTCTTGTAATTTCTTTTAAAAGATTGTTATGATACATTTCTGCATTATCTTCTGATATCATCCATTCTTTTAAATAATTAATTTTCCATTCATTTAAAATTGGTATATCTCCTCTTTTAGCACCTTTGGTTATAATTTTTCCATCGGGTTTAACAATTGTATAAATCTTTTTTTGAGGAATTGCTAATACGCAATTTTGATATTCTAATTCGCATTCTATACCATTAGGTAATTCTTTATTAATTAATTCTAAAATAATCTCAGGAGAGTTTTTATCTGAATGATGAAAAATTACACCATCTGTATCACTTTCAATAAGTATGCCATTATTTTCAATAATTACAGATTGCATTTTTTTTAATATTACTCTACCAAAAGCTGTAACAAGAGCTGCGGCTTCATAATCGTTAAAACTATAACCTTGAGTTCCAAAAAACCCATAAGAGCCATTGATTAAAACTTTCATTGCTCCTTGTTGCATTTCAGCATTTTTATCACCTTGTTTGGCTAATGCTTTTAATCTTAAACGTTCTTCTCTCATGTAATTAAGAACACCCAAAAATTTTTGTTCTGGATCTTTTTTGCTACAAATACCATATCTAAGCATAATTGAAGGATATAGTGAAGTAACATCGAGTTTGGCAACATTTCGGAAAATACCATTTTGATGTAATTCAACACCACCGCCTTTAAATTCAACTTTTTCATCAGGTTCTGCTTCTATATTTGGCAACAAATTTTTATGAATTTTTTGTACCTTTAAAGCTGGAGAAGCAATAGCCAAATCTTGAAATTTAATATTTGGAACTATAATCAATTGATAAAACACTATAGGTAATGTAAAATCAGCTAATAATTCGGTATCTTGCAAATCATATTGTAAATATTTATTAATAGTTTTATAATCATCATTTTGATAACATTCTAAAATCTGATTATATGAAAGCTCTAATCTTTCTTCTTTACGTAAACCTAATTCTAAAACACTTGTTTTTAAACCATATCCAGATAAAATAGAAGATTGTTTATCCCATATTGCAATTTGTTGCATGGTATCGATAATATCAAATCCCTTTAATCTAATTGGTCTAAAAATTTTAAATCTAAATTGATCTGATGCAGATGTAATTTTTTTTATTGGTATCTTATTAATTTCATCTTCTTCATTTTCAATATCTTGATTCATCCATTCGTTACCCTCAATAGGCTCAAATGGTTTCCATTTAGCATCATAAAATGGATGTTCTATACCATAATGAATACATCTAGCAATAATAAATGGTAAATCAAATGCAAAAATATTATGACCAATTAATAAACAATTTTGACCATCCCATTGGTTTAAAAATCTTAAAAATTTTTCTAAAATTGTTTTTTCGTCTTTGTCATTAAAAATACCATCAATATATCTAAAACCATCGGAAAACCTTACCCCAATCATAATGATATGATTTTGAGACCATGACAAACCTGTAGTTTCAATATCTAAATAGATTTTAAAAATCTGATCATAGGTTACAAGATTTTTTTTATACGATGGTGTCCACTCTGGAAATTTAACTTCAGGTACGTATTCCAAAGACAGATATTCTTCAGTTACGTATAATTCATGATTAGTTTTGTTAACTAGCTTTCTTGGCGATAATTGCTTTAATAATTGCATCGATTGAAATTGAAAAAATTTAAGAATACAGCAATTATACTCTGTGCAGTAAAATTATCACAAGAGAAACAAACGTGCCCATAAAAAATCCCCCTATATGAAGATTGGGGGACAAAAAATAGAGCATTGGGATTATTCTATCACTTTGTCAAAAATGATTTTTTGATCTTTAACTCCGTCTTCTTGTTCATTATTTTCTTTAATAGAAATAGAACAAAACCCGCTTTCACATTTGCTTTTGGGTAATTTTTTTTTAAGTGAACCAAGTGCTATTACAAATTTTTTCATAATTAGTAAAGAAGTAATTTATTAGCGTCTAATGAATTTAATACTCTAGCTGATGGACAATTGCCAGCCATAACCATTGATAATTCCATAGTGGTCTGGTATCCACCACGAATCCAATAGGGAGCTGCTTTTTCTTGTTGAGATTCGGTTAAAGGGCCACTTGGAATATAATGTGGACAATTTTCATCATCAAAAGAAGTATTGCATAAAGGACAAGTCATTTCTCCAGAAGCTAACCCTCCAATAGAGGCATTAATTTTTCTACCATACATAATGTCATTGGTAATAGGATGACTAGTTTCAGTAGCACATTGGCAAATTAATTGATATATGCCTTCTTCATCCATAATCATGTTATCAATGGCTTTATTTGGAGAATTTTGTAAATAATGAAATCTTATTTCGTTATTAGGATTTGGATAATGTAACAATTGTGCGTCATAAATAAATCCTACTTGATTCATTACATTTTCCCATTCATGATCTAGCATTAATGGTTTGCCTGGATAAGTTCTACCCATTGTTTTAAGAGAATTGATATCCCATTTAAACATACTTGCATGAAGCAAATTATTTGATGCCATTATAGAAAATTTGCTAATATCTCCTTCAGAATATTCAGGAGAATTAACTGGTCGATATTGATTGATTTTATTTAATTCGTCAGAGGTTAACATATTTGTATTATATAAGTATATAAATAGTATAAGGCTTTGTATTAATTTTTTAACATATAATTTAAAACCTTTAAAGCGCAATATGCTTGTTGTGGAGTAACAGTATTGCCTAAAGTTCTCATTCTAGCTAATCTTTCGCTTTCATATTTTTTATCTTGACTAATAGTAGATCTTTCATCCCACATTGCTAAAGCTTCATCTACCATCATCAAATCTGTGTCCACCCTTTGGGATATCCCATCACTCTTTCTAAAAATTCTATGTTTATTCGATGATTCGGATGAGTTATTGGAGAAACAAGTTGTTGAATTATTACCAAATATTGTCTTTTTTGCGGAGTATTGGTATTTAAATAATTGGGAATTGTATCTTTTGTAGGCCATCTTCCAATAATTGGAGTTCTCATCATGCCGCTTGGCAGTGAGAAACCAACGTTCTCTTTTATGCAATCCTCCAAGTTGACCTGCGCTGACAGTAAACCATCGACATTCATAATTCCCGATTTCATTAATTTCTTGTAATATGTCGGGTAAATATTTTCTAATTGCTGGCACGTTTTCAAGACAAAATCCTTTTGGTTTAATTTCTCTAATAAGCCGTGTGACTTCATAGAACAAAATTGATTTATCGCCTTTAAGACCAACTCTTTTACCAAGAATGGAGATGTCTTGGCATGGAAAACCTGCTGATATGATATCAAATTGGTTTTCAATTCCATTGAAAAATCTAATATCGTCATAGATTGGAACATTGGGAAAATTTTTATTTAATACTTTTTGACAGTATTTATTTTGTTCAACAAAAACTGTAGTTTTCCAACTTAACCAATGAGCAGCTAATGAAAAACCACCAATACCAGAAAACAAATCTAACATACGCATAGTTTAAGTATACTATCTATTGTTAATTAACAAAGTAAGTAAATTTGCTGATAATCTTTCTTGAGGTTTGCTATTGCTTTGTGAAAATTCAAAAGAACATTTACAATTAGCTTGGCAATCGCATTGTTGACCAATATGAGGTAATGTTCCTAATGGTTGCCAGCCAAGTGCTGCATATTCTGGACATTGTGGACAAGGATGTTTAGAATTAATGTTGCGTCTTTCCCAACTATAGCCAGCACTTTTATGAGCTTCTCTTGTAGCTGCATTATAAAATGACCAAACAGCTTGAAGATATTGATTAGCACGAGCAGTTATTTGTCCTTCTGATAAATTACCTTTTTCAATTTGTCTAGAAAAATTGCGTAAATATAAATATTGTTTTTTTAATTGAGCACCTACTTTACCCCAATCACTAAAATTAGGATTGGGTTTACCAATTTTATAAGTATTAATAGTGATATCTTTCATTACTTTAGCTGTTTGTTTTTCCCATTGATTTATATCAATTTTTCCAATAGCTAATTGATGAGATATTTCTGCATATTTTAATTTATGACTATCAATATAAGATTGCACAACTACTTTTACTTGAGCTTTGCTAACAAATTGACCTTTTTTCTCACCATCAAGATAATGGTATCTTTGAGAATTTTGATTGAAGCCAAAATTAATCATCTATTTTTGCATTAATTAAACCTTTATATTCTTTGGATACAGAATCATACCAATCTTGTTTTGCATCTTCAATATCAGCTTCAGTGATTTTTGCCATATCAGAAAGTTGATGGTAATTGTCTAATTGACCTTTTGGTTTGAATTTCGTTGTTGGGGTTTGGGAGGGTTGAGGGTTCTGGGATGATGGGGATATTGGTTCCTGGGTCTTGTCCATATCCTGCATTATTGAATCCTGTTTGTTGTTCAATCCAGATGGGCCATTCGATTCTATATTGTCCATTTTCTCTATACCATTCATAACCTTTTCTCAATACTAATTCTGTATCACAAACTTGTTTTATAGCTTTGGAAATCATTGCACACCAGCTATGACGCATTCTGCCGTATTTTCTAGCTGGCTCACCCGCAATATCTTTAGCTCCAGAAGTTTCTAAACCAGGAAAAAACCAAATAGGAAATCCTGCGGGAATTATTTGATATTTCCAATAATTGCAAGTATCTATTAATGGAGTTAAATTAGGAAAATCTGCTTGAAGTTTTCTCATATCGGTATTATTCCAAAGAAATAAATCGGTGATAATACCATCTAATTGTCTATTTTGATAAGATTGAATATAAATTTGACGTTCTCGCTCATCGGTTTCTGGTGGCAAAATATGTAATGTTGGATTAATACCTAATGCAACAGCCGCTTGTGCTAATGACAATGTCGATTGTTTTAAATTACCCCAAGCTTGAAGCGATTGTTGAAATATTGATTGTCCATATAAAAATTTGCGATCATGTCTAACATGAACTATTTGACAAGGATCAAATTCAGCATCAGCATTTCTTGATGACATAAATCGTCTTTGATCAAATCCTTCTAAATATCCTTGATCTGTTTCTCTTCTAAACATTTCCCAAGTGGGCAAGTACATTAAATTAGATACACCATAAGATTTGCCATCTTTTTGTATACCCAATTCCATAAAACTATCACCATAGCCAATAGCTTGTTTTAATGCTTTTTCTAATTTATCTCCTCCTATTACCCATTGGTCAATACTTTCTTTACGAGTAATAAGATCATTTAAAATAACTTTAGTATCAGGATTAATTGGAATAGTCTGTTTACGATCTTGCCATTCAGAAATTATCCAACCTAAATCATCTCCATCTGGAGCAGCAAAAGTGTCATCTACTGCAATGTTAAGACAATGCCTTGCTTCATAATTCCAATTACAAAGCTCAATTAACTCTTTACCCAAATTGGGATCTCTAATACTAGATTCTGGTATTTCTGTATCGTAACTTCTTAAAACAGATGCGTAAATTTGAGATAGCGGTCTTTGTGAACCTGCTAAATCAGTATTATCTCTTTTTCCATTATTATTTGCTATACCAAATGCTTTAAGAAGCTTCTTTATCAGTGGATTCATTTATTTTTAATATCCTATTAGGAATATGACCATTACTATTTAAATCAACAATATGATTAACATTTTTTTCAAGATCATCAATTTTAAATTGAGTATTTTTTAAATAATATGAAATATCTTTTATATTATTAGCATTAGTTTGACTAATTTCATATAATTTTTCTATTTTGTGATTTTGTTCATCTGTTTGTTTAGTAAACCTTGAATCCAAGGTAAAACCAATTCCAAAAATTGATAACAAAATAGTTAGAATTTCATAATTCATAATACTATCCCAATATTATTAGTATATATGAATCTAGTATAATGCTATTATGTACATATTTTAAAAATAATTATGACTACAATAAATGAAGCAATAGAAAATAAAATAGCGTTGCCGTTAAATAAAATTGATAGCCAGCTATTAGGAGATATTCAAACAAAATTAAAAGAATTGAATTATTATTTTTCTAATGTTGATAGTCTTTATGGCCCACAAATTCAAGGAGCATGGTCACAATTTAAATCAGATTACAATCAAAGTTCTCCAACATTGGTAGGTGCTGGATCTTTATCGCTTTTAAATACTGCAAAACCTAGAATATTATCATATAATGCTGCTTATTATTCTAGATTGTTTTATACTTCTACAATTAGATCTAACGATGATTGTGATGATGTAATTAATAATTATTTTATACCTCATAAATCTATTTATATTAATTTAGAAAACGATTTAGGTATTCCTTGGTATATTGTTGCTTGTTTACATTATAGAGAAGCTAGTTGTGATTTTAGTTGTCATCTTTATAATGGAGATCCTTTAAGCGCAAGAACTGTCAATGTTCCATCTGGTCAACCACCAACAGGTAATCCTCCATTTTCTTGGGAATTTAGTGCTAAATATGCTCTTGAATATGATGGTTTAAATCAAGTAAAAAATTGGTCAATTGAATCAGCATTATATCAATGTGAAAAATATAATGGTATGGGATATCATCATTTGGGTGTAAATAGTCCTTATCTTTGGTCGGGAACTAATCAATATAGACAAGGTAAATATGTTGCTGATGGTCGTTATTCTCCAACAGCAATTGATGAACAATTAGGAGTAGTTGCATTGATAAAAAGAATGCAAGAAAAAGCCATAATTAGCATTTATTAAATAATGTAATATTATATTAGTAAAAATAATAAATATTTCTCATGATTGATATTTTAGATTTGTCAAAATTAGATGATACAAATGAAAATGTAAAAGTAGATATTTTTGCATCTGGAATAATTACAGAAATTTGTCCATTTGCCAAACCTTATCCATTTATTACAATTACAAATTCGTGGAATCAAAATAAAATTAATTGTTATTTTAAAGAAATTCCAGATAATTTTTTTAGATTTATTGATTATCAAATTTCGTTTAAAGGAATTTATATTTATAAAGATAAAAGCGGATTTGCTCCTACTGAATATTCTTTAGATTATGTAACTTTTAAATCAATAAAAAATTTAAACATTCATCCGATTTTTGACGATTGCGAAATGAACGATGAATTATATTTTTAATCTTTCAGAAGAAGCAAATTACATTGGTAGCATTATTAATACTGTACCTAATGCTACTCTTGTTTTTCAATGTTTAAAAGATAATACTGCTATTACTCTTACTACTGATAGTGTAGGAAATCCATTAATACCAGCTTTAGAATATGTAACTGTTACACTTCAATGTTATTTGCATCAAGCATCTACAACAAATAATATTTTAGATGTTCCACCAGGAGCTGATTTAGAAACTATATATATGGAAGGAAGACTGATTTCTCCCAAAATATATCCAATGCCAATACAAGCTCAAGGAGATATTATTGCAGTTGTCAATGGACAAAGTGGAAGAGTTATGGCACATCGTTCTTTTAGTTCACCTGCTGCTGCTGTTTATGGTTTTGATGTAAGTTTAGGTCAAAAAATTGCTTTATTTGTTCAATTTCAACAAGGTGTATCTTCTATTGGAGATCCATCTGGTAGCCAAGGTTCTAATGGTGGTAATTATACTAATCAAGCTCAAGGTACAATCTATGAAGTTTTACCAATAAATATTCTTGGTCAAACTTTGTTTACTTTAAATTCTATACCTACTACTCCAAGTGAATCTGAAGTATTTATTAATGGAGTTAAAGCTCAATATTCAATTAATTACACTATAAATAGCAACACCTTGACTTGGCTTGGTATTACTTTACAAACTACTTATCTTTTGGAAATTTATTATTATTAATGAGTAATTTAGAAGACAAATTTGCTCAATTATGGACTACAAGGCATCCAAATATTATTTTAGAAAGAGAAGTATTAGCTATACCCAAACGCAAGTTTAGGCTCGATTTTGCCTCATCTGAAGCGTTAGTTGGTATAGAAATACAAGGTCAATTATGGCATAAGGGAAGACATAATACTGGCGCAGGTTTATTATCAAGTTATGAAAAACATAATTTGCATATTTTGTATGGCTGGTCAGTATTTCAACTTGCCGATAAAATGATTACAGAAGAATGGATAGATAAAATTGCAAATATTATAGCCAATAAATTAATTGCTTAAAATTAAATATTTATTGATTATTTCAATATTTTCTTGATCAAAATCCATTAATCTTAAACACCAAGTGTTCCACGAACCATTAAGCTGTTCTTTATTTAAAACAAACAATTGAGAACCTTCGGGATTTACTGCAATAATCAAACCTTGTTCTACTTTTAATTCGGGACGATTAAATTCAATTGCTCCAGCATAAGCAGCAAGTTGAGTAAAATCATCTTCAAGATATTCTTCTTTAACAGGTTTGGTTTTAGTTTTAAAATCGATAATTGTTAATTTATTATTCCAATATGCCAACATATCAAACCTACCTTGATAATGCAAATCAGCATGAACTACGGGTTGTTCTATAGCATAGGGAAATTGTATTTTTTCTACAACAGGTTCCATTAATTCCCAATAAACATCTACATTAAGTTTTTCCAAATATTCGTTTTCAAAATGTTCTTGAGGAGTAATATTTTTTAATTTATTTTCAATTAATCCATGAATATAAATTCCTCTAGATTTAGAATCATTACAAATCCTATCTGCTTCTTTTTCTCCTACTTTTTTTCGCCAACGTTCTAAACCAGCTTTTTTATCAGGAGATTGAGTTGTGCTTAATACTTTGGATACACTAGGAATACGAGGAGCTTTATACATTTTTATTACCTATTAAATTTCTAAAATATGAATTTCTATTGTCTAAAACATCTGACATATTTCTAAAATAAACACGATCATCAAAATATAAAAATTGTGAATAATTATTTTTGAAATTTAAATTAGAATTATAATTTTCATTATTTTCGGATATTTTTTTATATTCGCATTGTTTATATACTTGATTAAAATATTTTTGACAATCTTTTGGACAATTTTTTAATTTGATTTTTTTTCTGGTTAATCTAGCATTAGAAAATACATCTAATTCGATTGAATAATTATTAAAAAATGTATATATTCTAATTGGTTTTTGCAATTCCCACGTAGCTATAATATTCATTTATTTTTTAATATTTCTAAACAATTATTTAAAGCTACAAATTTTTTTATTTCTAATTGTTTTTCTAGATCTTTTTTGTTATTATCATATTTAAATAAAATATCGTGATAAAAAATATCATGATAAATATGAAATATTTCATTAAATTCATAATCTGAAAATGAGCGTAAAGTAAAAATTTCAAAACAATATTTCATAGCTAATTCTGCAATTTGAAAATTATAAAATTTACCTAAAGATAAATAATCATCTGATTTATCATTTATTAATATTCTAAAATGAATACTATAACTTGTAATTGTTTTTATTTTACTTTTAGAAAAGTTTGGTCTAATCCAAGGGATTTTAAATTTTTCTGATTTAACAGGTTTTATTTGAATTTTAGCGTAAAAATATTTTGAATTACTTAATATATTTTTAATTACATTATCTAAATTTGAAAATGTTAAATAATCATGTTGAAAATCAAGTGATAAATCAAATAAATCAATATTTTTAAATATTTGATTATTATTTGATAAAGGAGTTGAATTTGACGATATGTCTATAGTTTTTTGATATGTTGATTGTTCAACATTTTCAAAATTTATAAGATTTTCTGAAGAATATAATGTTTTTAACGTAATTTCAAAAAACGAATCAAATCTTAATACAGAATTATTTCTTTCACAAATTTCTATATTATATTGACCACTTCTTGAAAAATTATAAGTGCCATTAATTATAGCGTAAGGTACTAAATAATTATTAACTTTACGTAATAAAATAAAATGTTTTAAATGCAATATTCCACAATTGTTTTCTTTATCTCCTAAAGATCTAATAGCACCTATATTTGATTTTTCTAATACGTCTCTATACATTTTAACTGTATCAGAAACATTAGCATCTGTTGGAAATTTTATTGGTAAATTTATTTTTTTAAATTGTGAATATTTTTTTATATAACTATCCGATTTAATATAAGAAGAATTATAAAAAGAAAATTTATCAATTACAATACTAGATCCATAAGAACAATTTGCTATAGCATCAATAATTTCCCATTCAGTCAAATAATTACAGCAACCGATTACAGCATCGGCATCATTAATACTTTCGATTATTAATTTTTTTATGCCGATAAAAGTAGTTTCAATTTTGTTTTCTAAATTGCTTTCCACAATGGGTATATGTGAAGAAATAGTTGAAATATCTTTAAGCATGCTATTTAAATCTTTTTTTTCTGTTCTTTTCATAATGGTTGTTACAAATTAATTAATACCATAAGTATATCAAATGAACTGTATGTCAATTTTTAGCATATTTGACTAAATTTATTGCATAAAGAACAATGATACTATTGATATTATTATTGTTTTTTTTTATGGTTAAACCTTTAATTTCTTACTATGGTGGGAAACAGCGTTTAGTTTCAAAAATTGTTCCTTATTTTCCACAACATACGGTTTATGTAGAGCCATTTTGTGGGGGAGCATCTATGCTTTTTGCCAAACCTATTTTAAAAACAAAAAATGGTTCTGATTATCGTGAAATTATTAATGATGTTAATGAACATATTACTAATCTGTATAGAATAGCCAAAACTCAACCTGAAGAGTTAATTAAAATGATTGATGCTACATTATTCAGTCAAGCTGATCATAAAAAAGCATTTGAAATTCTTAAAAAAGGAACATATAGCAATTTAGAACAAGCTTGGGCCACTTACATTCAATGTAATTGCAGTTTTTCTAAACAAATGTTTAAAGGTTGGTCAACCTCAATAGTGACAGCAAACAATGGTCATACTTGGAATAATCGTAAAAAATATTTGGCTGAACAAATTTCTAGATTAGATGAAGTAATAGTTTCTTGCGAAGATGCTTTAAAATGTATTGAACGATTTGATTCTCCTCATACATTTTTTTATTGTGACCCTCCTTATCCAAATTGTTATCAAGGTCATTATGGTGGATATACTCAAAAAAATTTTGAAGATTTAATTGAAGTTTTAAAAAATATTAAAGGTTCTTTTATATTAAGCAATTATCATAATGAAGCTGTTCCAAAAGATTGGAAAATGATTGAATTTGAAGCTAGTATGAGCGCTTGCGTTGATCATACTATTGATAAAAAAAGAATTGAAGTTATTTGGATAAAAGAATCTACCATAATTCCAAGGTCAGATATTTTAAAAATTTATGCTAAACAAAAAAGTTTAAAATTAATATAAATATTAGTACAAATAACTTTATAATTAGAATAAATTAATAAGGTTAATATATGAAAAATAAAGATTATCCTGCTAGTGGTAAAAAGTCCAAAAAGACTGAAATTATTACTGAAGCTAAACACCAGCAAGATTTCTTTAATAAACCAGATTATGAAAATTCTAAATATAAGATATTACATCCAAAAAATGACCATCAACGGCAATACCTCGAATCACTAGCCACCAACACTATTACTATTGCTATAGGCCCGCCAGGAACAGCTAAAACTCTCCTGGCTCTTTATTATGGATTTGTCCAACGGCAACAAGGTAATCTAGAAAAAATATATTATTTAAAACCTCATGTTGGCTGTTCTTGGGAACGAGATATTGGAGCTACTCCAGGTACGCTGAAAGAAAAACTAGGAGATGTTTTGCTTGACCCAGTAAAAGATAATCTGCCAGTATTTATGAGTGCTGGAGAAGCAGCTTACCACCTAGATAAAGGTACAGTTGAAGCCAAGTTGTTTGCTAATATTCGTGGTGCAACTTTTAGGGATTGTTTGGTTTTGTTAGACGAAGCGCAAAATCTACCACCAGAGGCAGTTAAAACTTTTTTAACTAGACTTGGTTCTAACTGCACAATGGTAATCTGTGGAGACCCTAACCAACAAGATGTCAAATTAATCAACAATGGACTGCTCGATTGTGCTCGTCGGCTCTACAACCTCAAGGGTGTTGGTATTGTTGAGTTTACTAGAGAAGATGTTGTCAGGCATGGTCTGATCAAGCATATTTTGGATAGGTACGAAACTTAGATTTTGTTATCAGTAGAGCCAAAACCACCACGTTTGACTGTTCTAGGGTCAATGTCAACTTCTTGTAACGTCTGGTCAATTCTTGAATGAATTATCAATTGCGCTACCCTTTCTCCTGCTTTTAATAAAACTGGTTGATGGTGAGCATAGAGAGCCAAAAGGATTTCACCAGTATAAGCAGGATCTATTACACCTACAAAATTTGCTAGTCCTATGCCCTTTTTGCTATTACTAGAACGGCTATAAATTCCATACCAATAATCGTAATTATCTGGAATTAACACTATGCCAGTTTTAGCGTGTTTTAATTCGTATTTTTCGGTTTCAATGTTAAATGGAATTTGATTATACGGCAATACCAAATGGTCTTCGGCTAAATGGATATCGTAACCAGCATCGGATTTGTGCCCAGGTTTGGTTAATTGTAATGTGGGACAATGAGGTAAGCGTAAAAATTTCAACATAAACCAAAATAATTGCTTGATTATTATGATTATAAACGACCTGTATTTCAAAGCTAGAACACTATCTTCTACACCCAATCCATACTCTACAATTTGGACAGCAGCACATGGCGATTATTGTGAAGATTTTATTGGAGATGAATGGGCTCAAGAACTCTGGCCAGATGAACATCGATCTTGGGCATTGATTGAAAAAAATCTATTACATAACCATCGTCCGCATGCAGGCCCGTTAGAACATGCACAGATAGTAATTGCTATTGGGGGGTTTCCGCATGATGTTATGGTTCAGCATAGAACCCACAGGCTAGCTAGTTTTGATGTGCAATCTCAACGCTATACAGGACAAAGGGTGGTTGATATGGTCGAAAATCAACGAGAAATTGAAGAGGTTTTTTATTTTAGACCAGTTGGTAAATATAAAGATAGAGTTGGTCATTATTTTGAATATACCGATGATATGCGCCAAAACGATATCTGGAATACTCGTCAATCTGCAATAACCTATACCAACAATATTGCATTAGGTATGCCTCCAGAAATGGCGCGTCAATACCTTAGCCAAAATATTAGGCAAAACTACACCTTTAGTTGCAATGCCAGGTCAATATTGCATTTTTTCAATATGCGTACAGCCAAAGATGCCCAGATAGAAATTCAAACACTCTGTGAATATATTTTTATTGAATTTACTAAGTGGATGCCAGAACTTGCTGAATATTATCGCAACAAATACTGGGGGAAATCTAGTTTAGGGTTTTAAAACTATGCAGACTGGTGATTTTGTCAGGTTAAAATACAGCATTCCACTAGCTGGGTTGACCAAGGGAGATGTAGGCGTGATTGTCTTGGTCAGAGCCAATTACCTGCATTATGATGTGGAGTTCGATATAGGCAAAATATTAACGTTGTTGGAAGAAGATTTAGAATTGGTTACCTCTTTGCAACTTTGTAAAGAAACCTAAATTAAGTCCAAATATTTTATGCAGAGCACAAAAACTTTACTGTGACTTGATTTGAAGCATTTAGCCTTTGTTGTATTTAACCTGGGCTTTTGTTTTTACAAGAATTTGGCAATAAATACTTGCGCATATAAGATATTGTGTGCTAACTTAGTAGAAAGTCAATCACTACATGACTGAACTCTACAAGGACAAACCAAATGTACGCTACACACGCCGCAATCGACAACATCATCTTCGCTCCCTTCATGTACGCTTTCGTTATAATCGCAGTTTTAGCCCTTGCTGGCAAAAAACCAGCCGCTTCTGCTACTTCCGCTTCAGCACCAGCTCCAACTCCAGCTCCTATCGCTCCAGCACCAACTACTTCTGCTATTGTTGTAGCCCCCGCTTCAACTCCAGAACCTACTGCAATTGTTATTGCACCCAAGCAAACTATTGCTACTTTAATTACCGAAGCAGTGCAAGCACCTGCTAGACCACAATTAACTCAAATTGACAGCAAAACTCTAGCCTGCATTTTTGTAGATAGAGAAGAACCTGTCAAACTTTCAACACCTGTCAACACAAATAAAAAAGGAGGGAAAACTAAGCGCAACAAGCGCAGTATCAAGAACCTTATCGCAGAGCAAATGCTCACCTAAAATAAACAAAGACCCTTTCCAATAGCGGAAGGGGTCTAACTTTAATGAGTAGAGACGCTTTTAGCATCAAAGTTTATTCTACTCGATATCAAATTTACATAATAATCAAGAATTTTCTCGGTCGGCTCTCCTTTTTTTATACTGGAGATAGTACCGAGCATTGTTGTGTGTTCGTTTGGATTGGATAGCCAACGTATTCCTAGATTTTCGTCAATATAAATCATAGTAGAAGAATTCCAATTGCGTTCAAAGCAATCGGTAACGATTCCTAGTAAGGTTTTAGCAGCTTCATTTATCAATGCTTGTTTCAAGGTGTTCGATATTTGCCTGTTGCAATATAGATTCATAGAGGTCGGGTACTCCAATAATTTCTCTTAAAATGTTGGGTGGTAGATTTCCAGAATTCCTAGCTTTGATGATGATGATTGCGGTTTCCTGGTCAATTTTTTCTGATTGTTTAGCAGATTTGAGATCGTATGGTAAAAAGTCCCATAGTGTTTTCTGGACAGATTTATCGTGGTCTCGGATATATTCGTAAACCATCCAAGCGATGTTAGCTGCTGCCATAGAATGGGCATTGGCTTCGGTTGCTTTGGTTTTTTTTACGCCTTGCCAAACTTTGAGGATTAAACTAGCAGGATAATTATAAAAATCATCAAGTGGTAGTCCCCAAGCTACCCATTCATAAAATATTTGTTCCCAATCTGGTTGATTACCTGTATAGTATTCAATCTGAGCATTGAGGACTATATCTAGGGTTTGGGCTTCCCCGTGCGTTCCCAACCGTTAATTTCTTGAGTAACAAAGTTGGCAAGTGCTCCTCTTAGCCCACTATGTAAAGCACGAACATTATCTATAGTAAAATTTACTTTTTCTTCTGAACGTTTACCTGAAAGAAACTTGGCAATCAAAGCTACATAATATTCGTCGTAGGCATTAGAATAAGCTTCTTGAACTTGGTTGTAATGCTCAGTATGGTCAGCCAAAAGGTCAGCAATTGCTAGATTTTCGCTTTTGATTTCATTGCGGATATTAGCTAGCTGTTCACTATATTCTAAATAGGATTCATTGTTTTTTTTAGCTTTAGCAATGCTTTCTAAAATATCTGCTTCATTTTCTTTGAGACCTTGATTGGTTCTGGTAGTAACTTCAGATGGAGTTAATCCAGTGATTTCTGCAATGTTTTTTATGGCATTGAAATAATTTTTAGCAGAATCTAGATAGGTAGTATGTTGTTCTTTGACGGCTTCATCTTCGCTTGGATGGATACCATTGCGTTTTAAAAGTTTGATACCAACATTGCCGTCTTCCTCGGAGACAATCTTTTCTAATAGTTTAATTTCTGGAGAATCGAAACTAAATTCTATCCACTCTGGCTCTAACTGTAAAAAATAATAGGTTGGTTTAAATTTAGCTAAAAGTGAAGTGGTTGTCATAGTAAGTCCAATTCTAAATATTGCACAATCCTAGAAGAATTCATTTTAATTAACTCTTCTGGTAATACTATTTTAATACAATTGCTTTTCTGTTCATTTGGGTAAACTTGGACAATTGAATTAGTAATACCCGTGCCAAAATAACAAAAATTAGCTAATAGTTTACGTCGATGGATTGTAGCATTTGCTATCCAAACTAAATCCCCTTGAGTCCAGTGTGAACGCAAGAGGTTAAATTTTGTCCTTTGTTTGTTAACAGTAGGCACAATGATTAGCCCCCATTGCTGAGGGCATTAATTTTAGTAATCGAAATAGCTGATAGTACCAGAGCGATCTAGATTACAAGTTTGTTGAATATATTGGTTTTTCTGGATAGATTCAGGTAAACCAGAAATTACAGCAGCAAAATCATGTCCACCACGTTGTGAACCTTTAAGTACTGTAACGCGGACCAACTGGGCGTTGAGCACGGCTGCATTTAAAATCGCTAATCCAGGATCTTGATAAACTTGAATACCTTGAGTAGTAGATTTCCCATCAAGTTGGGTAACCGCTTTTTGAGTATCAAGTCCAGCACTGAAATTTTGTTCAGCAATTACTGTAGCAGATTGTTCTAAACTAACTTGGTTTGCACTAAATAAAGGAATCCAAGCGTTGATTGTAGCAGTAGCACCAGAAGTTATAGCAGCAGTTGCAGGCAAGATAAAAACACCTTGTGCGCCAATTGGAGCATAGGCAGATACATATACTGGTTTGATTACACCAGCATCGTTAAATGGTAATCTAGTTCCTTCGTATAGAGCAACAGTTAAAGGAGCACTTAAAGTGATTTCAGTAGCGCCGA
>Ga0007848_1000325_pt1 | contig 16775 bp, 13 predicted proteins | sample CryBogCBH18Jul08_FD_71209 | JGI IMG/M metagenome (GOLD analysis project Ga0007848, IMG submission 71209) | Freshwater microbial communities from Crystal Bog, Wisconsin, USA - CBH18Jul08 | ecosystem: Environmental > Aquatic > Freshwater > Lake | place: Crystal Bog, Wisconsin, USA | collected...
GTTCTTAACGCGGCAAATGAGATCGCTGTTGAGGCTTTCTTGGCGCGGCGTATTGCATTTTCAGGCATCGCTCATCATGTCTCACAAGCATGCGAGGATGCGTTGCGTGAGGGGTATGCAAAGGAGCCGGCGACAATTTTTGAGGCTCTAGACGTTGATCAGCTTGTAAGAGATCGATCACGCAAATCTTTAGCGACCTCAGCGCCACTTCATGAATTGTCATATCAGTCCTAAACGCATGCGCCGCTTTACGACTGTTTCTCGCTAATTATATTTGGGGAAGCGTTTGATGGATATTCTCACAACCTCTGCGATTTACGTCATCCCCTTTGTTCTGGTTTTAAGTATTGTTGTTTTCATCCATGAATATGGGCATTTCATCGTTGGGCGTTGGTGCGGCATTCAAGTTGACGCTTTTTCGATAGGTTTTGGGCCCGAGCTATGGGCGCGTATTGACCGTCATGGCACGCGCTGGCGCGTGGCTATGGTGCCGCTTGGCGGCTATGTTAAATTTCATGGCGATGCGAATGGCGCCAGCGTTGCAGATCCTGAAGCCTTGGCCAAAATGCCGGCTGAGGAGCGCGCCGTCACCTTTGCGGCGCAATCATTAGCCAAACGCTCCGCTGTTGTTTTTGCTGGACCGCTTGCCAATTTTATCTTGGCGATCGTTATTTTTTCTGGTCTTTTTTATTTTAACGGACGCACTGTGCTTGCGCCAAGAATCGGCGCTGTTGTCGAGGACGGCGCAGGCAAAGCGGCAGGCTTCATTCCAGGCGATCTCGTATTGTCTATTGACGGCGTTCCGATTCAAAGTTTCTCTAAAATGCAGGAAATTGTTTCTGTTTCAGCAGACATTCCGCTTAAATTTATTATTCGGCGTGCAGCGGAAGATATTTCCATCATGGCAACGCCGGCGTGGCGGGAAATCAAAAATCCCGTTGGCACAATGCGTATCGGCATGTTGGGATTACAAGCCTCAACTGCGGCTGGCGATATTCATGAAGAAACCTATGGGGCGGCTGCGTCTGTGGGATTGGCCTTTGAAGAGACCTGGTCCATTGTTTCTCGCACCGGCGGGTATATGCTTGGTCTAGCGACTGGGCGTGAAAGCGCGGATCAGCTGTCGGGGCCAATTGGAATTGCCCAGATGTCTGGCCAGATGGCGCAAGCGGTGACGAAAGTGGGCATCACCCCATTTCTGAATCTCATCGCGATTCTATCGGTCTCGATTGGGCTCTTAAATCTCATGCCGGTCCCGCTTCTGGATGGCGGGCATTTGCTTTTTTATGCTTTGGAGGCCCTTCGCGGCAAAGCCTTAAATGAGCGGGCGCAAGATTTCGCCTTTCGTGTCGGACTGGCGATGGTTGGCGCGTTAATGATTTTTTCAACCTATAATGATTTAGCGCGGCTGTTACAAAAATGGGCAGGTGGGGCGTCCTAGGCGCAAAATTGGCCGCTTTCAGCGTAAACAGGGCTCGTTTTAGTCGAATTTTGGCGGTTGTTAACTTTTTGCTGACCATGAAATACGGCTTTTGCGCCACGTCTTCGACACATTATTATTTCATTACCCTTTCCAGATATGCAGTTTAAGTCGAGGCCTGTTTCAGGAATCACGGGTGTTCAACTTGCCGCCTGGCGACAGGGGCGCGTGATTCTTAAGCCAGGTGAATTGGGTAAGACACAATACGCAGTCACGCCTTATGGGTGTCAGAAAGCGTCGGGGACGAGATAGTTCATGCATTCCTTCAGCGGCATTTGGAAATCGACATATCTGTTAGTCGCGGCGTTGTTTCTGGTGGTCGCACCCATCGCGCCAGCATTTGCCGCCGCTGATATTGTTGTGTCGGGCGATCGCGCTGACGCAGAAACAATTAAGTCATTCTTTGCCGGAACAAGTCAGGCGGAAGTTGATAAAGGGCTGGAGGCGCTGCGCGCTACAGGACGCTATTCAACTGTATCGGCAAGCCGTCAAGGAAACCGTGTCGTTATTCGGGTGACGGAAGGCGGGTCCATTAATCGCGTGGCGATTGAGGGCAACAGCAAAATCCCATCAGATAAGGTTTTGCCTGAATTGCGCACCAAGGCGCATACGACCTTTAATCCCCAAACAGCCGCTTCCGACGTCACTATGCTGTCAGAAATTTATAAGCGTAACGGTCGCGCTGGCGCCAAGATTACCTATCGCACAGTCCCATTGCCAAATGGCAAGGTTGACGTCGTCTTTACTGTCGAAGAAGGCGATAAGACAGGTATTAAAGAAATCAAATTTACTGGCAATAATGTCTATTCCACGCGTCGTCTGGTCGGCATGATGGAAACGACTGAAATGAATTTCATGTCGTTTTTCAAATCCTCCGATATTTATGATCCTGAGCGCATCGCCAGTGATCTGGAGATTATTCGTCGCTTCTACTTAAAGAACGGCTATGCGGATTTCCGCGTGCTGAGCTCCGATGCGCAATTTGATGCGCAGCAGGGCGGCTATATCGTCAATATCGTGATCGAGGAGGGGCCTCAATACAGGGTCTCCAATGTAGATATTGAATCCCATGTGCCGGACATTGACAGCAATTCGCTCAAAGATGAACTGCGCATATCAGCAGGCGATATTTATAATGGCGATGCCGTTGAAAAGACGGTCGAGTCCCTAACGCGCGCTGTTGCGAAAAAAGGCTACGCCTTTACGCAGGCCCGCCCTCGCGGCGAGCGTAATCAGGCGGCGCAAACAGTCGCTATTCGTTTTCTTCTTGATGAAGGGCCGCGCGTTTATATCGAGCGCATTGTGATTAAGGGCAATACGCGTACGCGTGACTATGTCATTCGTCGTGAATTCGATTTGGGCGAAGGCGATGCATATAATCGTGTTCTTGTGGATCGCGCAGAGCGTCGGTTGAACGGTCTTGGCTATTTCAAAAAGGTCAAGGTTACAAACGAGCCTGGCTCATCGCCAGACAGAGTTATCCTTCTTGTTGAAGTAGAAGATCAGCCTACAGGCAACTTCGGCGTCTCGGGTGGTTACTCAACCAATCAGGGCTTCATTGGTGAAGTCTCGGTTTCTGAAAGCAACTTCCTTGGTCGCGGTCAGGCTGTGCGTCTTTCTGTGCAGGGTGGTCAGGTTGCAAGCGGCGTGAACTTCAGCTTCACGGAGCCTTATTTCCTTGATCAGAGAATGGCGGCAGGCTTTGATTTGTTCGCCCGCCATCAGCGCGCTTATCAATATTCGATTTATTCATCGACCTCTGAGGGCGGCACGCTGCGCCTGGGCATACCGATCACTGATCAGTTGACCCTCTCACCGCATTACTCGCTCTATCAAACGACGATTGCAATTCCTAACTCGAATAGTAAGCCGTACGACGATTGTACTCAGCCGCTACCAATGGTCACCCCAGGCTTCTCACCCTTTTATCCAACCCCCACACCTTTCTTGAACTGTTTGTCAAATGGTGAAGCCCCGCTTGCCATTAAGCAATCTGTCGGCACAATTACGACATCGCTTGCGGGCTATTCGCTCACCTATGATACGGTCGATAACTTCCGTAACCCGCATAATGGTTTCCATAATACGCTGACGCAGGACTTTGCGGGTCTTGGCGGCTTCTCAAGATATGTGCGCACGACAGGCGATGTGCGTTATTTCCACGAAATTCCATATCTTGATGACGTCGTTGCCATCGGGCATGGTCAGGCTGGTAATATGACGCCATTTGGCGGCTATCAGCCAAGAATTCAGGATAACTTTAATCTTGGCCCATCATTGGTGCGCGGCTTTTCGCCGGGCGGTATCGGTCCGCGCGACAATAACTGGCTCGCCTGGAACAGCAATACGAATTACGGCAACTCATTGGGCGGCACGAATTATTGGGGCGCAACAGCGGAAGTTCAGTTTCCAATTTGGGGCTTGCCGAAGGATCTTGGCTTGCGCGGCGCCGTCTTTAATGATGTTGGCAGTTTGTGGGACTTTAAAGGGCGAACAAACTATTCGAACAATAATTTGCCAACCATTCCTGGCGTTACCTGTATTGCGCCATACAGCCAGCAAGCTGGCTATGGCCAAGGCACATGCGTTGTCCCTCAAAGCCAGAACATGATCATACGTTCGGCAGCAGGCGCGTCGATCCTTTGGAATTCGCCAATGGGACCACTACGGTTTGACTATGCTATTCCTTATTTGAAGGCCAAGACCGATATTACCCAATATTTCCGCTTCTCAGGCGGTACAAACTTCTAATCAGACAAGCGCAGTTAGTTTAAATCTATCCGCATTGTTCTGTCTCCAGATTTGGAGCGTATCAGTTTTTGGTTGAATATAATCTGTCGTGAGGGAGGTCGGAGTGAACCTCGACTTTTTCCGAACGCCTGTGCGCCCACTATCGATCGATGAGATTGCAAGGCTCGTCAACGCAACGGTTGAATATCCTCAATCATTACCTTCTGAGGATAAAATTTCCGGCGTCGCCTCACTCGATGCAGCGCGTCCTGGAGATTTAAGCTTTATCACATCCACGCGTTATATTGATGACTTGGCGCAAACGCGTGCGACAGCCTGCTTATTGCCGCCGTTGTTTCGTGATCAATTGCCTAAAGGCATTATTGGCCTTGTTGTTCAGGATGCCTATGTCGCTTTGTCATTGGTGATGGCGACGCTCTATCCGAAGGCTCTCAAGGCATATGCCATGAATGAGACGACAGGCGTATCGTCCCGAGCTTCCATCCATCCTGATGCGCGTCTTGAAGCGGATGTGATCGTTGACCCTGGCGTGGTCATTGGTCCACGCGCAGAAGTTGGCGCCGGCACAATTATTCGCGCCAATGCGGTTGTTGGCCCAGATGTGCGTATTGGCAGGCATTGCGTCATAGGCGCAAATGTATCGTTAGAATGGGCGTTGATTGGCAATCATGTCATCATCCATTCCGGTTCCCGTCTGGGTCAAGACGGTTTTGGTTACGCGCGCACTAATAAGGGTTACGTAAAAATCCCGCAGCTTGGCCGTGTCATTATTCAAGATCATGTTGAGATTGGCGCCAATACGACGATTGATCGCGGCACAACGCGCGACACCATTATCGGTGAAGGCGCAAAGATCGATAATCTGGTTCAAATAGCTCATAATGTCGTCATTGGACGCCATTGTGCGATTGTTGCTCAGACAGGCGTTGCCGGATCAACAACTGTTGAAGATTATGTTTCCATTGGCGGTCAGTCAGCCATTGCGGGTCATTTAACAATTGGCGCATATGCGCAAATCGCCGCTAAATCTGGCGTGATGCGAGATGTGCCTGCTGGTGCGCGCGTTGGCGGCATTCCAGCTCGGCCGTTGCGTGTTTTTTTCAGCGGACAGCTTATTCTTGATAAGCTGAGCAAGGGTCACAAAACAACGAAGACATGAAGACGCGACAGCTAGAATGGCGTGCATGTCGAAAAAGGGGAGAAAATTGCGTGACAGAGCAAATATCGCAATCGCTTGAATGTGCAGATATACAGGAAATTATGCGTTATTTGCCGCATCGTTATCCCTTTTTAATGATTGACCGCGTTATCAATATCTGCGGCGATCTATCTGGCGTCGGCATCAAAAACGTGACGTTTAATGAGCCGCAATTTCAGGGACATTTTCCTGAAAAACCTGTCTTCCCCGGTGTTTTGCTTGTTGAAGGCATGGCTCAGACAGCAGGCGTATTGGCTATTCGCGCCCAAGGGCCGCAGGATCACCCTAAGCTTGTATATTTCATGACCATCGACAACGCTAAATTTCGCAAGCCTGTTGGCCCTGGCGATCGCGTTGAATTTCACATGACGAAGACAGCTCAAAAGCGCAACATTGGCTGGTATTCAGGTCGCGCCCTTGTTGATGGCGTCTTGGTCTGTGAAGCTCAAATTAGCGCGATGATGGGCGTTTAATTTATTTTTTCATGCGCCCAGTCATACATCAAACAGCGATTGTCGAACCCGGCGCCTTTATCGAGGAAGGCGTTATGATTGGCCCCTTTTGCTATATTGGCGGCAACGTCAGGATCGGCGCCGGCAGTCAACTCCTTTCACATGTCAGCGTGACAGGTAAAACAACAATTAGGGATCATGTTCAGATTTTTCCATTTTCATCCATTGGCGCGCCTTCACAGGATTTGAAAGCCTCACTTGCAGACGGCGCGTTAGAAATTGGCTCTCACTGTTTGATCAGAGAACATGTAACAATTAATTCTGGCGTTGAAGGTGGAACCAATATTGGGGAGAGATGCGTCTTTCTTGCTGCAGCGCATGTAGCGCATGACTGTCAGCTGGGTGATGACGTCATTCTCTCCAATCAGGTTCTCCTTGGCGGTCATGTGCATATTAGTCATCATGTCACGATTGGCGGTGGGGCTGCTGTCCATCAACAGGTCAGAATTGGTTCTTATGCCTTTATCGCAGGTCTGGCTGGCGTAGAAGGTGACGTCATCCCTTTTAGTCGTGCTGCGGGTAATCGGGCGCATCTTTTTGGATTAAATCTTATTGGGATGCAAAGAAATGGCGTTTCTCAACAACGTATTGAGCAATTGAAAAAAATTTATCACAAGCTTTTTGATAAAAATGATCACAATGTTTTTGAAGAGCGCTTGGAAAAAATCAAAGAATTATTTCACGACAATACAGATGCGCAGCTTATTATTGAATTTCTTATGACACGAGAGAAGCGTCCCCTTTGTGCGCCACGGCATCAGGCGCAAACTTTGTGAGGGGCCCATTAATTTTCCTCATTGCAGGTGAATCATCCGGTGATCAGTTAGGGGCCTCATTGATCTCTTCTCTAAGAGAGCAGGGGGTTTCTCGCTTTGCTGGTTTGGGTGGATCGGAAATGTCACGTGTCGGTCTGGATAGTATTTTTCCGCTGACAGATATTTCTGTGATGGGGCTTTTGCCGGTCATAAAGAGACTGCCAATTATCTTAAAACGTCTACAAGAAACTGTTGAGGCTATTATTGAAGCCTCCCCAAATTGTGTCGTCTTGATTGACTCTCCAGATTTTACGCATCGCGTGGCCAAGCGCCTGCGTAAGCTCAGACCTGACATACCGATTATAAATTATGTGAGCCCGACAGTCTGGGCTTGGCGCTCCGGTCGGGCAAGAACGATGACTGGTTATATTGATTGCGTGATGGCGCTCTTGCCCTTTGAGCCTGCCGCCTATGAGAGGCTTGGCGGTCCAAGATGTGTTTATGTTGGACATCCGTTGGTTGATCAATATTCTCATAAACAATCGCTGCAGGTAAAGAATAAGAAGAAACGCCTAATTGTTATGCCCGGATCGCGCGAGGCAGAGATTAGGAGAATGGCTCCCTTATATGGACAAGCGCTCGATCTCTTAAAAGACGAGATCTCCTGCTACGAGATTATTGTTCCTGTTGCGGCTAATATGGATCGGTTCATTAAAGAAGAAATCAAATGCTGGTCAACGCCCTGCAGGCTTGTCAGTCAGGATGAAAAAAAAACAATCTTCAATGACGCGCATGCTGCTTTAGTCACTTCTGGCGTTGCGACTTTAGAGCTGGCCTTATGCCATATCCCCATGGTGGTTGCTTATAAGGTTAGCTATTTTGAGTCATTATTGAAATTTCTGATTAAAGTTGAGTCAATCGTTTTGCCAAATTTGATTGCGCAACAAAATACTGTTCCTGAATTTATTCAAGAAGAGGCGACGCCCCAGAGGCTTGCAGAGTCTTTGCTGTCTATTGTCAAGGATACAAGGCTCAGACAAGATCAACTAGATATGTTTGTGAGAGTCTGGGAGCTGACGCACACAAGTGGCATGAGACCAAGCCAGCAGGCGGCACGCCTTGTCATGGAATATATATAATCCAATTTCATATGGAGAGCGTTTACTTTTTTAATCATGCAGGTCTAAAGTCTTCTGACGCGCGCAGACTATTTTTGACAAATTGATGAAAGAACGTGAAGGCCCTTATGCAGTCCTCCTCAGATCACAATAAGCGATATTTTTCCCGAAAAAGCTTTGAACAAGTTCTCACAGATCATGGGGACGACAGCAAAGGTCTAAAAAAGACATTGGGCTGGGCCTCGCTTTTGTCACTTGGCATTGGCGCGATCATTGGGGCAGGCATCTTTGTGCTGACAGGAACGGCTGCGGCAAAATATGCTGGTCCTGGCATCATGCTTTCTTTTCTTTTATCAGGCTTAGCTTGCGCCTTTGTTGGCCTATGTTACGCCGAATTATCGTCAATTCTGCCTGTATCAGGCAGCACCTATACGTACACCTATGTTACGCTTGGCGAAATATTTGCTTGGTTCATCGGTTGGAATCTTGTGCTTGAATATGCAGCGGGCGCAGCCACAGTCGCCGTGGGCTGGGCAGGCTATTTTAATCGCGTCTTATCTGGGCTTGGTCTCATGTTGCCGCCCGAATATACAACGGGTTATTTTTCCTTCCTCTCGTCGCATAGTGGTTCCGTTCATGGAATATTTAATATTCCCGCCGCCGCCATCATCATTATTTTGACGATTATTCTTGTTCGCGGAACAACAGAGTCAACAGCATTTAATAATGTTATTGTCGCGATTAAATGTTGCGTTGTCGTCTTGGTGATTGTCTTTGGCGCACAACACATCAATACGGCGAATTGGACGCCGCTCATCCCAGAAAATACCGGCGACTTTGGTGTTTATGGCTGGTCAGGCGTTGCGCGGGGCGCTTCAGTTGTGTTCTTTGCCTATATTGGATTTGACGCCGTCTCGACTGCGGCGCAAGAGGCGCATACGCCTCAGCGCGACGTTCCAATTGGCATACTTGGCTCACTTTTTATCTGCACAATTTTATATATTGCCGTTGCCGCTGTTGCGACGGGCGTTGTTAATTACAAAGAGCTTGGCGTTCCAGACCCGATTGCTTTGGTCATGGATCACACTGGCATGGCTTGGGTTTCCTGGGTTGTTAAAATCGGCGCGCTTGCTGGATTAACGACGGCCATCCTTGTTTTATTATTTGGGCAGACGAGGGTCTTTTATTCCATGGCCCATGATGGTTTGTTGCCGGCCGTTTTCGCCAAGCTTCACGATCATTATCGCACGCCTGCCGTCAGCCAGATTGTGATTGGCGTTTTTGTCGCGCTTGCTGCAGGGCTGCTGCCAATCGATATTCTTGATGAAATGGTGAGTATCGGCACGCTTGCCGCCTTTACCATTGTTTGTGTCGCAGTTCTCTATTTGCGTAGGAAACGTCCAGAACTCCACAGACCCTTTCGCGCGCCGGGCATTCCTTGGGTGCCTATTCTTGGTATTGTGTTTTGTTTTGTATTGATGGCGGCGTTGCCTTGGGAGACCTGGCTACGACTCTTGCTATGGACCGTTTTTGGTTTCGCCATTTATTTTTTTTATGGCGTCAAGCACGCGAAAAGATCATAAGCGCGCCCAATGACACATCCGTCAATTGTCTGGTTTCGACATGATTTGCGTTTGTTTGATAATCCTGCGCTCTGCGCAGCGGTTGAAACCGGTCGACCCATCATCGCCCTTTATATTTTGGATGAGGATAGTCCAGGCGACTGGCGTGCTGGTTCCGCCACACGGTGGTGGTTACATCATTCACTAACATCATTAGCCAATAGCCTTAAGGCGCTTGGCGCACCATTAATTTTGCGTCGCGGACGCGCAGAATATATTATTGAAAATATTGTTGATCAGACAAATGCAAAACATGTCTTTTGGAATCGTTTGTATGAACCTTGGTCAATGCGCCGGGACAGTTTCATCAAAAGCGAATTGAAACTGTTGGGTGTGACTGTTCAATCTTTTAATGGCTCCTTGCTTTTTGAGCCATCTGACCTGCGAACGAAGCAGGGAGAGACTTATCGCGTTTTTACGCCTTTCTGGCGCGCTTGCCTTGCTGCTGATCCGCCTCAAAAACCTCTTGCTGCGCCCAAATCGCTAAAAGCTTTTTCTGATGTTGAGGGCGATAAACTAGAAGACTGGTCGCTTCTGCCTGTAAAGCCCGATTGGGCCAAGAATTTTAACAACATATGGCGTGTGGGCGAGGCGGCAGCCCAGGAAAGTTTCAAGAGCTTTATCAAAAGTCGTATCAATAACTATAAGCTTAACCGCGACATTATGTCGAAAAATGGCGTGTCCAAACTGTCCCCGCATTTACATTTTGGCGAAATATCTGCGCGTCACATCTGGTGGGAGACAATTTCAAATAAAAGTGACGGCGCGGCTTGTTTTCTACGAGAACTGGGCTGGCGAGAATTTTGTCATCATCTTCTGGCCTGCGCGCCGCAGATGCCGACTGAGCCGCTTGATAAGCGTTTCATAAACTTTCCCTGGCGGCAAGAAACGGCTTCATTACACGCCTGGCGCAGGGGGCAAACAGGATATCCGCTCGTTGACGCCGCGATGCGCGAACTATGGCAAACAGGCTATATTCACAACAGATCCAGGATGGTGGCGGCGAGTTTTTTGGTCAAGCATCTTCTTCATGATTGGCGGATAGGCGCAGAATGGTTCTGGGATACGCTCGTTGACGCGGATCTAGCGAATAATAGTGGCGGCTGGCAGTGGGTTTCTGGTTGTGGCGCAGATGCAGCCCCATATTTTCGAGTCTTTAATCCTGTCATTCAGGGCGAAAAATTTGATCCTGACGGGCTCTATGTGCGTCAGTTCATTCCTGAACTCTCTAAACTTGATAATCGATATATTCACAGACCCTGGGAGGCGCCAGCAGAAGTGCTTCAGGCGAGTGGTATTGAGCTTGGAAAGACATATCCTTTTCCAATCATTGATCATAAATTTGCACGAGAACGCGCGCTTGCAGCTTTCGCCACGACGCGCATTCTTGACCAAGAAGCATAGGCCTCATCACTCTGATTGTGTGATGACGGCCATGCCTTTTATATGATTAAAAAAAGAGTTTGCCTGAAATGTCTGATGATATTCAACCTTTTGCTGAAATTCGAATGTTGTTGGCAAATCTTGAGGGGCCGTCGTCAGAGTGTATTAACAGCGTGCGTGACAGAGATCGCAGCCTGACAAAGCCGCCTGGATCATTAGGGAAATTAGAAGAAATCATTGAATGGCTTGCCGCCTGGCAACATCAGTCGCCGCCAACCATTGACCGCCCGCTTGTTGCAATATTTGCAGGCAATCACGGCGTAGCGGCTCAAGGCGTTTCGGCTTTTCCATCTGATGTCACGCAGCAAATGGTTGCAAATTTCACGCAAGGCGGCGCCGCAATCAATCAAATCTGTAAAACCCATGGCGCGGGTCTGAAAGTTTTCGAACTCGCGCTAGATAAGCCAACCCATGACATGTCCATTGACGCCGCGATGGACGAACGGGAGGCTGCTGCGACATTTGCCTATGGTTTTCAGGCCGTAACAGATGGCGTCGATTTATTAGCGTTAGGTGAAATGGGCATTGGCAATACGACCTCTGCCGCAGCCATCTATACAGCTCTATTTGGCGGGCAGGCGTCACATTGGACAGGGCGCGGGACAGGAATTGATGATCGTCGACTGAGGCTTAAAATAGACGCCATAGAGCGTGCGCTGCGCCTGCATAAAAATCATCTGACTGATCCTCTTGAAGTGATGCGCAGATTAGGTGGACGCGAAATAGCCGCGCTCATGGGCGCCATTATCGCTGCGCGCATCAATCATATCCCTGTTGTCCTGGATGGCTATGTTGTGTGCGCCGCCGCCGCCTTGCTTCATCGCCTCAATCCAGCAAGTCTCGATCATTGTCTTGCAGGACATCTTTCAGCAGAAGGACCACATGAAGAAATACTCTCGTATTTGGGAAAGAAGCCGATTTTGAATTTAAATATGCGACTGGGCGAAGGCTCTGGAGCAGCCCTGACAATTGGTCTTATTAAGGCTGCACTGGCCTGCCATCGCGATATGGCGACATTTAACGAGGCGGGCGTGTCTGCAAAAACAGCATCATGAGATTGCTAATTTTATTTATTATTCAACTCATGCGGGACATAAGGAAATAAGCTCTATTTCAGTGATGATATAGTCTAATTTTTGATCATGTGGCTCAGTTGGAACGCATGCAACTTCTTGCGAGGCGTAAGCTAATCCGATTGTAATTATTTTTTTTCGTGATCGAAAAAGACTAATTGTTGCATCATAAATGCCCCCGCCATAGCCAAGTCTGAAACCATTTCTGTCAAAAGCGGCGAGAGGAATAAAAAGTAGATCAGGCGCACATTCTTCTTTATCGTTGAGGGGTTCGGAGAGTCCGTATTTATTGGTAATTAACTGATCGTTTTCTTTATAAAGACGAAAGACGAGCGGATATTTCATTTTGATCATGATAGGCAGCGCGACCGGACGACCGCTCTGCAACAGCAAGTTGATCAGCGGCAAAGTATTGACCTCACTTCTGATCGGCCAATAAAGCGCGCTGAGTAGCTGTCGATTCTCACATTTATGGGGCAGCTGTTCGACGAGATCACGTGCGAGAAAAGCGATTTTGATGGCGGCGTCTTCAGCTTTGCTGAGGCTTATTTTATCACGATCCGCCAAAGCACGGTGACGCAATAATTTTTTCTCGTCGCTCATATGCTTACGGATTGCTGTTGCGTCGCTTAATCGTGCGGGCCACGTGAGCCGTGGGACATCGATCCCGGGAACCTACAACGTAGGTGGGCGCCATGTGATCAAGCCCACGAGCAAGATCAGGGACAGCTCCCTTAAGGATCGATAAGGCCCCGGGGAATAATAGTCCAACACAAACCCCGCAGCGCCGCTTTATCTAACTAGCCCCTCACAGGGGTGAACGCCAGTAGCTTTGGGAACAATTTATTTTATTGCTGACGCTCGGCGCCAACGCAGGCAGCCTTTTTTTCAAGACGCTTGATGCGCGTTAAGGTGAAGAGGCCAAAAGGCGCCAGCAGACGGCGATCGAGAAGCTGCATATCTTCTCTCTGGTCTATCCAATCGCCAATGATCGACCAGGGGAATTGCAGCCGCCATCCAAGCCTTGGCGCAATATGCCTGGCCATCCATGGTTCAATGACAGACAGCATGTCATCCTTGCTGCTTACATGATTAACCAGGACAATCTCTCCGCCAGGTTTCACAACACGCGCAAGTTCGTCGAGGATGGCCTCCGGGACGGGGGCGACGGGCAAGAGGTATGGCGCCACGACGCAGTCAAAGGACTGATCAGGAAATGCAAGTTGCGTCGCGTCCATCAAGAGCAGGCCAGATATGTTTGACAGTCTTTCGCGCGCAATACGCTGTTTGGCGCGTCGGAGCATGGGCTCACAAAGATCAATGCCAGTTACCTGGACATCTGGGGAAAACATCGGCAATTCCAGCCCGGTGCCGACGCCAACGTCCAAAACAGCGCCGCCAATTTGCGATGCAATTGCAGCGATCGCTCTGCGTCCGGGACGCATGACGACGCGAAAGGTCATATCGTAAAAGGGAGCCCAGCGCGCATAGGCTTCAGCAGCATAAGGCGCTTCCAGATTGTCGTTCTGGATCTCAGCGTCGAGGAAGTAGTCTCTGGCCTCACTCATGCGGATACTCTTGGCGCGCTTGTGACGTGCTGCGGGGGCGATGACATCGTCTGTTGCATGTTATGCATTGGTTCTACGACAGCAATAAAACCGCCGCCTAAAATGCGGGCGTTTTCTGTATCTGCATCATAAAAGACACAGGCCTGGCCCGGCGAGACGCCAGATTCTCCCGCCTCAAACACAACACTGGCCGTATTCTGACTTGTGGAGAACAGTCGTGCGGGCAAAGGCGGGCGCGTCGACCGCACGCGCGCCATAACCTTTAATCCATCATCGGGAAGATCTGAGAAGGCCCCATCTCCGATCCAATTAATATCCCGTAGTTTAACCGCGCGCGCCTCTAAGGCCTGTCTTGGACCAACGATCACTTCAGCCTTGGCGGCATCGAGCCTGACAACAAAAAGCGGTTCAATGTCCCGACCTGTAACGGCGCCTCCGAGGCCTAATCCGCGCCGCTGTCCTATTGTGAAGTGGATGACGCCTGCATGTCGTCCTAACACGCGTCCATCGACATGCTTAATGTCGCCCGGCACAACTGACTCTGGCGCCAAGCGGGTAACGACATCCGTATAGCGACCGCTTGGAACAAAGCAGATATCTTGACTGTCCGGCTTATCTGCAACGCTTAGCCCATAATGCTTCGCCATTTCGCGAACTTGAGATTTGGTAAAATCTCCGAGTGGAAATTGCAGCATCTGTAACTGATCGCGCGTTGTGGCAAAAAGGAAATAGCTTTGATCGCGCGCCGCATCTTTGGCGCGATAAAGGGCGCGGCGGCCAGAGGCGTCTTCTCTTGCAGAGATATAATGCCCTGTGGCTAGCCAATCGGCGCCAAGATCCTTTGCCGTTTCGAACAGGTCAGCAAATTTAATAAATTGATTGCAGGCGATGCAGGGCACAGGCGTTTCGCCGCTCGCATAGGAAGCTGCAAAGTCACCAATCACTTTCTCTTGAAATTGGTTCTCATAATCTAACACAAAGTGCGGAATGCCCAGTCTTGCGGCAACATTGCGCGCATCTTGAATATCCTGACCGGCGCAACAAGCGCCTTTACGATGCGTTGCTTCGGCATGATCGTAAAGCTGGAGCGTGACGCCGATGACGTCATAGCCTTGTTCTTGCATCAAGGCGGCGACGACGCTTGAGTCTACACCACCCGACATCGCCACGACGACGCGCTTGGCTGACTTTAAATGACGGTCTGTCTCAGGCATGTTGGGCGTGCGCATTGTCAAACCATGGTCGCGGCAGGTATTGGCGGTCGAGGCGAATTTTTCGTGTCATTGCGCCAAACTAATATGTTGAAAACTTCCAGACAGCCTCATTTAGACATTCCCTTGGATAGACGCAATCACGTTGAAAGAGGAACAGCCTGTCTTTTGTCCGTCATATTGTTCCAAACAGCGACGACTGCTAAGACCTGCCGGAATGCTAAAGTGGGGTGGAAGAGATGTCAGCAATGAAACTTCTGGCGGGCAACTCTAATCGTGCGCTCGCAGAGGCAATTTCCTCCCATATCGACATCCCCTTATGCCGAGCCCATGTCCGGCGTTTCGCTGATGGGGAGGTCTGGGTTGAAGTCCTTGAAAACGTTCGTGGTCAAGACGTTTTTATGATACAATCCACATCAGCCCCGGCGAATGATCACTTGTTGGAGCTGTTGATTATGGCGGATGCGCTGCGACGGGCGTCTGCAAAACGGATCACTGCCGTCATTCCCTATTTCGGTTATGCGCGACAGGATCGTAAACAAGGGCCGAGAACGCCCATCTCGGCAAAGCTCGTCGCTAATCTGATATCGCGGGCAGGGGTTGACCGTGTCCTGACTGTCGATCTGCATGCTGGCCAGCTGCAGGGCTTTTTTGACATTCCAACGGATAATCTCTTTGCGGCGCCTGTTATGGTGGCGGACATAAAGTCTCACCGGGATTTGAAAAACACCATGGTCGTGTCGCCTGACGTTGGCGGCGTGGTGCGGGCACGCGCATTAGCCAAACGCATCGACGCGCCGCTCGCCATTGTTGATAAGCGTCGTGAGCGGGCGGGCGAGTCAGAGGTTATGAATATTATTGGCGACGTCTCAGGCTGCAATTGCATCCTTATCGATGATATTGTCGATTCTGGCGGCACCTTATGTAACGCTGCCGAGGCTTTGCTCGCAGCCGGCGCCGCAACAGTCCACGCCTATATTACGCATGGCGTTCTCTCGGGGGAAGCAGTCAAGCGTATTACCCAGTCCAAACTTAAAGAGCTGGTCATTACGGACACAATCCGGCCGACTGAGCTTGTGGAAGCGGCCACGAATATTCGCGTTATTCCGATTGGCTCTCTTATTGGCGAGGCGATCGCGCGCACGGCGCGTGAAGAAAGCGTCTCAAGTCTGTTCGATTAATGACGGCGCCCGTTCCTGCTCGTTTCAATCTTGCTAAATATTGCTTGTCGGAAAATGCGCGTCTACGGCCAGATCACATTGCTTTAACCATTGTTGGCGATGAGTCGGTTCAACAATGGACGCATGCCGAACTTGATCTAAAAGTCAGACAGCTTGCCGCGGGCTTAAGGACGATAGGTCTCGCGCCAGGCGATAGAATTATGATCCGCATGGGCAATGAAGCCAATGCCGCGCTGACATATTTTGCCGCGATTGCGGCCGGCTATGTTGCGCTATTGGCGTCAGCGCAATTGACCTATGATGAGGCGTGTTTTCTGCTGCAAGATTGTGGCGCGTCAGTAATGGCGCTTGGAAACGCATTTGAGCATGAAAATTATGCTGGCGATCATCTCGCAATTATCACGAACAAAGACATAGAACTTCTGCTGCATACGACGCCGCTAGCAGATTATGCAGATACTGGCGCGCATGATCCTGCCTATTTAGTTTACACATCAGGAACAACCAGTCGCCCAAAAGGCGTTCTTCACGCGCATCGCGCCGCATGGGGTCGACGCCCCATGCGCGATCATTGGACAGGCTTGGGACCTGGAGATGTGATGCTGCATGCTGGCGCAATCAACTGGACTTACACATTAGGCGTTGGCGTCATCGATCCATTGTCGGTTGGCGGCTCTTGCGTTTTGTTTAACGGGCGATCAGATCCGGCAGTCTGGCCGCGCCTGATTGAGGCGCATCGGGCAACAGTATTTGCCGCAGTTCCAGGGATCTATCGACAGATTTTAAAATATGGCGCTTCTGAAACACGGGATCTCTCGAGCTTGAGGCACGCTTTATCTGCTGGCGCCGCATTACCGTCTCAT
>Ga0007848_1000333_pt1 | contig 16662 bp, 20 predicted proteins | sample CryBogCBH18Jul08_FD_71209 | JGI IMG/M metagenome (GOLD analysis project Ga0007848, IMG submission 71209) | Freshwater microbial communities from Crystal Bog, Wisconsin, USA - CBH18Jul08 | ecosystem: Environmental > Aquatic > Freshwater > Lake | place: Crystal Bog, Wisconsin, USA | collected...
CTCCAAGGTATGAACTTGAACTCAATGAGCCAATCCAGTTTAGCCATTGTTTCATCGCCATCCTCCCAGTTACGATACAAGCCTACAACGGCTCGTTCATTCTCATCAATCATTAGTTTATACGGGGCTCTACTACCCTGACTAAACTTATCATCATCAAGCTCCATCCATGTGTCAATATGAAACACTCTACGGACACCGTCAATGTTGATGCTCTGTGATGTTTTACCCTCAATCTTATTCGTTGCTTTTTGTGGTTTTGTTTCATCAGGCTCTTGTGATACTCTATAAATATCAAGATCCCTATACAAACCTGATTGCACACGCAGCTCATACATCTCTTGCGTGATGTCTTGCACCTCTGTGACTCGGCTGGCTGTATAAAAATTAGCAGCCGCAAAAGGTAAGTACACATTGTCAATAGGCACAAACTCAGCACATGGGCGTTTCTTTTGCTCATCCCACCACAGCTTTAGATACTGACTGCCACCAAGCGGCAACTGTGTGAACATTTGTTCTTGTTCGTCGCGATACTCTTCGATCTGCTCAGTTAACTGCCAGTTCATGTAATCGCGCTTGTTATCAGCTCGGGCAATTTTTTCTTCAGTGGCTTCCCCAATAATCTTAGATCTTACAGGGCCGTCTGGTGGAAATAACTCTTTAATTGCTCTTGCCGCAAAATCCACACAAGCCTCAGCCATCACAGGGTGCACAACTTTAGATGCACCCATAAACTGTGCACCTCCTGGTGCATCATGCCCTAAGCCAGTACGACGGATTCCATCCTCATACTGCTTGTCGCGGTCTGAACGTGCCTCTTTATCTTTCTCGATCAAGTCGAGATACTTCATTGCAATAGTATTAAGCTCTGAAATATGAATCGTATCGGCTAAGTTCTCATAAAAGTCAGGCGCTTCCTCTGGGCCTTTAAGATGATCTAAATGTACGATTGCTGAACCATCAGGAAGCTCCTCAACATCAGACATCTCATCCATGATCTCATACAATGACTCTTCTTCAGCTTTGTCATCATCCTCGGTTGTATCGATAAACCGATTAAAGTCTTGAGGGATTGGCATTTCGGTGGCCATTATGTGCCTTTCGTGAGTGTATTGTATGAGTTAATAGCCAGAGCTGTCAATAAATTTTTCAATGTCTTTATTGTCAAAGAATCTTGGAACATGATCTTTGACAAAATTGTTAAAAGGCTGGTTAAAAAGTTTATTGTACTTCTTATAAAGATTTCTTGCTTGTTGTACAGTTAATCCGGCAGTTTGTGCTTCGGCATTGAACGATAGTGGTTCATGATTAAGAATGGTTTCATATGGAAAACCTTGCTCATCCATGTCCCACTTCCCACCTAGATCTTCAATGTCACCTGCAAGGTCATGACTCCATTCCATTATTTTTTCTCGCTTTGCTTCTTCTACTGCATCTGTAAAGCGGTTTTCAAGATGAGGATGATCAATCATAAATCTATCAATTGATGAAGTGCTATTAGAATCATACAAACGGCTGAGACGCAAAGCTAATGTATCCACGTTTCGAATAGGCGTAGTATTTAACCATTGCTTCATGGCCGGAATGTCTTCATCATTAATTTGCTTGTTTTCTTTACCGGCTAATTGTCTAATGTCGTATCTGCCACCTTTTAAAGGTGCTTGCTGCATAAAATTACTAAAGTCTTTATCTTTATTTGTTAAGTCTAAAATAAAGTCTGTAGTGTCGACAGCATTCATTAAGCCGCTTAGAAAGCTTTTCTTTTCGTTTTCAGGCAAAGTTTCAGTATAGCGTTTAAAAAGAACATCTGGTGAATCAGGGGCTTTACCGGTTTCAATCGTTGCTTTGGCTTCACCATTAGGTCCTCGAAGAGAGAAGTACTCAGCTTCTCCATTTCTAAGATCATCCGCATACCTTCTGCCATGGCCAAGCTGATTATTCTTAATCTTGTTTGGCATCATGCCTGTATGCGGCTCAACCATAGGGACAAAACGGTTTGGATAATCACCAATACCATGAGAGCATGAACCCATACAGTGGTTTAGATCTTTTGTGTCAACCGACATCTGTCTTGTTGCATACTCTGGATCTTTGTCAAAAAACTCTTTATCAAACTTGATCATTTTAGAGCCGTCAGGATAGCTAATATTAGCCGGCAGCTTATAGTGCTCATCTTGACGCCACTTGGCATACGCAACTGGATCTCTGTTTAGTTTAGCAAAGCCTGAATTCTCTTCTTTATGAAGCATTCTGGCCACAGTCTCGACCGGATGCTTTGTGTAATTCTCTTTAGTGATCGTGCCATCATGAATACCGTCAAAGACACGCTGAGCAATTTGGTCAAGCCCGAGAGTTTCAAATGCCGTGTTATTCTGTACTAAGTCATAGATAGGCGTGTCTGGATCTAGCTTACTAAGATATGGATAATCAGTAAATTCATCCGCACCTTTGCGCTTTAAGTGTGAATCAACAATATGCGCGGGTATTGCATCAAGCATTGTGTCAGATGCATTCTCAACATTTCTTCCAGTGGGTGTTGTCGTGGTGACACTGCCATTATTTGTGATTCTATTTATGTCAGCATCATTTTCTAAAAGATCAGTTATCTCCTCATCAGGCTTTTTACCTATATGAATATTTTCTTCTTCAGCTAGTTTTACCAATGGGTCCGTCTTAACACCTGTGCCTAATTGCTTAGTGATGTAGTTCATGTAAGGACCCTGCACCCAGTTATGCCATGTGTCCATTCCTTTATTGTCTAACCTACCTGGTGAACGATCCCCGGATCCCCAGTCTTTTAGTGCTTCAATGTGCTGACCAAGCTCGCCATGAGCGCCTAAGTTCTTAGTGCCTGATACTATATACTCAGGAGAATATGTCATGTCGGCAAGATCTTTCATGAAATTGCCGCCCTTTGGCTTCATCATTCCAGCCATGCCCATCTCGGCCCCACCTAAGCCACTGCCAGAAAATGACAGGGCAATTTGCTCAGGTGTAGGAACTGGTAAGTTCTTTGTGTAGCCTACAGGATCTTGCACAAAGTTCTTAATGTTTGTCGGAATCTGAGCAAGAGTGTTAAACTGGCTTTTTACACTATTAATCAAGTTGTCAACATAACTTGAATTTTGATTCTGCGGCTGCTGCAGAGCAGAGATTTGCGATTGCAAAAATGCACGTGGATTTGCTGAATTTGCTACGTTTAATTGAGCTTTCATCTGAGGAATGCTCGGTTCGTACGACATAGCAGGTACAGTGCTAGTGGATGAATCATCCCACTCGTCATTCTGCATACGGGTTAACCCTTCTAGGCTTAGTATCATCTACGTAGATGTCTGGGTCATTATACACGTAGTCTAGCACGAGAAAACCAGTATCACGCAAATATCTAAGTGCTTGACTGGTTGCATCCACTAAGTCATCATGTCGGACTTCAGGGAATGCGCACAACTGATTTAACAGCGGATCGGCCCAATCACGAGCCATGCCCTCTCTAGTTTGTGATTCCGGCACGTACACAAGACCCTTCTGTATAAGCGGCGCTACAATATTCAATCTTTGAGTTTTGTCTGCGTTTCCGGGGTTATAGCCACGCACAGGCAGCCCTGAGCGCTGCAGATCTTGAATGAGACTTATGCCGGCAGACTTATCTTCAATAAGTATCAGATCAACTTTCTTGCCGTGACCCCACTCATCTTCGTCACCGTAAATTGATGCAAACTCATCTATCACACGTCTGCGTAAGTCCGGGTACTTGATATGCTCGTCCCAGCAGTCAATCAACATGACTGACATCGGCTTGTCATCACTCGGCTTAAAGATGCCCCACACTGTGCAGGCCGTCGGATCATTCACCGTCTTGTCAGATGTCGCGCAATCATAACTTTGTATCACGTATTGGAACTGTGGCAGCGGACGATCTGAATCCCATAGCTTGAACCAGTTGCGCTTAACAATACCGGCTTCTTCAGGGTCGATAATCTCGGCATGAATTTCTTGGCGCCCGAGTGTTGTTCCTTCGTATTGTAAGATCTGTTGTTGAAAAGTCGGCGCCAAGTTTTTAAGATTGTCATAGGTTGAAGCCGAAGTGTATATGACGTCCTGGCCGTCCCTCTCAACAAGGTCCATGATCAGCGGCTTAGGTTTCGGTGTCGTAGTGCAAATTAGTTTGGGCTGGGTGCCGAGTCGCATGCCGAATTGCAGCATGTTCCAAGCTTCGTCAAGGTAGATCCAAGCAGCAAGTTCGTCAAGCCAGCCTCCGTGAAATTGAGGGCCGCGAAATCGTTCTGGTTCTGATGCTGGGATGCCCTTGAGAATCGATTTGTTGACAAGCGTAATCTCGTGCAGAGACTTACTATAATTTTCGATCAGCTCCTCAGGGATTACGTTCATTAGTCCTGAGTCTCCTTCGAAACAGACGTCGCGTACGTCACTAGAAGTCGGTGCAGAGACTAGCCATCTGGTCTTTGGTTTCGTCCAAGCTTCCCACCACACCCATTCAGCCGCGCAACGAGTTTTCCCAGCGCCTCGACCAGCGAGCAAGAGCCAAATATTCCACCATTCGCCTTTGGGAGTAATTTGATGATTGCCAGCTTGCAGTAGCCAGCGATTTCGCGCTTTCATCGCCGCTTTCCACGGCACAGAGGCTAAGTTTAAGTTGGGGCCAGCTTTAAGTTTCTGTGCGACAAGCTCATTGATCTGCTGAGCTACTGTCATTTTGTCTCGCGCTTAGAATCTCGTTCATGAGCTCTTCGGCAAAATCGTGTACCATGTCAACTTGAATTGCGCCGTCATTTTTGCCCGTAACTTCCAGCTTGCTGTTTTCGCGATACTTGTGCGGAAATCTCGCTGCCATAGACCTTCCCCACAGAGCTGTGTTCAGACGGTTCGTACCCGGTCCTTCGATCATATGGTCTAAAGCCAATCGCTCAAAGAACAGCATCTCTTCTTTCTTAGCTTCATCTAAGGCCAGTAAAAAATCTTCATGCTCTTCGGCCCAATTGATAAGTGTTTTCCACGTAATGCCAAGTTCGGATGAGATTGCCTCGCGGCTAAGACCCTTTTTGCCGCAAGCAATTGCTATTTCGCAATACTCCGGCTTATATTTGGTAGGGCGACCAACGGGATTTTTTGGTGTATTCATGAGCCAGATTGTACAACAAATCTCTGACAAATGTACAACTACTGGAAGATACAAAGATACAAAAATGCAAAAACCAAATTGTATCCAGATCAGTAAGCCGCTGTTAGCTCTCGTTGGAAAGATACAAAGATACAATTCTGTCAGAAACTCTTATAGACAGTGTGTATATGTATATATTAATTTATTATGTTTTTAAATAGAATTATGTATCTTTGTATCTTTCTTGCGAGACCTAACAGCGGCTTACTGTTTCGTACACAAAAATTGTATCTTAAGATACAAAATTTGTATCTTTCATAAATTCTGGTTCGTAATTCTCTGTACCGCGATACCACACCATTGACATGATATTACGTTTGTAACGATAATATTCTCTGTAGCCTTCAATCGAAGATTCTCGTTTGCATTCATCCGGCATGCATTGGGGAGGATCTTGCCAAAGTAACGGCAAGCTGAACATTTGCTTTGGGGCTGCATAGAGTTCGTGACTGAACATAGATTCGCAGACATGATTTTTGTTGTACCTGCGTCTGTATTCTTTGCATAAGCTATGACCTAACGTAGCTGCATAGTCATAGTGTAGTCTCGAGCTACGAACCCACTTGTTAGAAGGGTGATTAACATGTGTGGGTTTGTACTTAACAGTAGTTTCTGGATCCCAGACATGATGAGCAGTAGATAGCAATTGTGCAGTCTCAACGATCATCTTAACTACATGTTTGTCGCAATGATACAAAGCTGCAATTTGTGGTACTTGGTGCAAAAAGAATATGTTCATGTGCCACCTATTAAATATAAACTTCTGGTTGTCTGACATTTACAACATAGCCTAAAGCTCTGATTTGCTTAATAACAGCTGGGACAAGTGTCGTAGTACCGGCGATAGATGCAAAGAGTTTTGCATTGTCACAAACTGGATAGATGGTTTGTTTGCCGTAAATTGTTTTGATTTCGATTGTGATTTGCATTTTGTATACCTCTGTTTTCAAGTTTAGAATTTAAGTAACTTTTGTTTTCAAATACTATGTTTAATATTTGTCAACAATTAGATTATACTATATCTATCAAATAAAACACTAAAATAAAAAATATTTTTAAAATTTACAAAATAAATGTGTACTAAGTAAAAAACCTAGTATAATAAACTCATGGCAACAAAACAGCCATAACAAGCAACTTAACTTCTTAACTTGAAAACAAAGGTATACAAAATGGAAAAAATCAAACTAACTAAATCAGATGCTATTGCACAAATTATCAATGATTTAATTGAGGCCGGTGATATCGAAGAGTTGTTTTACGACATTATGATGGGTACAGAAAAACCAGTTCATCAATGGAAAGTTAGTGCTATGAAAGATCACTTCGAGTATATTCATGACCAAGAACTAACTATCATTAAGGAGTAAATTATCATGCAAAATATCGAATTTCACGGTCAAATCAAAGACCAATCAATGCAAGCTTTGAGATATGAAGATGGTTCTCATTACGTCATGAAAGCCATCATTCAAACTTTGGTTAATAAAGGTTACACAATCGAGCAAGCTATCGAGTGGGTACAATCACGGAACTTACGTTACAGCTATGATGCAGGTTTAGACGATGCCATTATGAAAGCTGTATTTAAGTTTATCGACAAACAGATCAATGACCCTAAAGTAGATATTCCCTGGTTTAAACAAGAAGAAGTAGGAGTTTAAAAATGAGCTATTTAACACACAACGAGATCGACATTCATAGAAGTGGCACAAGTTTAAAAGGTTATATCAAGTGCGACTATTATTTGTTAGTGACTTTGTTTGGTCAGCCATTTAACAAAGACATTTATAAATCAGATGCTGAGTGGGTCGTAGAGTTTGACAACGGCACAATTGCAACTATTTATAACTATAAAGATGGTTATAACTATTGCAAGCACAAAGGTACACCAACAGAGAAAATTACCGATTGGCACATTGGTGGGACAACCTCTGATGCAGTAGAACAAGTACAACATGCAATTGACATGTACATTCTTGATTGTTCAGAGAGTATGAACAATAACGACAGCTTTTTGTTTGAGGATATACAATGAAAGAAGTAGTTTTAGGTATAGTCTTGGCTTTTGCGATCGGAATCGCTTTAGCCGTATGTTTAGTTTCATGGTGGAGTAGTTAAATGACCCCTTTATATTGGCACAAAAAACGGACAGCTGCGGACATGTCGCCAACAGCTGAGATTCTAATGAACATGGTTGTTAACCATGACAAATTTAGTGTAATGGGGCTATTAACTTATGCCGAAAAGCATAAAGTTGGTTCAGCAGCCACACTTCATAGAGCATATTCTTGGTTATCAGAGAATAAGTTTATTAAGACTTATCATCAAGAAGGCAATCAACGGACAAAGTTTATTCAACCATCAGAAAAAGCCAAACGGTATTTGGAGATCACAAAATGAAAACAGTGGACGAACTAAGAAACGAATTAAACGAACTCTATGGCGCGATTATGGCTTTATCGGTCGTGATGCAAACTGTTCACCAACAACAGCAAGAAAAGACAAAGCAAATGTTCGAAATCAAGCAATTAATCAGAGACTTACAGGAGCTCAGTGATGCACAATTACAGTGACTATTATTACGACGAAGATGAGGTTCAGTACCTTAGGTTTCGTGGGCAAGCAATCAAACGGTATCAAGGAAAATTATCTAGGTTCCCAGACTGCCGCGACCCTGATCATCCTGGATGTGATAAATGTGAAGAAGATTGGGAAGACTTTGATGAATAGCATAAAAACACCACCATTAGATTTTGTTTGGACACCTGCAGGAACTGACATTACCGAGCGTTGGAGAACACACCATGGTTGGATTCCACCATCCGAACTGCCTGAATATCAACGCAAATGGACAATCTACCAAGAACTGCCACTTAGAAAACTAACCGATGAAGCCAAGAAAGAGATCGAGCAAATGCTGACTGTTAATAAGGTCAAACGTTGGAAGGTTAAATGAAATGTCCAAAATGTGGTACTTGGTCCATTGTGCTAAGTACTAGACCCACACAAAAGAATACATTTACACGAAGACGAGAATGTGCTAACATGCACCGATTCACAACCACAGAAATTCTTAAACTTGATTTGAAAGACAACTATGTACCAAAAAGTCAAACAATTCCGCCAAAAGCTTAACCTACCTATCTCGGATAGACCACAATTATTAAGGTCGGCAGAGATAAGTTTCTATGCACGATTTATCATGGAGGAACTAAGCGAGTTAATGCGAGCACATGAAAAAAATAACTTGGTGGACGCAGCTGATGCAATCACTGACTTGATCTATGTAGCCATGGGCTGTGCTCATCATATGGGCATACCATTGGAAGATATATTTGACATTGTGCATGAAGCCAACATGCAAAAGCAACCAGGTGAAACTAACCGCGGCGTACAGACCGATGCACTTAAACCAGCAGGTTGGATTCCACCGGAAAAAGAAATCGAACAAGTGCTAAATGCTTTAAAAATAATTTAAAAAATTTTAAAATAAATGTGTACTTATTCAAAACCATAGTATAATCCACTTGTGTACTAAGTACACATCACTTAAATTCTTAACTTCTGAAAACAAAGGTAAACAAAATGGCTCACGAAATTGATAACACAAAAGGTTTTAACGCAATGGCATATGTAGGTGACAAACCATGGCATGGTTTAGGCCAGCAAATGAAAAAAGGTCAGTCCATCGAGCAATGGCAAACAGCCGCTGGCATGGATTTCGAGATCCACCAAGTACCTGCTCTTTATCAAATTAAAGAGGGTGGTTTTACACATAAAATTCCAAACAAAAAAGTATTGGTCCGTTCTGACAGTGGTACATCACTCTCAGTTGTATCAGACACTTACAACGTAGTACAACCTAAGGAAGTACTAGAGTTTTACAGGGATCTCACAGCTAGTGCCGGTTTCGAACTAGAAACAGCCGGTGTGCTTAAAGGTGGTGCTAAGTACTGGGCATTGGCAAGCATTGGCCAAGAGGCTAGACTACTAGATGACACAATCAAAGGCTACCTACTTCTTGGTACAGCCTGTGATGGCACTATGGCAACTACTGCAATGTTCACATCCATCAGAGTAGTTTGCAACAATACTCTTGGGTTTGCAATGCAGGAAGCCAAAGGAAAAACTAAGCACTTAGTTCGTGTTAACCACAGGTCAGTGTTTGATCAAACACAGGTTAAAGCTCAACTTGGTTTAGCAGCATCCTCATGGGACAGCTTTATTAAGTCTGTTGACGTGTGGGCAAGCACATCAGTTAGCAATGAAAAGGCTTTACAGTACTTTGAGGTTGTAATGGGCTATGAGGATCCAAATGTCCCCGGTGTGTATGTGCCTAATAAAAAGGCTACATCAAAATTAATGGAGCTTTACAACGGTGCAGGTAAAGGTGCCGGTATGAAAACCGCTAAGAACACTGTTTGGGGCTTAATTAATGCAGTGACTGAATATGTTGACCATCATCGTGGTCGTATTACAGATAACCGTTTAGATCGTGCTTTGTTTGGTGATGGTGTTGGATTAAAAAATAAAGCCATTACGACGGCTAATGACCTCTTGCTTGTATAATAAAAAAAGGCCCTAGCACACACTAGGGCCTTTAAAGACAACTGCAAAGAAATGACCATTAGCCTAATGATCAGTTTGGATTATACCCAACTGCTACTGCTTTGCTCATTTTTTGACTTCATTTAAAGGTCATTATTCATGAGTTTCATGGCACAAACTGTTAAACCCTCTGACTTATTTAAGCAGGATTTAGCAAAGCGGCATCTTACAGATGCTGATGTACAAACACTTAAGCTGGAACTATTAAACCCAGATCAGACACAAGCGCTTCTTGGCCACACTAAAGACTGGTCAATCAAAATACCGTACTTTGACACTAAAGGTGTTGAAACAGGTTTCACTCGTGTCCGTTTGCTAATGCCAAAGACTAAGATGAAATATAGTCAGAAGCGTAGTAGCGGTGCACATATTTATTTTCCTCCAACAATTAACTGGATCACCTACATTAAAGATGTAGACTTGCCATTGATTATCACAGAGGGTGAGTTTAAAAGCTGGGCTATTGTAAAAGCAGTAGCCAATGAAGGCTTGAATCATGCAGTGATTGGGTTAGCTGGTGTCACCAGTTGGTCAAGCAAAAACCATGAAACACCGCTACATAAAGATCTTATGGAGATTATGTGGAAGAAAACATCAGGTTATGAGGTTAAGAACAGAAACGTTTACATATTGTTTGATTATGACGGTAAAGAAGAAAACGGTGAACCTAATGAACAGGTTGCTATTGCTGAGGCTCAATTAGCCAAGACACTTCGTGGCTTAGGGGCTGTTGTATATCTTTGTCGTGTTGGTAAGTATGCACCTGCACAAGGCGATAAGTATGCAATTGACGATCATTTAATAAGCGGCAAACTATTAGCGGATGTGCTCATCAATGCTGAGCAATTAAGTCAAGTTGGCACATCGGATCTAAAAACCGCTTTATACGAGTTTAGAACGCAATATGCATTTTTTAACGGTGATGTGATTCGCTTACATGACGGTCATGGGTTTTCATACTCTAAAGCAAAGATCGATGCTGGCCATTTAAGGCACTCATTCACAAACCAACAAGGTCAATTACGGCATGTTGATCTATTGGATGAGTATAAAGCATGGCCAAAAAAGCTAAACTTAAAATCTATTGACGTGTATCCTGAGTACCAAGGTTATACTATTACACCTGACGGATGCTATAACTTGCTTAAAGACTGGAAATACACACCAATAGACGGTGACATCACTCCATTTTTAGAGTTTTGTAAGTACTTTTTTAGGGATCTTCCTGAGTTTGAAGACTTTTTCCATGATTGGGTTGCACAAATAGTTCAACAACCATGGAAGAAGAACTTTACATCGATTATCTTTGCATCATCTTTAGAAGGTATCGGTAAATCTGCAATCGCTGAGTTTATAGCTAATATGATGGGTGTTGGTTATAACTGTCCTGCTGGTATATGCGGTCCTGATGAGATCTTTAAAGAGAAGAATGACGTACTTAGTGGTAAGCTTTTAGTGGTTGTGAATGAGCCATCATCTGACCGTGAAGATCATCAAAAGACTTTAAAGCATTTAGTGACTAGTGAGTTTATTAACATTGACAAAAAGTACGGGTTGAAATATACAACCAGGAATTACATCAATTTAATCATGACCACCAATGCAGCTTATGTGACTAAGATGAGTAAGAACAGCCGTAGGGATGCTGTGTACATGCCTAAGACATTGACCCGTGAGGAAGGGCAAATGATGTACCAAAAGTTAGAAGCTTGGACAAAGTTTGAGCAAGGGTTTAATAAAGTTCTTAATTGGTATATGTGCCGAGACTTGGCGTTGTACAATCCTGCAGCTCCTGCACCTACATCAACGCATAAAGACGAAGCCGTTAAGCTAAGTCAAACAAGCATTGAGGATTTTGCTGATGAATTGTATGACTTAATTGACAATGAGCTTGATGGTGTAGCAGCATTTAGACCATCACAAATCGAAGTGCTTGCCGAGAACTTAACTGGTTTAAAAAGCATTAAAGCAAAAGCTTTGGTGTATGCATTCACAAGGCTTGGGCATGTTGACATGTCAGCAACGACCAGAATAGACGGTGTAACCACAAGGTTTCACGTTTATAAAACAAAAGCAGGAAATAAGAAAAGAGAACCAAAGTTAATTGACATTGTCAATAACACTAAAAATATTGTGAATAAATATTTAGCATTGGGGTAATGATGAAAAAACGAGCAATAGATTTTGTAGGTGATTTATCTGTTATGGACTCATTTGTTCTATTTGAGCTTACTGAAAGCCCTAATATGCACATATTAGAGTTTGGTGTTGGTGGGTCCACACAAATATTTGCACAAAGACAGCCTAAACAATTAGTTAGTGTTGAAACTGATCCATTATGGGCAAAATTAGTAATCAATAAAATTGATAATGATTTTCCAAATGCATTTAAACCTCTTATAATTGGGTACACAACTACATTTTATACGATGTTTGATTTGATTTTTGTTGATGGTGTTGATGATAAACGTTTAGAGTTTGCAATAAATTCTTGGTCTTCATTACATAACAGTGGTGTTATGGTTTTTCATGATACAAGACGTAAATTTGACTTTGATCAAGTTTTGCAGTTTATTAGTCATGTCGGAACTGAAGTATTAAGCGCACAATTTAATTACTTAGACAGTAATATGACAGTTCTTACAAAAAGGTCTAATAAGCTTTTGTATGAAAACTGGAATATGACCGAAGGCTTACCTAAGAACTACTATAGTCTGTTGGAGAACTAAATGGACAACGAAGAGAAATGGCATCATAGATATTTAGAGCTTGCTAAGTTAGTTAGCACATGGTCTAAAGACCCAAGTACAAAGTGTGGGGCTGTTATTGTCAACCCAAACAATGAGATTGTGAGCATTGGGTTTAATGGCTTACCTAAGGATGTGACTGATGATCATCATCGGTTGCACACAAGAGAGACCAAGTTAGAAATGATCATACATGCTGAGCAAAATGCGATTGTGTTTGCAAGGCAACCATTACATAATTGCACAATGTACACATGGCCAATGCATGCATGCAGCCATTGTGCAGGTTTGATGATACAAGCTGGTATAAAGCAGCATGTCACAACCACAAAGAATTTGGATAGGTGGACGACTAGTTTCGCTCTGGCTAGACAAATGTTCAAAGAAGCAAATGTTAAACTACTACAACTCGTAAGGAATGACCATGAATTTGAGTGACTTAATCAACCAAATGATCGACTTTAAAAATGAAAAAGCAAGACTTGAGCAACAAGTCAAAGATGTGCAAAAACAAATTGCACAACTAGAATCCGACATCATGCATGCAATGAATGAAGCCGGTACAACTAAGGCGGCATCAGAAGCTGGCCATTCGGCCACAATGAAGAAAAGCCTACAACCCACCATTACGGACTGGGACCAGTTTTATGCTTATGTGACTAGTACAAAGAACTTTGACTTGTTACAGAAGCGATTAAGTTCTACAGCGTTCAGAGACCGCTGGGAAGCAGGTGAAGAGATCCCCGGCTCTTCTTCTGTCGAGCTTTGGGGATTAACCGTTACACAATCACGTAAATAAGGAGTACTTAAATGTCTAAAAACCAACTAGCTTTGTTTGAAAACGAACTTGAGAAAATGGCCAGTGAGAGCATGATGGCCGAGCGTAGTACAGCAGGTACTACATTCTTGTCAACAAAAGGCGGCAACCTTTCATATCGAGACAACCCTATTGCAGGTAATTCTCTTGAAGTGATTGTTCTTTCCAGCCCTGTTGAGAAGTTGTACTACACTGCTCGTTATGACCCCACTAAGATTGTTAGTCCAGTTTGTTTTGCACTTGGCCCAACCTTAACTGGTTTAAAGCCTAATGCTAATTCAACTGAAAAGCAATCCGATTTGTGTGCTAATTGCCCTAAAGACCAATGGGGTAGTGCCACAAATGGTGGTAAAGGAAAAGCCTGTAGCGAAAAGCGTAGACTTTTGATTGTAACAGCTGATTCAGTTAGTACAGTTGAGAGTGTTGACATGGCCGAAGTGGTTGCACTTAGAACACCTGTGACAAGTGTAAAAGGATTTGCCACCTACTTACAAAAAGTAGCAAGCGCCACTAAACGTCCTTTGTCAGCTGTTGTAACAAAGATTAGTCTTGTGCCTGATGCTAAAACACAGTTCAAACTAAACTTTGACTTTGTACGCACTATCGATGATATTGAGGTCGTTAAAGCCTTGATTAAACGTGCTGACAAAGAGTTGCATAATGCAGTTGAAACAGCTGGAATGGCTGAAGAGACTATGGATACACCTGCAATTGAGCAGTCTACAAAGTTCTGATATGACAGACCCTATCTTCTTAGACTTTGAGTCGGAAGCAATCGGCCCACGTCCACACCAGTACCCACCTAAGCCGGTGGGCTTAGCGGTATTGGATAGGACTGGGCAGTTTGAATCAGGCTACTTTTCATTTGCCCATGATTTTGGCAATAACACTAACTTCGAAACAGTAAAGCGGATGCTGATCCGTATGTGGGAAAGTGGCCGTCATATTTGCTTTCATAATGCAATGTTTGATCTGGCAATCATCATCGAACATTTTTATTTACCGTTTCCACAATCACAAAGAGTACATGATACTTTAGTGCTAGCCTTTTTACATGATCCATATGTACGAAGCTTGTCATTAAAAGAATTGTGCAAAGAATGGTTGAACATACAACCGGAGGAACGTGATGAGCTATTCGATTGGCTTACATTGCATATACCTGAAGTTAAACGAAAGCCTAAAAGTGCAGGGGCTTATATTGCACGTGGGCCAGCAGATCTTGTGGGAAAGTACGCTAGTGCTGATGTGCGATTAACTGCTGGTTTGTTTGACTTTACAAAGCAAGTACGTGACTTAATGCCAAAGGCATACTTACGTGAAATCACTTTAATGCCAATGCTACTTGAGAACAGTATGCTAGGTGTTAGAGTTGATCGTGAAGGTATGAAAGAGTGTTTGCATAAAGCAAATGCTGATATTGCTTTGTGTGAAAAATGGTTGTTTGAGTACTTTGGTGATGGCAATATTAACTTTAATTCTGGCACACAACTTGTGACTGCCATTCAATTACAAGGTTGCTATAACAAACATAAACCATGGCCTGAAAGTGACAAAGGTACACCATTATCGGACAAAGACACTTTAAAGGAGATGATCACCGATGAAACCTTATCATCAGTCCTACGGCATAGGGACGTGTTGGTCAAACTAACCGGTACCTATATTAGTCCATGGTTAGAGCAATCGGAATCAACTGGGAGGATCTATACCGAGTGGAATACTGTTAGAGGTGAAGCTGGTGGGACTAGAACCGGTCGGTTATCTGCCAAACCAACTTTACAAACAATGCCGACTCGTGGCCCAAAGACACCACTGCCTACAGAACTACAAGGTTTAATCATACCTAAAGTCAGGACATTTATCCTACCCGATGAGGGCCATATGATGGCAGCGGCTGACTTTCAAGCACAAGAGTTACGGCTGTTTGCACACTTTGAGGATGGTAAGTTAGCTGCTCAGTATAGACAGGATCCGATGGCGGATTTACATACATTTGCAGCCAATATTATGTCTGAAAAGGCTGGTCGGCCTGTAATTCGTGACTATGCTAAGACTATGTCATTCGGGATCCTTTACGGAGCAGGCCCCAAAAAGATCAGTGAAATGCTTGGTATACCTTATAACGAGGCTAAAGAGCTAATTAACCTGTACAAATCTGAGGTGGCTCCTGGGTTAGATAGAGTGAACCATGACCTGAACACAAGATACAAACTACGGACACCATTCTCTACCATTGGCGGCAGGCTTGTAAAAGGTGAGCCACCAAAGATGATCAATGGTCGAATCATGGAGTTTGGCTTTAAGTCATTGAACACACTCATTCAAGGTTCAGGTGCTGACATGGCAAAACAAGCCATGATCGATTATTACAATGTGGCTGAAGATAGCAGGTTGCTATTGTCATTACATGATGAGCTGATCATATCAGCAAAAGCGGATGTCGTGCAACGTGAGGCTGATAAGTTAGCTGCTTGCATGATCAATTCATTTAAGTTAGATGTGCCACTTATTGCTGAAGCAAAAGTTGGCCGTAATTTTGCCGAGGTTAAATAATGCCTTATCCTTACTCATACTCAGCTATCAAAACGTATGAAGAGTGTCCGTCTAAATACAAGTTTAGTCGGATTCTTAGACTACCACAACCCACAGGTCCAGCGGCTGAACGTGGCACATTGATCCATGCTGAAATAGAAAACTTAATCAAAGGTGGTTTAGCATTAGTATCGGCTGAGCTTGAATACTTAACTGATAGTATTCAGTCATGGCGAGATCTTAATGCACAATCTGAACTTGAGTTTGCATTTGACAAGCATTGGAATGCTGTTGACTATAAAAGTGATAGTGCAATCTTTCGTGGCATTATTGACCTATATATGGAGCATGAAGACCATGCGGTCGTGATTGACTTTAAGACCGGTAAAGAACGTGATTATCAAGATCAAGTCCGTGTTTATTCAGCAGCTATTTTAGCAACTAAGCCACACATTAACTCGGTTCGTAATATCATTGAGTTTATTGACCTAAAGAAAGCTAAAGAGTATACAGCTATAAGACGTGAAAATCTAAATGAGCTTAAGTCTTTGTTAATTGGTAGATTGATGGCTGTTGAGTTAGATACGATTTATGCCCCAAACCCAAACCAGTTTTGTAAATGGTGTCATTATCGTAAAGACAATGGAGGGCCTTGCAAATGGTGAAGTATGCAGGTAAACCACCAAGCAAAGAACTTTGCTTAAGAATGTCCGAGCTCCACTTTAACACTAGAGCAAATCATGAAAACCACACATCATGGATTTGGTTAATTT
>Ga0007848_1000368_pt1 | contig 15533 bp, 18 predicted proteins | sample CryBogCBH18Jul08_FD_71209 | JGI IMG/M metagenome (GOLD analysis project Ga0007848, IMG submission 71209) | Freshwater microbial communities from Crystal Bog, Wisconsin, USA - CBH18Jul08 | ecosystem: Environmental > Aquatic > Freshwater > Lake | place: Crystal Bog, Wisconsin, USA | collected...
TTGTGACTGCGCCTACAATGCTAAAGCTAAAAGGCGGCAAGATCTCTGGACAAACCACAGTCATTGAGCCAACACAAGTTGCTGAGATTGAAGGGGCTCCTGGTGTTGATGATATTCGTAAGATTGCAATGCAAGTGCCTTTCCCACAACCTTCACCGGTTCTGTTCCAGTTACTTGGCTGGTTAACAGATGCTGCGAAAGGCGTGGTCACAACTTCTGAAGAGAAGATTGCTGATGCTAGCAGCCAGATGCCTGTTGGAACTGCTCAGGCATTGATTGAGCAAGGTGCGGCGGTCTTTAGCTCAATTCATGCTAGACTGCATGACAGTCAGCGTAGAGTATTGAAAGTCTTAGCAAGGATTAACCGTTGGTATCTTGACGAACAGCACAAAAATGAGATTGTAAAAGACATTCCAATCTCTGTTGATGACTTTAAGATTAATTCTGACATTATTCCTGTGTCTGACCCACATATCTTTGCTGAATCGCAACGGTATGCACAAATTCAGACATTAGCCGCTAGAGCGCAGGCAAACCCTGACCTCTATGACAGGCTGCAAGTTGAGAAACGGATTCTGAAGCAAATTAAGTTGCCTGATATTAATGCAGTATTGCCAGATCCTGAAGAAGTAAGGGATATGAACCCGGCTTTGGAAAATGTCGCCATGTCAATGGGTAAGCCAGTAGGTGCGTTTCCTCAACAAGACCATCTTTCACATCTGCAGACCCATCTGTTGTATGCGCTTAACCCGATTTTTGGTTCGAACCCAATTATGGCGCCTAAGTTCATACCCGAGATGCTCGAGCATGCAAAAGAGCACTTAAATATGTGGTATTTAAACCAGATTGATGCATATGCATCAACTGCACTAGGAAAACCATTCGATGCATTGAAAGTGCAAAGAATTATGCCAAAAGCACAACAATTATTGGCAATTAGTGCAAAACATGTGGATGCTGACGCTGAAAACCTGCAATCGATTATGCAGAACATACAGCAGATGATACAGACCTTACAGCAGTTGCAACCGAAACCTCCTCAGGACCCATCTGTTCAAGCTTTGGTCCAAACTTCTATGGCTGAGACACAACGGAAAGCTGCTAAGGATAAAGCCGATGTTCAGTTGCGTGCACAAGAGGCGCAGGATGCAAGCCGTGAAAGACAAGCCAAGTTACAAGCTCAAGTTGTCATGAACAGTGAAGATAACCTAACAGCCGAGAGAATTAAGTCCGCAGAGATTAGCAGGGATGCGGCCCAATTGCAACATGAGCAACTGCAAACGGTTCTTGAAGCTCAAAACCAAATTCAATCCAATTTAGGAGGAAACCCAAATGTCTGAACCTATTAACATGCATAAGCGGATTGCCATGCACGGCGAAGCTGAAGCTAATCATTTGAAAAAAGGCGGTGTTGCTAAAAAGCATCACTATGCCAAAGGTGGGATGGCCAACAAAGGCGCAATTCCAGAATCTAAAGTTGCTAATTTGCCAGCAAAAGCTAATACACCAATCATTGGCAAGCCTACAGGCAAAATTGCTACAATGAAAAAAGGTGGGCATGCTAAAGGCGGTTTGACAGTAGTCATTGCGCCAATGAAGAAGTCATCTGGTCGGGGACGTTAATGCACGTCAACGGTCTTATCCGCCGACTTGAAGAGAGTAAACAAGAGATTACTGAGGTACTGGTCTCTGGTACACCGGTTAATTTTGAGTCTTACCATCGTCTTGTCGGTCAGTACCAAGGTTTGGATGAAGCCTTGAACATTATCAATGAACTTATCAAAAAGGACGAAGAAGATGTCGAATGATATCGAACAAACGCTTGAAGAAGCGTTCCCAAGCATAGATCCGTTAATGGCACCATACGGTGGCAGAGTACTTGTGCAGCTTAGAGCTGTGAAAGAAAAAGTAACTGCTTCTGGGATTGTGCTACCTGAAGAAACCAAAGAAGCCGAGAAGTGGAATACACAAGTCGGAAAAGTCATTGCTATTGGGCCTTTGGCTTTTAGAAAGCGTGACACTATGGAGCCATGGCCTGAGGGCGCATGGGCACAAGTAGGTGAATACGTTCGTGTGCCTAAGTGGGGTGGTGATAGATGGGAGATTGATTTTATAGATGCAAATGGGCTGAATGTCAAATGCCTGTTTACTTTCTTTAATGATCATGAACTCATTGGCAAAGTCACTGGGGATCCTCGTGACATTAAAGCATTTATCTAAGTTTTGGAAGGAAACTTTATGAACCCGACAGAAAAGATGGAAATTCAGATCGAGGAAAATGTGGACGGTAGTGCATCCGTTCAGATTGCCCCGGCTGAAGAAAAGATTGAAGAAAGTGAAATTGCTAAAGTCATACAAGAGTCATCAAATGAAGATGATGGTCAAGATGACAATGGCGATATGGTCGACATAGACCCTGAGCGTGAAGCAATCAGGGAAGCCAGACGTGAAGAAAGAAAGCTTAAGAAGCAACTTCACAAAGAAAAGATTAAAGAGTCTAGCCATTTAGTAGCATCGCTCCGTAAACAGAACCAAGATCTTGCATCTAGGGTTGCTGCCATGGAGAAGAAGACATTTGGTGCTGAACTGGCTAGAGTCGATAAAGCAATCGAGGATGCAGCCGTGCAGGTTGAGTATGCCAAGATGCAAATGAAAGATGCTGTAACCCACTCTAATGGTGAAGCATTGACAAGAGCACAAGAATCTTGGTATGAAGCACAGCGAAAACTTGAGTCACTGAAAGTGATGAGAGACAGTGCTGCTAAGAACACAAGTCAGCCAGAGCAGAATCTGCCTGACCCTATGGTTCAAAAGCTAGCAGCTGAGTGGATGGAGCGTAACCCTTGGTACGATCCTCACGGCAAAGACATGGACTCAGAGATTGCTCAGCGTATTGACCGTAAATTGACAGAAGAGGGTTACGACCCAACATCTGATGATTACTGGGATGAGATGGACGATCGGATGAAAAAATATTTACCGCATCGTGCAAATCCTGGATATAATAATTCTAGCACTCGAAGTCAAAGGCCCCGATCCATGGTAACAAGCTCTGGCAGAGAATCAATGGCTAGTACAAAAGGGAATGAGTTTAGACTCAGTCCGCAACGTGTTGCTGCTATGAAAGAAGCAGGTTTGTGGGATAACCCACAAGCACGTCAAAAAGCTATTGAGAATTATGCCAAGTGGGATCGTGAAAACAAACAAAGGGGTTAATTATGGACGAGAGAATTAAAAAGAATGTACGTGCAGGCCGTGAAGAGAGATCTTTGAGCGATAAAATGCGTTCGCCTGCAGAAGATAGTTTAGTTTCATCACAGGAGCGTCGTAGAACGTTCCGCTCGGAGTGGCAGCCTGAAGCACTCCCAAACCCACCCGAAGTACCGGGTTTTCACTTATGTTGGTTATCTACAACCAACCAATACGATCCTATTCATAAGCGCATGCGACTTGGATACACACCTGTAAAAGCCGAAGAAATTGAAGGCTTTGATGCATACAGAGTTAAGTCCGGGGAACTAGAAGGCTTTGTAGCTTGTAACGAAATGGTCTTGTATAAACTTCCTAATGATGTTTATCAAGATATGATGTTGGAGATGCATCACTATGCTCCTCAAGATGAGCAAGAAAAGATTCGTGTCCAACAAGAAATGTTACAAGAACAAGCTCGCGATGCAAAAGGTCGTCCATTGGTTACGATTGAAGGTAATGGCATGAATTTTGATCAAACCATTAAAACGCCTGTATTTGTATAGGCAAGGAGCACACTATGTCATCAGTATCCGCTCCGTTTGGTTTGCGCCCTGCATATTTTCCTACAGGTTTGGAACGTGCCCAAGCGCTAACTAACGGAATTCCATCCGGGTATTCCAGCAACATCCTTAAAGGACAAGCTGTGCAATACAATCCTAACAACGGAACAATTCTTCCTGTTGTTGATACATCTACTAACTCTGGTAAAGTTTCTGGCTCATTCCAAGGTGTTGAGTTTACAGACACTACTGGACGCCGTAGGGTTTCTAACTATTGGCCTGCTAGCACAACTGGCACCAATATCATTGCTTATTTCTACAATGATCAACAGATCGTGTATGAAATTCAAAGTGATGGTTCAATTGCACAAACTGCAATTGGCAATGAAGCCAATCTTTCAAACTTCACTGCTGGTTCAACAACCACAGGTTTGTCACAAATGACTCTATCCGCTACTTTAGTGGGTTCAGGCTCAAATGGACAATTCCGTATTGTTGATTTAGCACCTTATCCAGACAATGCTTGGGGTGATGCGTATACAGTCGTTCGTGTACAAGTCAGTAATCCTCAGTTTGTTTCTTCTGTTAACGCTATTTAAGGAGAATAAGCTATGGCAGCCCCAATGCGAAGTACGGACTTTAGATCGATTGTTGAACCGATCCTTAACGAGTCCTTTGACGGTGTGTATGATCAACGTGCAGACGAGTGGTCAACAGTTTTCCGTGAACAAGCCGGTATTCCTCGTAACTATCACGAAGAACCCGTTCTATATGGTTTCGGTGCAGCTCCTCAGCTCCCTGATGGCAGCCCCGTTACTTATCAACAAGGCGGCGTGTTGTTCTTACAACGCTATGTCTACCAAGTCTTCGGTCTTGCTTTTGCATTGACCAAAGTATTGGTTGAAGATGGCGACCACGTTCGTATCGGTCAAATTTATGCTAAGCACTTGGCACAATCATTGGTGGAAACCAAAGAGCTGTTGTGTGCTAACATCTTAAACAGAGCTTTCAATAGCTCTTACACAGGTGGTGACGGCGTATCTTTGATTAATACAGCACACCCTATTGCAGTTGGTTCATTCAGCAATCAGTTGTCAACAGCTGCTGCTCTTAGCCAGACATCACTTGAGCAAATGTTGATTCAGATTCGTCAAGCCGTTGATAACAACGGTAAGAAAATCCGTTTACAACCTTTGAAGCTTGTTGTTGCTCCTGGCAATGTGTTCCAAGCCGAAGTGTTGTTGAAGTCAGTATTGCGTGCCGGTACAGCCAATAACGATATCAACCCAATTAAATCAATTGGTTTGTTGCCCGAAGGCGCTACCGTCATTAGCCGTTTGACTTCAGCCACTAACTGGTGGGTACAGACCGATGCTCCTGAGGGTATGAAACTCATGATGCGTCGTGCTTTGGAGAAGACCATGGAAGGTGATTTTGAAACTGACTCAATGCGCTATAAAGCCACTGAGCGTTACATTCCTAACTGGACTGATCCACGTACTTTGTACGGTACACCTGGAGCTTAATCCAAGTGGGGAAGGATAAACCCTTCCCCTTTTTTTAAACTTGTCATACTTTTCATGGAGCAGACAAAATGCCACAATTTTCAGACGACCTCTTCCTAGGGTCCGCACAATCATATGTTGGTACAAATTCCAACAGTGCATTAGGAAATCCTTCTCCTATGTCATTAGGTTTCGGCCCAATGGGTCGTGTTTACTTGTATGACACAACACCTGCTGCTGCTACAACTGCTGCTGTATTAGCTGCTAAAACACCGACTACTGCAACTACTTATAGTGGTACACAGTTGGCATATGGTACAGGTGGTACAACTCAAGTCTTGTTAAACAATGGTTTGACAGTGACTCAGTTAGATTATCCCCGTGCTTTGTCAGTAACTACAGGAACTGGTACACCTACCAATTCTCAAGTGACAATCACTGGTTATGATTACTATGGGCAGTCAATGACTGAAATTATTCAGACAGGTACTGTTCAGTCTACAACCACTAAAGGACGCAAAGCTTTCTTCCAAGTGTACTCAATTGCTTTTTCAGCAGCTACCGCAGTTGCTGTTTCAGTTGATACAACAACCACTATGGGTTTGCCTTGCCGTGTTAGTGATGAAGCCTATATTATTGACACTGGATTCACAGGTTCAGTTGATGTGGATGTTGGTACATTGGCATATGGTTACTATGGCAATACAACCAATTACAACACACAAGCTGTTACTGGCTGGACAATTGCAACCCCAGGAGTTTTAACTGTTGGCTATGCTCCTCCTAGTGGCACTTTGGTACAGTTTACTGGTACACCCCCTACTGGTATTAGTACAGGTACAACTTACTGGTGGACTTATGTGTCAGCAACAACAGGTAAATTGTCTTCGACACAAGCCAATTATCTTGCAGGCACATTCTTAGCAGCTACAGGTTCTTATACTGCTAGTGCTGCAAGTATGGTTCCTCAGTTTGTGTCTAGTTCAGTAACGCCTGATGTTCGCGGAACTTATATTCCTGCAGGAACACTGAATGGATATAATAAGCTTGTCATTACTTTAGGTTTGACAGCAATTCAGGTTGGTCCTAACGCCACAGCAACAGGCTTGCTCGGCATCACCCAAGCTTAAAGGAGCTTAAAAATGGCAAAATCTTCATTTGGCCGAGAGCCTAAAGAGTACACAACTGAACCATCAGCCGACGAAGTAGGTGATGGTATGAAACGTGGCGGCCATGCCAAGCACAAAAAGCATATGGCAATGGGTGGAATGGGTGCGCCAATGCCTAATCCTATGTCTAGACGTGGCACAACCATGGCAGCAAGACCTCAAACTCCTGCAATGCTAATGCGTAAACATGGCGGTAAAGCGCATCATATGGCTGAAGGCGGTAAAGAGCATAAAGCTGAAATGAAAGAAATGCATAAGATCGAGAAAGAGCTTAAGCATCATGAAAAGATGAAAGATTCTGAGCATGGTGGTAAAGCGCATGCTAAGCATGGCGGTCATATGAAACATATGATGAAAGGTGGCATGAATCGTGCAGTTCCTGGTGGCTTGCTTGGTGGTGTAGAGGATAAAGGTCCTACAAAACCAGCAGGCACAGGCGGTGTACGTTCACCTGGTTATAAACATGGTGGTCATACTAAGAAACATCATTATGCTGATGGCGGTTTAGCTGCTAAAGGTGATAAGTTTCAAGCACGTGATGCATTGAAGCCTAAAATTGATGTCCAAGACAAAGTGGTTGAGGCTAAGCAAGGACCTGCTAAGCAAACTAAAACCACAGGTGTTGAAGGCAAAGGCTACAAGCATGGCGGCAAGATGCACAAGTATGCCAAAGGTGGAACTGTGTCACAAAGTGTTGCTGACAAATACTTGAATGACATGCATGACGGTGAGAAAATGCCCACTAAAAAGTCTGGCACTGGTGAAGTGAATAGAAAGATCGATGCTTACAAGCACGGTGGTCATGTTAAACATCACGGTCATGCAGCTCACCACACTACTCATGGTCATCATGATGAAGGCCATACAGCAATGCATAAGCATGCATCAAAACATGCACATGGTGGTCATGAAAAAATGGAAGGCCACCCAATGAAGCATGGCGGACATGTGATGACATCTAAGATGTCCACTCACAAAAAAGCCGGCGGTAAGTGCAACTATTAAGAGGCGGGGCTTCGGCCCCTCTCTTTTATTGAGGATTAGTCATGAGTAATAATATTGTTGCGTCAGTCACTCGAAATGGTGCATATGAGCCGTTTGATCTTCAAGTTGCTCGTGGTCAAATTGCAGGTCATAGCACGGTCAGTATTTTTGGGTATCAGCCTTCTGTTGGTACTACATCAATTGCAGTTTGGGAAAATGCTTCCGCATATACTTTTCCAGCTTCAGCGTCCACTATGGTTGTGGCAAGTAATGCAGCAGCTAATGCAGACAACGGAGCTACAGTACTTGTAATTGGTTTAGATGCAAACTGGAATCAAATTTCAGAGACAGTAACTATTGCAACTGGTGGGACAACCACAGTGAATAGTTATTTGAGGATCAACAATTTGTTTTTGACAGCACCAGCTTCTGGTCAAACAACCAATGTTGGTCAAATCACAATCAAAGTAAGCACAACAACTTACGGTCAAATCAACGTAGGTATTGGTAAGTCTCAAAATGCTTGGTACAGCGTACCTGCAAATTATGATTTTTATTTAGATCAAGTTGAGATTAATACAAGCAATAGTTATACAAGTAGTGTTATTGTAACTTACAACGTACAAGCCACAAACAATGTGACTGGTGTGACTTTAAGTGTGTTGCAACAACCTTTTGTTTCGATCTTCACAATTACAAGGCCGAATCCTTTTAAGTATACTCAAAAAACTGATCTTCAATTTCAATTGAAAGCAAGTTCAAGCACAATTGGCGCTGGATTGGTTGTAAATGGTAAGTTGATTCAAGCTAACAACAACGTCACTGGCGTAGGAACTTAATCATGCCACTTATTAAAAGTAAATCAAAAGAGGCTTTTAGTAAGAATGTGTCCGCTGAAGTTAAAGCCGGCAAACCAGTTAAGCAAGCCGTTGCGATTGCGTATGCTACAAAGAGGTCTGTGGGCAAGAAATCTGGCGGTTTATGGGACAATATCCATGCTAAGCAAGAAAGAATCAAGCATGGGTCAGGCGAACATATGCGAAAACCTGGCAGCAAGGGTGCTCCTACAGACTATGACCTAAAGCATTCACAAAGCAAAAAGAATGGTGGGGATGTACGTCTTTCTGTTAAACGTGGTGAAAAACTACCGACAGATAGAGGTGCAGGCTTAACTCAAAAAGGTCGAGATAAAGTTAATCGTGAAACCGGAAGTCATCTTAAGGCACCACAAGAAAAAGGTCCAAGACATGATAGCTTTTGTGCTAGAATGAGCGGTATGGCAGGCTCGATGAAAGATGAAAAAGGCAGACCTACTCGTAAAGCTGCATCGCTAAAAAGATGGCATTGTGCCACAGGTGGTAAAGCTAAAAAATATGACATTAAAGGGTGGTAAATGTCTACAAGTGGTACTGTTTCTCAGACAGTCATATCAGTTCAACAGTTAATTGACCATGGTGCTCGTAGAGCAGGTAAATTAGCTGAAGAGTTGACAGATGAACAAGTAGCGGCTTCGAAAGACAGTCTTTACTATGTTTTGTCTCATCTAGCCAATAGAGGTATTCAATATTGGTGTATTGAGAAGCTTGTCTTAGGCATGGTGCCTGATCACTATATTTACTATCTTGATTCAGGGGTTGTAGACGTCTTAAATGCCAATTATCGGACACTGACAGCAAATACTACAGGTGGTTATTCAACCACAGGTAATGGAAGTTATGCATTTGATGGTAAATACACCAATATTTGCCAATGTGCAAACAATACTAGCTCAATCGGTATTAATTTAGGTACTGGAAATGGTATCTATATGGGCACAGTTGGTATTTTGCCAGCTGTCAGTGGTTCTGTCACCATTCAGATTCAATATTCAGCCGATGGTAATACGTGGACTACAGCATATAGCCCAGGAGCCATTAATTGGGTATCAGGGACATGGCTGTACTATGATCTCGACCCATCTGCAACACAACCGTATTGGCGAATTGTTCAAACTGCTGGTGTAAACATGGCAGTTTATCAAGTTGTGTTTGGGTCTAATCTGACTGAAATTCCAATGGCAAGAATGAACAGAGATGACTATGTCAACTTGCCAAATAAGAATTTCACAAACAACTATCCGCTGCAGTACTGGTTTGATAGAACAATTCCTCAGCCATCCATGTACTTGTGGCCTGCGCCAGGAATCTACAGTCCTCAGATTGTGGCTTGGTGTCATCGCTACATACAAGATGTAGGCTCATTACAAGGTCAGTTAGAAATCCCACAGAGGTGGTATCTGGCCATTCAGAACCTACTTGCATATGAGATGGCTCTTGAACTGCCTGCAGTTGACCCAGGACGTATACAGCTTTTAAAAGCCGAGTCTAATGAGACATGGCTTCAAGCCGAGCAAGAAGAGCGAGATAAATCACCGATTTATTTTGCACCTAATATATCGCCATATACAAGATGAGCACGTGGCTTGATACTCAAGGCAATACTGTTTTATCTATTGCTATCTGTGATCGCTGCAAAATGAAGCGAGCATATGATGACATAGGCAATGACAGAAATATTCCTGGGTTACGTGTTTGTAATTTTGGCTGTAATGATGAAAGAGACCCTTACAGACTTCCTGCACGACAGCCTGAGAAAATATCTATTAGATTTCCTAGGCCCGATGCTGATATTTCTCAGTATAATGATGCTATCACAACGGATCCTAATATTGTGAATGGAACAGGACAATCTGCAGTACCAAGCAGCGCGGGTGAATTTGGCATTGCGCCTGAGAAATCACAAGATTCGATTGACGGTAACCTTGATAACTTGAGTCCTTAGTATGGCAGATGTAAGAATATCACAATTACCGACAGCCCCTAGTGCAATTACAGGCACGGAGCTTGTGCCGATTGTTCAAAATGGACAAACTGTACAGACAACAGTTTCAGCTATTACAAATAGCCCAAGTCTTACACAAACATTTATTACAGTAAACACTGAATCAAGTCTTCCTAATAGTAGACATTTTAGTGTTGGCACAGGTTTAACTGCTACTGACGGTGGTGCACAAGGCACATTTACAATTGCACCTGCAGTTGCTTTAGCTTCACTGATTACTTCTGGTAATGGTATACAAGTTAAAACAAATGCAAGTACACTTACAAATGTTGCAATACAATCAGGAAGTGCTGGATTATTAGTAACCAGCGGAGATGGAACAGCGGGTAACCCTACAGTAGCCTTAACAGGCTTACCTCTTGCACTTGCAACAACTACAGGTACAGGTTTCCTTGCAGTAAACAATTCATCTACATTAACCCCACTAACTATTACAGGTACAAGTGGTCAGATTACTGTAGTAAACGGCACAGGTGCTGCAGGTAATCCTATATTATCGCTTAACACCACATCAGTTACCCCTGGTACATATAATCTTGCAACAATTACTGTTGATGCATATGGTCGAGTAACATCAGCATCTAATGGCTCAGCCAGTGGTAGCGGGTTTGTAACATCATTTAGTGCAGGTACAACAGGGTTTACACCTTCAAGTCCTAACAATGGGGATATTGTTTTATCAGGTGTACTTAATGTTGTAAACGGTGGAACAGGAGTTACTACAAAGACAGGAACAGGTAGTGTTGTTCTATCCAATAGTCCTACATTAGTGACTCCTAATCTTGGTACTCCTAGCTCTATTACGCTGACTAATGCAACAGGGTTAAATCTTACAAGTGGCGTAATCGGCACACTTCCAGTAGTCAATGGTGGTACAGGAACAACCACTAGTACAGGAACAGGTAGTGTTGTTTTAAGCCAAAGTCCAACATTCACTGGTGCTCCTTTAGCACCAACAGCCCCTGTTAACACCAACACAACACAGGTTGCAACAACTGCATTTGTGTTGCAACAGATTAGTTCATCAGGTGGTGGTACAGTTACACAGATCGTGGCTGGCACAGGATTAAGTGGTGGCACAATCACTACATCCGGAACAATTGCAATTGCCAATACTGCAGTGACTGCTGGAAGTTATACACTAGGAAACTTTACAGTTAATGCTCAAGGTCAGCTAACTGCGTCATCATCAACATCAACTACAGGTTCAGGAAATGTTGTTTTAGCAACATCACCTACATTAGTTACACCTACTTTAGGCGCTGCAACTGCTACAAGTGTTGCAATGACATCAGGCACGGTGACTAATTCACCTTCTGGGTCAACTGATATTGCAAATAAAGCATATGTTGACAGTGTTGCGCAAGGATTAAACACAAAATCACCTGTATTAGTTGCAACAACTACTAATATTACATTAACAGGCGAACAAACGATTGACGGAATACTAACATCTTCAAGTAGAGTGTTAGTTAAAAACCAAGGCACATCAAGTCAAAATGGTATTTATTTGTCTAGTTCAGGTGCCTGGACTAGAACATCTGATGCAAACACATGGAATCAGCTGGTGTCAGCTTACGTGTTTGTTGAAGAAGGCACATTGCAAGCCGACACAGGATGGGTTTGTACAGTCGATCCAGGTGGTACGCTTGGTGTAACTGCAGTGACTTGGGCTCAATTCTCAGGTGCTGGTACGTATACTGCAGGTACAGGACTTACATTATCAGGTACGCAATTCAGTATCACAAATACTGCAGTTACTGCTACTTCATATGGAACAGCAACTGCAGCACCAACATTCACAGTTAATGCTCAAGGTCAGTTGACAGCCGCTAGCACAGTGACAATCACTCCTGCAGTTGGTTCAATTACTGGTCTTGGTACTGGTGTTGCTACATTTTTAGCAACACCTAGCAGTGCAAATTTAGCAGCTGCCGTCACGGATGAGACGGGCTCTGGTTCATTAGTCTTTTCTAATTCACCTACATTTGTAACGCCTGCATTAGGCACACCTTCAAGTGCTACACTTACCAATGCAACTGGGTTACCTTTAACAACAGGTGTCACGGGTGTCTTACCAGTTGCCAATGGCGGAACAGGATTATCAACAACACCAACAAATGGTCAAATTGACATCGGTAATGGTACAGGGTTTACTCGTGCAACACTGACTGCAGGTAGCAATATAAGTATTACAAATGGCAGTGGTTCTATCATCATTGCATCAACTTCAAACCAATCGAGTGCATATGCGTACTCATGGTTCATTTCAAGGTAAAGGGCTGTCATGCTAGTTTTAGACGCAACAACCAAGTCAATCACCGTAGCGATGGCAGGTGCGGCTACGACTACGAACCCAAGTTATGTCACTGCCTATTCGGATGACACAGGAACTGCATTTACAGAAGGGTCAAGTGACGGTGCATTGAACGGTACATCACAAGTGACTTTAGTGTCAGCTCCAGCATCATCAACAAGACGACTTGTTAAGACAATTTATATTCAAAATGGTGATACTGTTGCCAATACAATTACAGTAACGTATAATGATAATGGAACATTGAGAACCATTGCTAAAGTCACTTTGCAAGTCAATGATACTTGGTCAACCGATGGAACAACTGATTCAACAGGTGCTTTGAAACAAACTATGGGTTCAGTTAATTTAACAACCCAAGTGACAGGCATTTTGCCAATTGCAAACGGTGGCACTGGTACCGCTTATGGTGCTAATGGCGGAACTTTTTAAGGATTAAATCATGGCGCAATCGGGTTACACACCAATTTATTTGTACAACAGTGGTACAACCACTAACACGCCTACATCGGGCAATTTAGGTAGCGGTGAAGTTGCTATCAATTATGCTGATGGTCGTCTTTTCTACAAAAATGGTAGTGGCGTTGTCAATTTGATTGGTGGTTCTACGATAATTACTGCCGCGGCTGGTACCACAACACTCACCGCTTTATCCACACGCATTCAAAAGATTAGTGGGTCGACAACACAAATCATTCAATTGCCTGCCGCAAACACTTTGCCCGCAGGACAAGTGTTCATCATTGATAACGATGCTACGGGTAACGTAACCATTAACGATAATTCATCGACTTTGGTGACTACTTGCTACCCTGGTAATATGCTTTACTTATGGGTTGAAGATAATTCAACTGCGGCTGGTTCTTGGGGTAAGTATGCGTTCATTCCATCGGCAACGTATGTTCCATCAGGAAGCACAGGAGCATTGGCAACAACAGGTAAGGCAATTGCAATGTCTCTTGTCTTTGGATTCTAAATTTAGGAGTTAATCATGGCAGTTAATATCGTCAACGTCACAACTATCAATGGAATTACAACTGGCTTATTGCCTTCAGGTGCTAGTGCAGTAGTTCTTCTTCCTAATGCCGCATCAAGTGGCCAAGTGTTTAAGATTGATCAAGTAATGGCTTGTAATGTCACATCAAGTGCGGCTACAGCTACGCTACAGTATTATTCAAATGGTGCTGTTGCTCAAGGTTCCGCACCTTCAGGTGGTTCAGTTGTAGCTACATTAGCAAGTGCAATTACAGTGCCACCAAATTCAACTGTAATTTTGAGCGACAAGACAACAGCGTTTTATCTAGTTGATGGCAACTCAATCACTGTGACATCAGGAACGGGTAACGCTATCTCTTATACTTGCTCATACGAATTGATTTCTTAAACCATGTCAATGCTCAACTTCCCAGGCGGGCTTTCCAGTCCCCAGTACAACGGTTTGAACTATCCTGTTCAGACTGTGGAGTATCTTGTTGTTGCTGGAGGTGGTGGGGGTGGCAATCAAACTTCAAGCGCAGGATCATCTGGTGGCGGTGGTGGAGCTGGTGGATTGCTTACTGCAACGGGTTATCCAATTACTTTAGGTTCTAGCATAACCATAACCATTGGATCAGGTGGCGCAGGAGCAACTACTGCTAATACCAATGGTTCACAAGGCGGTAATTCAGTTTTTGGAAATATAACCACTATAGGTGGTGGTTATGGTGCTGGAAATGGAAATCCTGGAGGAAATGGTGGTAGTGGTGGTGGATGTAATGCTGGTAGTGCCGCAGGATCAGGAACACCAGGTCAAGGATTTGATGGAAATAAACTATCAAGTGGCGGTGGAGGCGGGGGCGCTGGTAGCGTAGGAACAAACGGAAATGGTTACTCAGGTGAAACTTTGTATGGTTGTGGTGGAGCTGGGTTAGTTTCATCTATTACAGGATCACCAGTTCAATATGCTGGTGGCGGTGGAGCTGGAGCGGCGTCTTACACAACAACTTTACCTGGCGTTGGTGGAACATCAAATGCTGGGAGTGGAGGGAGCACCACAACTGGTGGAATAGGACAAGCTGGAGGTTCAGGTGTTGCCAATTCGGGATCAGGCGGCGGTGGTAGTCCAGCAACTGGAGGAACAACTAATCCTCCCGCAGGTTCTGGCGGTTCAGGTATTGTAGTCATCCGTTATCCTTCATATCTAAAACAAGCCGCATCAACTACAGGTTCACCAACAACATACATTGCAGGGCCTTGGAGAGTTTACGTCTTCTACGCCTCTGGCACAATCACATTCTGAGGTTAACAATGGCACAAGGTTTATTCACTCTTAAACAGCAATTACAAGGCTTGATTCAGAAGGCTTGGGCAGGCTCACAAACAACACCCGCAGTTGAATACCTTGTTGTAGCAGGTGGTGGTGCTGGTGGTCGTTATGGTGCTGGTGGTGGTGCTGGAGGATTGCTTCAAGGAATATCAAATGTAACAGCAGGTACATCCTTAACGGTTACTGTTGGGGCTGGCGGAGCAATTAACCTTTCTAGTCAATCACCTGGAGGAAATGGCGTTAATTCTGTTTTTGGTTCTATAACTGCTATAGGCGGAGGTGGTGGCGGTAGTTCCCAAAATGGATCAAATGGTTCTGGTGGAATTTCAGGGGGATCGGGCGGTGGTGGAGCTTGGGGAGCTAATAGCGTATTAGGTAGTGGTACATATGGACAAGGTAACGCAGGTGGAACGGGCGATTCTGGTACAAGTTATGGGGATTGTGCAGGTGGCGGTGGAGCAGGAACAGTTGGATTAAATGCAGTTGCAGGAAGCGCCGCTGGCAATGGAGGAGCAGGTATTGCATCTGTTATCTCTGGAACAGTAACTGCCTATGCTGGCGGTGGAGGCGGAGCCTCTGGAACAAGTTCGCATACACAAGGCATTGGTGGTGTTGGAGGAG
>Ga0007848_1000381_pt1 | contig 14950 bp, 17 predicted proteins | sample CryBogCBH18Jul08_FD_71209 | JGI IMG/M metagenome (GOLD analysis project Ga0007848, IMG submission 71209) | Freshwater microbial communities from Crystal Bog, Wisconsin, USA - CBH18Jul08 | ecosystem: Environmental > Aquatic > Freshwater > Lake | place: Crystal Bog, Wisconsin, USA | collected...
CATAATCGTCCCAAATGGTTTCCCAATATGGCAAATAATATTTTAAAGTCCGATTATCCCAGTGATAAAATTACCTGGATTATTGCGGATGATAGTGATGCTGATGGACGTATAGATGGTGCCGTTGCGAAATTCCAAAGTGTGAATCGCCATATTCGAGTCAAGTATTTATCAATGCCTAAAAAACTCGCAATCGGTGACAAGCGAAACAAGGCATGTTTGGCGGCGCCGCCTGAATGTTCTATTTTTATGATGATGGATGATGACGATCACTATCCTGCGACATCAATTCGTGCGCGTATGGCGTATCTGAACGATCCTGGGGTAGAATGTGTATACTGTTCGACACTGCCAATGTACGACTCCAAGCGATATATTAGCGCAATGAATGTGCCACCGTTAAATCTGGCGATTTCTGAACGGGTTAGCGAAGCATCGTTAGCGTTCAAGCGGTCGTTTTTTGAAGCGGGTAAATTCCCTGCGTCGGTCAACGTTGCCGAAGGCGAAGGATTTATTGTTGGTCGTGAGGCGTTGACTGCCGAGGTACCACCTCGTGGAATTATTGTCTCTTTTCTACACGGTGGTAATGCGACCTCTCGTCGTGTACCAGAGACCACTGAAGCAAATGGATGCCATTATGGATTCAGTGACGAATTTTTCACGTATATTTCGGAGATTTCTCTTTAAAAATCTGCTGTTGAGACCCACCCCTTATTAAATTTCTTACATAATGCTACTGATGTTGCTGCTTCAAACGATGGATACACCGACGAGGATTTATCTATATTTGATGGATTGAGTAGGTCCGCAGCACCTTTTGTTTGTGCTACATAATTGCCAGGACTTGTATTGGTATAGCCAGGTCCAGGTATCGCTGCTGACCCGCCATTAAAGGCTAAATATCGTCCCAGAAGGGCACTGATTGCCATTTGTGTCGATGCGTCTGCCTGTTTGAACGCTTTTTGAATTGCCGGCAAATAGTTATTTCCACCGACTGAATAACTCATAATGGCATATTGGATATCGGGAGATATATATGATAGTACTAAATTTGTATTAAACTTTGTGAGTGGTATTCCAGCGCATCCTGATACATCCATCGGCACTCCCGAAAGATCCGACGCAGAATCAGTTACTGTATTAGGGTCAAATCCTTCGTAATTTGGTTTATAATGATGATAAATATAAATACTTAGAAAAATAACAACGACAAGTATACTATATACAATTCTTTCATCCATCCCCTTTATCTAAACAAAACAAAAGTTTATGAGGTAGATGGACTTGTCAGGTGCGTTAAGCGGACATGTAGAGCCCCTTGCATTTTCATCCGCCGACTTTGAAGATGCCGATGCCGGCTCTGGCTCTATGTCAAATACAAAGCAAAGCATTGAAAATGCCCTTCAATTTCACATGAATGTAGCAAATACAATTGTCCCAGATGAACGGGACTTTCTACGACCGTGGCGGAAACGCCTTCGCGACATTCTAACAAATGAAAGTGAATTACTCACGACATTTCTGGAAAGACCGCTCGAAGATACATCTATTGTTCAGCGTCACAGTCATTTTCTACGGTCCCTTGAACTTCCAACGCTAAATCTGAGCTCACAGTGGCTCAAAGATAAGGTGGACGTTTTGGTTGACAATGATACCGTCTTAAACGAGCTAGAAGCCGAACTTGGTCATTCTATCAGCGATATACGTAAAGACATTCACGGTGTTATGAACGCATATTTGGAAACTATGAAAGAGATGTTTCGTAGTGTAGAAATTCTGAATCTGAAAATCGAAAAGATCGATACAATGAAAAAGCGCCTACTTGGTATTTCTATCGACGATGATATGACGGAAGAAATCCTGGCTCTCAAACAATCGGTGGTTGGATACATTCGATCCGAATACGAGCGTAATAAAATTCAGGATGATTATACTGCCTTTTGCCGTCACTATGCGCGCTTTACGGCGCTGCGCTCCATTCTTATGGCGGTCAATGTAAGCACAAACAATGCCGATGGTCCCATTTGCTCGATTTGTACGACGGACCGCGTCTGCTGGGCGTTGGTGCCGTGCGGGCATACATTTTGTAATGCGTGCGCGCAAAAACAGCGGCACCTGTGCTTCGTCTGCCGTACAACGCTACGGGACCGGCAGCGCCTTTACTTCATCTAGTGCGTTATCAATCCATTGTATAGACGTGATGGCGTCTGCTATAGTTTTTGCGGTGTCCGCGTCGATTGGAAGTTTACCTTGAATCCGTTGTAGTAAGGATGTATAACGAATGAGAAAGAACTGCCGTAGGAATCTACGGTACTCTTCGCTCGGCTGCTCCATTGCCAATGGATTGATTTGGCGGGATTCGACGTCATTTTTTACAAAATTGACGAAAAGTGAACCTTTCCAAATCATATAAAGTAGAAAGAATAGAAAGAATAAAAAACATGTCCCTTGTACCCGGTGGTTCTAGCACGAATTCGCTTCTTGTGCCAACCGGTGCCCCCGCTGCGCCCGCCATTAGTGAACTTCCCACGCTTCTTAAGCGTTGGATGACTCTTCAAGAGGAAGCGGCGTCGCTCAATGCCGAAATGAAACAACGCCGCACGCAATCCAAGGCACTCAAAGATATTATTCTACGAATTATGGAATCGAATAATGTAGCTAAAATTAATGTTAGTAAGGGAGCAGTTATTCATAGAACACGTGAAGTGACCGAAAAGCTCTCGAACGAATTTATGATGAAACACTTTAAGGAATTCTTTGGTGGCGACCAAGAACGCGCCTCTTCTCTCATAAATTACTTGGAAGAACATCGTACAAGTATTATGAAACACGACCTCAAACTCCAAGTCCCTAAAATGAATGGAGCGGGTGAAGAAAATTAGAATATGTATATAGAAACAAACATGTTCGGTGGTGCTATTGCAAATGGTGTAAATGCGGCTCTGGAGGCGGCACCCTTTAAGGTATCTGAGCCATTTGAAAATCAGACCGGTCTAAGCGCGTTACCGTTCCGTGCGGCACTTGTATCTTTTTTAACTGTCTTGATTGTACTTCTACTTCTACTGCTCTTCGGACAGTATCTCTGGAATAACGTACTCCACGTCCTTGTCCCTGGCGTGAAGGAAGCAAAGTCTGTATGGCAAATCCTCGGTATCTCTATCTTGATTATGCTCCTCAGCCCCGGCAACTGCCAGTGCGCTATGTAAAATCCTAATTGGTGTGTAGAGGAATGACTCTTACCTCCCAAACAAAAACCATACAATGCTTTTTGTTTGTTTTATGTGCTGTATTATATGGATACTTTCTTGGCTCTATAATTGCTTTTGTGATGTACTTACTTGATTGATTGATGTGTTAGAAGTACTGATACTGACCCTTAATTTCGTACGGACCCTGCTCTAACGAGAAATGGGGTACGTAATAACCGGGATCACGAGGACCCGAAGGACGGTCTAAGTTCGCCTTTTCCGATAAGCATGTAAACGCAACATTATGCGACGTTTTTATAATAACATTACGGAATAAAGCACTTAATTGTGCCTTCTCCTTATCGTCATATGTAAGTGTATCAATCAAAACCTGTCCGCGGTCGTGGAGTTTCATGAACTCAACCTCAATATCACGAGGTCTCAGCGCCTTCTTCAAGCATCGTCCAACGAAGCTCGCAGGGGGTTCAATATCATGCTGCGTTGCAAATGGAAGCTGGAACGTCTGATAGGGACCCGCGCCGGATCCTGTTATATCCGCATCAATACATAGTACCTTCTCCAGAATGAGTTTGAGCTCTTCGTACGCCATTGCCTCCCGTGACGCAGGCGCTGACTGTTTCATCGGATAGAGTTGTTTGAGAATTGACTGCGCCTCAAAACTACGAGTCAAGCATTTCGGCATTGTCTCACCCTCTAACGCAATAGTAGCAAACCCTTCGCTTAAGTATTCAGACCGGAGATTAAACGCCAGACTTAATCCAATGAGAACAAAAAGTAATACAGCCGCATATACCAACGGAGCCATGTCTCTTATAGAAGAGACAGATTTTATGCGGAGCGCTTATCCCACGAAGCCTGTAGAATGCGAAATTGGTCGCGCAGACCACGGCATACATTTGCTACCGCTTGGCGAGCAATGAGCTGCTCCTGATCCGCATCACCTCCCTCCGTTTCTACACCGATTCGTACAAACATCTCGGGTCGTAAAGGGTGCGGCACCTTATAACCGGCATACGTAAGACGTGGCTGCGCCTCTCCGTCTACGTGATTCTCGACAAGATACGTTTCTAACAGATTTCCTAGCGTATGCGATTCATCCGTAAAGACAATATCTACACAAGGAAACCGTGCGTCACCCTGCTTCACAACAACATTCTTCGGCAGCGTTGCGTCAATATCCTCATACTTACGGACAAGGGCTTCACAAGCACGTAAAGCATTTGCTACAATAAGCGGAATCGGCTGAATTCCAACAGATTCTAGATAAAACGTAAAGTTTGTAGGATTACCGCGCTCATCCGTAAGATAGCAACGCTGGACCTCCATTGTATTAAACTCACGCTTGAGTTCAGCAAGTTTCTCTTCAGGGATATCCGTAACTTTCTCAATCTTCTTTGTATTAAGAAGCCAATTCGTAAACACATCTTCAAGATGGTCTTCACTTGTATCACGAGTATATTCATAGGAGCACTGACTAATCGGTGACCAACGAATATTCTCCTTTCCCGTACTGATAGACGCCTTTGCCTTGAGCTTAATCTGTTCGTTCGGTGCCGAACGATTCCACTGTGGGCGCAGTCGGGTAATCAGTACCGTTTCACCTGTAATAGGATCGGGAGGAAAGAACTGTGCCGTTGGTACTTGTACTGGGGCTTCGAGCGGATTCTCAGGATTCTTCATAAACACCTGAAAGTCCGACGCGTAAACATCAATCATATCTTTCGTTGTATTCTCCTTCTCAAGAACAAACTCGTAACGAGCAGGGTCAAACGTTGTCGCATCTGCTAGAATAGGAACCATACCGATACGATGCGAAATGATTTCATTGACAAGCGGAGTTGTATTTACAGAGATTGTCATCTCAGACGTTTCCGCCGGCTCCGTACGAAAGGCAACCGATGGCGTTGACGAAATAATAGCACGACGAATCGTATTTGCAAGTGTAACATTTGCCTTGAGTTTGAAGGTTGCGCGAAGCTTACCCGCCGCCGGATTCATAAGTGTAGGTCCCGATTCAACATAACCCGAAAACATTTTGCCTTCTCTTCTAACTTAGGTGACAGTCTCAATTTTTAGACCGGCGCCGTTTACGGCTGCCGGTAAGCTTCACTAGACCGGTGCCGTTCTGCTCGTTTTTTTAGAGAGTGTTAAATCGCCAGACTTTACAACGGGACAAATATGAGCAAGCATCGGCTCTGGTATAGCACAAAATGCCGTCATTGCCAAGGATTTCTAGAGGAGCTTGCACGTACGCCCTTCGTATCACAGTTTCAATTGATTTGTGTTGACCCGTCGCCTTCTCGCCCACCTCTTCCTGGCTGGCTTCGCTCTGTTCCCTCATTATTGGTTGTTGGTGAGAATGAAGCCCGTGTAGGTCCCGGTCCTGTCAATAATTGGCTCTTCGAAGCTCGTCTGAATGGAAGTGGTAACTCGGGTCCTAAGACACCGCAACAAGCAATTGACGATCGTCGGGGCACTCTTTCTGCTCCAGTATACTCTCCCGATATGGCGCCGCCCCGTGGTGAATCAACCAGTCGCACAAATCCACGTACCGGCGGCTCTATGGCTGTAAGTGGTGGTGGTGGTGGCGGCGGCGCACCTGCTGCTGGAGAGCCAAGTGCCTACTACGGCTCCGAAATGGAAGGTGGTATGTGGTCCGATAACTTCAGTTTCATCGGTAGTGAATTTACATCTGACAAGGGTGTAAATCCTATTGAACGTAACTTCGCATCACTCATTCCTGGCGGTGCTGCCGGCTCATCAGCTGCTTCTGCCGCCGCCTCTATTGCCGGTCAACAAGAGAAGCGCTCTGCCAAAGAGGATGCCCTCTTGAAAGAATTTGAAGCGTATACCGCAAATCGTGACCGAGATATTGGAAAACCCGTTACCCGTATGGGGTAAAAAAATGACAAAAGATTTAAACATATAATTAGATTTAAAATCAATGGCAAATCTTCTTACCGCCTTCAATACGAAGTTACTCGAATTTGTGGAAGAGCTTGCAGAGACATATCCCGAAGAAAAGGATATCGCAAGCGCTCTTGATGCCCTTCGTCTTCTCAAACGAGTCAATCCTAAACTTATCCATTCCGGTTTTATGGACTATATCTATCCTGACTTCTATGAGCCAGTCATAAATGAAGATGAAAGCATTTTAATTGCAAAAGCAAAAGATATGACAACCGGCGCATATAAAGATTATGCTGTAGCCTATATCATCTTCGACCGTCACTGGTCTACAATGACCGAGGCGAATAAGAAGGCAATTTGGAACTGGTGTAAGGTAATTGTCGTTCTTGGACGACGAGCGGCTGGTATCCAATAAATTACGCGTTTTAATATTTGTTACAGACTCTTACTCTCTAACAAGTAAACCAAATGTCCGTCTCCTTTTCTGCTACCTACGTCCAGTTTGTGACTGAACTGATGGAGACGTTTCCGGAATACGCCGAGGCGCTCAACGCCGCGAAAGTCGACGCAAAAGCCCGTGAAAATTTCCTAGCCGTCTGGAAGACTCATACGAATAACATTGCTGTCCAAAATGATGCTATTTTTACGGAAACGGGACTAGAGCTAGTTCCTGGGTTTGCTATGACTACGAAACTATGGTCTGAACTTTCAAACAATAGTCGTAATGCCATCTGGCGCTACTTGACTTCGCTACTCTTGATTGCCGCCGCCTTTGACGGTGACACGAAAACGGACGGCATCTGGGATATTTCTGGATTCGAGCACGATATGGAAGAGATGATGAAGCGCCTTAAGGCAGGGGAGGACAATGGAATGAAGGATATTTTTGAGAAATTATCCAAGCTTGCCGAGGGATTTGGTATGAAGGACCTCAGCGGCGCTTTTGAGGGTCTAGGCGGTGTGGGTGCTGATGGAAAGCCTAAGTTCAAGATTCCTGAGCGCCTTTTCAAAGGACATATTGCAAAGATTGCCGAGGAGATTGTTAGCGAATTCAACCCTGAGGATTTTGGACTTTCACCAGAGATTCTTAATAGCAATGACCCTACGAAGATTTTTACCTTTTTACAGGAGATTTTCACACAGAAGCCTGATATGCTAATTGGTATCGCTCAGCGTATTGCGAAGAAGATTCAGGCAAAATTCCAGCGTGGCGATTTTAACCGCGACGAGCTTATTCGCGAAGCAGAAGAGCTAATGAAGGAGTTTTCCGATAATGAAGCGTTTTCAGGTCTTTTCGAACAGCTTGGCGAGATGCTGAAGGGCGGCGAGAAGGAATCGGGTAATGAAGGCTCGGCTCGTCGTCGTGAAGCACAGGATCGCCTCCGAAAGAAGGCGGCAGAGAAGGCGGCGAAAAAGGCATCTGGTGGTGCTGGTGTTGCCGGTGTTGGTGTAAACGCAGCAGCAGTAGCGGCTGCCGATGCCGCTGCGAATGAACTATTGATGGAAGAGGCTGCCGCAAAACCCGCAAAGAAAAGATAGAATAAAAACCTTTGTCAAAGTAAGTGAATGAGCTCATCCCGATGCAATCCATTCTGGGTGGAGTCACCCAGTATATTATTGGACGAGTGGTCCGATTTTTTTCCATTTACCGAAAAAGCTCGTAAGTGTACTGCAAATGCATTAAATTCGTTGACCCGTTTCGGTCTTTATTTAGGTGTTGTTCTGGCTGTTCTATATCGTCACGGGGCGTATCTTGGTATTACACTCGGTATTGCTTTATTATCTGTTGCTGCCTATTACGGAATGAAACAACGTAATATTTTACGCGAAGGATTTGAGAATGGAATTGTAGGACCTACACTCTTTACAACACCTGGTACGACTCCCCCGAACTTTGTTGGCGGTTTCGACGTTGCGAATAAGAATATATCCGACGTTATCGGCATAAAAGACCGTACATATTCTTTACCAAATAATCCCTATATGGGAGTACTTGTGAATGAAGTTCTTGATAATCCTATGAAGCCACCGGCGGCGACCGTTGATACCTCTAGTATGGCTCGGCAGTTATCCGATGATACGCAGGACCGTCTCTACGGCGACCCTGGTGATGTTTTTCAGCATACACAGAATCAGCGTACTTGGGTAGTCCCACCATCAACATCGATTCCTAACGACCAGGAATCGTTCCAGAACTGGCTCTTCCGTGTGCCTGGTCTCACTTGTAAGGAGGGTAACCTTGCTGTATGCCAGACTGGTACAGAGGGCGGACAGGTTCCTTGGTTGGCTGCGCCTTAGGTTGGCTGCGCCTTGATGAAAATCGCCGAGAATATTAAATGGCGACTCGTAAGTGTCGCACCAAACCCTTTTCTTGGAAGACTCGGTCTGTCAAGAAAAGTCCTTTTAAGGCGCTAGCCGCAGCGAAAAAAGCGGAATCATCATACTGGGGAAAGAAGCCGATTGGATTTACTGCCACGTCGTCGTTGAAGGCGATGGGTAGAATTCCCCGCGCATCAGGCTGCTACGTACTTGGTCCCAAATACGCGTAGGATAGGTCATAAGAAATGCATCCAACTTTACGACTAGAACCCTTCGATATGGAAGCGTTGTATTCGTATGTGCTAGATTTCTAACAATGTAGAGAGGGTGGTTATGATATTCGAAAGCGATCGCCCATACTGACTTCGCCTTTGGACTGTTTAATACTGTAGTAAGAATTAGATCCATTGTTACCTCATACTGATATACTGTGTCATATACTTTATTGAAGAAATCAGCACGAATGCGCTGAAGTGCCGCTTCTGTATTAATTGGATGAAACGCCGTATTTGGAACAAGTGGATATGGTACATCCTTAATTGAGAGTGTAGTAATAGACATATTGACTGGTTTGGGTGATAAATGTAACTGGGAAAGCTTTGCTTGCCGAAGTCTGTGTCAATTTTTTTGTCTTCCTGATGGATAGAAGGCAATGTCAGTCGCACCGTTTCCCCGCGGCGTAGATATCGCTCCCAAGGAGTACCAGATTAACGAGTTTACTCGTACATACGATGACACGTGCGAAGTCGCACAGCAGATGCGCGACCAAGTCGGTCCCGGAATATATCAGGTTCGCAATTTAGTGCCGAAGCAGGCGGATGCGGCGCGTATTGAGTACCCTAATCCTACAATGCTTGGTCGTGAGGGCTTCGGCTACAACAACCAGCAAATCGATCAGGACTCGCGACTCCGCACGAACCAGACCCAAGAGGGTCGCCTTCGCTGCCCCCTTCACGTCCAGTCGCGTCCTTTCACGACAGTTCCCTATATGGGAAATGGTCGCGGTAATCCCGATGTTGAGAGCGACTTAATTTATGCCGAGTGGGCGCGTATTGAGCGCCCGTGCGGCACTGTAACAGAGACATTCTTTGACGGTCAGTTCGTCCCGTTGGTACCCCACTTAGCGAAGCACATCCAGAATCCCTCCAACTTAGTCACCGAGGTTGCGGCGGCTGGATGGGTACGTGGGGGCATACCATCGCGGCAAGCAATTCGCGATCTCAATTGCTAAGCGACTTAGAACTATAAAAATTTATTTTTTTTATTTTTTTTGGAATCTACGGTTCCATTAAAAATTGATAACTACGGAGTTGTTATATATAAATTCATTGGACCCTAAAAGGATGAGTTATTCTATAGAGGTTTTGGATGAACTTATAAAAACAACAGGAGCAAAAATTCTTGGAGACCTTCCAAAACTTCATAAAGAAGCTAGTTTATCTTTTCGCTGCCATTGTGGGAAAGATGATACAAAACGATTTGTAAGAGCAAAAATATCAGGATTACTTTGTAAAGTATGTACGGTTAAAAATACAAAAGATAAGGCTGCTAAAACAAATCTAGAACGGTATGGTAATACGTGTACCTTACAAAGCAAAGAAATTGCTGATAAAGCAAAGAAGACTATGATGGATCGTTTTGGCTGTGATAATCCTTTCAAGATACCAGAGATTCAAGCCTCAATTAAAAAAACAAATATTAAAAAATATGGTGCTGAAAATCCATTTGCATCAGGCGCAATTATCAAAAAAATACGCAAAACGTGTAAAGATAAATATGGAACCGAATTTCCTATGAAATCTAAAACAGTTAGTGATAAGACAAAAGCAACAAATTTAGAAAAGTATGGAGTTGAGGTATCTTCTAAAGCAGAAAGTGTTAAAGAAAAAGCAAAAGAAACAAATATGCTTATTTATGGTTCTCCGCATCACGCAATTCCTGAAATACTTGAAAAAGCCAAGCTAACAAATATGAAAAAATACGGTGTTAAACATTCATTTCAATCTGAGGATGTAAAGGATAAAACAAAAGAGACAATGATGGAACGTTATGGAGTAGAACATAATATGAAAATGGAATCATGTAAAGCAAAAGTACGTGCCACAAATCAATTAAAATATGGCGCAGATCATGTTTTACAGACGCAAGGAGGTAAAGATAAACAAAAGGCGACAAATATAGCCCGTTATGGGTTTGAAAATCCAAATCAATCTGCCGCAATCCAAGCAAAATCCCAAAAGACTGGACTTCGCTATAAAATTTATACAACTCCTTCTGGAATAGAACGAAAAATACAAGGATACGAACATTTCGCTCTTGATATCTTATTCAAAGAGATGAAACTTACTGAAGACGATGTTTATACCGATCGTAGTTCAGTTCCTAGAGTCTGTTATAACGATAATAAACGTTATTACTTTCCTGATATTTGGATACAATCGCTTAATAAACTTATTGAAGTTAAGTCGTCTTGGATATATAAACTTCATAAAGAACTGAATGATAAGAAACGCGAGGCAAGTATAAAAGCCGGTTACGCGTTTGAGTTTTGGATATTTGACAGACGAGGACAAAGAACAGTTATATAAAGACCGAACCCGGATTAGATATTCTTTTTTATGTTCCACCAGTAAAGAATGGATATGTCTAGCCCACAGGCGCCCTGGAACTCCGCCTGGAACCGCATTGGCTCCACGGATATGGTGACCGTTCGTGACGAGCAGGACTACGGTATGTTTTCCTACACCCAGATGCCCGTAAAATTCGAGAACCCGAATAAGTGCCGTAATGCGCTCGGTCTTGTTGGCGGCTCCGAAGTTTCGAACATCAGCGGAAATCTTGTCGACTTAGAGTCTGATTTATTCGGATACACGCGCGTACAGAGCAAATGTATTGCGCGCCAGTACATACCCGCCTGCCCCCTTGGTGGCGCCGGTTGCCCCGATACTCCCCCGTCGTTTTCGTACCGTGATAAGTCGACCGGCAAGATTTACACCGTCGATACTACACCTCGTAATCTACCCACGTGCCAGAATGTCACCTACCCTGGTGTCGGTACGCCCAAACCCCTTGGTGTCAATACCTGCTATCCTATGCGCTTCTAAATTGAGCGCACGCAATATATTCATCTCATGTCTAAAAAAAAGATAAGAGATGACTATAATAGAATGGCAAACGTTGCTCTAAAAGACCAGTCGTTTAATCGGCGTATGTACGATGGCTGTAAAACGAACGATGACCTACGTCTAACAACAGGTCCCGGTCGCTACCAGCTCGATGCGCCGCCCCAGTACTGCGACGCAACCTATGCACCTGAACCGACAACCATCCTACAAAAGTGGGGTGACGCACAAAATGCTAAGTTTTTGAAGACAGACGTTGAGTCGGACTTATTCAACATTAACCGTCCTACAACGAAGACTATCTGTAATCAGTACGACCCCGCTAAGAATACAATGAATAATACACCGCTTACACCGATGAAGGAACAGACATTCCCGCAGACGCACACCCGGTTAAATGACCCGCCGTGTACGCTTCGCTCGTCTGGCTGGAATCGTTGGGAGTGGCTCTGCCAGAATCCCCAAGAGAAAGCCATGATGCCCTTTGACTGGGAAATCAGCACACGTATCCAACAAAAAGATGAGTTCCGCCCTTGTATACCTACTCCTACAGGCTCGCACGAAATCCTACCTGCCCCGAATGCTTACGACCCCAATTCTACTTTCCAAGGACTCGAGCAGGATGCCCTCAATGAGTACCGCGCATCTGTAGAGCGCTCTGTAAATAAACTACCACGTGGTCTTGCTGTCCTCCCGGCACCTCCGAATGCTCTCTACGGCATTCAGCCCTCCCCTCTCAATCCTCCTTCCACCGGCTACGCGCGCCACGGTTGGGCGCAGGTTGCGTAGAGTATTTCCTACTCAATAACTCGTTCTATACCTATGGTACGATTTATTCGATTTCTTGGGTTGTTTCCCAAGGAAACTTAATGACTCATAGTAGAAGTTCCAGTATGGAGACCGCAGTTTTCCTTGGTTTACTCGGACTCGGCTATGCCGCTAGTAAAGTGACCGGTACGAAGAAAGAAGGATTTACTGATTTGAAAGGCACACCCGATTTACGTATTGGACCAAACACCTCGTATTCGCCAGGACACGGCGATGCTGGACGGTCTCCCTCTACCTACGCCGCAACGCGCGCCCAAGTATATACACCCGCAAATGAGCGTACAGTACCTGGAAAACCCCGTCAACCAAATACACTTGGTGCCGGCAAGTACGACGAGCAATTTATGCTGCCCGCTGGCGGTTCCCTACCTGCCGAGCCCAACCCATCGCAGTTACAAGCGATTCCCAATGGATATTTCCCAGTGCCTCCGATGTCTCTGCCTACACAGGATGACCCTACAGTCGCCGATGCGCTTCAGGTACGCCCCGATGGATGGGAAGATGCGACCGCGCGTAAGGGATTTATATCAGCATTAAGCGGTGTCGAATTCGCACCCGGTGAGTTCAAGCACCAAAACATGGTCCCCTTCTTCCGCGGTCAACTCAAGCAGAACATGATTGATACCGCAAATAATCAGATTCTCGATGTCTATTCTGGCTCCGGCAAGACGCTCTACGCAAAACGCGAACAAGCCCCCTTTTTCGAGCCGACGACCGAACCCATCGGCAATCCGTTCGGCTTCGAGTCGACAACCGACTTTATGGAGTCTCGTATTGTTGAGCCTAAGAATCGTGGAGGTGAGCGCCCCGTTGAGCCTATTCGTGTCGGACCTGGTCTCAATCAGGGCTATACTGAGTTACCGTCCGGCGGTTACCAACAGCAAGCCGGTGAGGAATACATCCTTGAGCGTATGCCCCGCACAAACGACCTTCGCGTATCTACAAATCCTAAACTCACCTACGCTACCCCCGTTGTACCTGGCGCCCACTTCATTACAACCTCCGGTACCGCTGAATCGATTGGCGACGTTCGTAAATACCATCCCGATAAGTTCTACCTTAATGAACATGGTGAGCGTAACTTTGTTACCGCCGGCGAGAACGAAAAACCCCGTGTCCGCTCTACACAAGTACTCAAGCACGTTACACGCCCTGATACCTCTAAGGAATACGAAGGTGTTGCCGGTCAAGTAGAAGGCAAGGCGACCTACACAGTTGCCTCGACACGTACACCGCTCGCCAAGCAAATGGGACCTTTCGGCTGGCGCAACGCAGACTTAACCGAGAACTTTAATCCTAATACCGATGCGGAGGAGAACGACTACGGAAAATCCGGTGTGGAAATTCTTCCGAATGAGCGTTTCTATACTACTGAGCGAGTCCACGGTCTCAACATTGTGCCGCAAGAGAGCGGTGAGGTCACCCTTCCTTACCAGGATATTGCGCGCCCTACTCGCCTTGAGGAGACCGAAGATTTCAACTATCTCGGTACTGCTGGACCTGCCGACGCCCAGCCACGCCTAACTGTCTACGACCCGAATGACATTGCTCGTACGACTATCAAGGAGACGACGGAGGATAATGATTATCTTGGTATTATGGGACGCGGTGATGTTCCGCAGAAACTCACCGTCTACGACCCTGATGATATTGCACGTGTGACAGGTCGTAACACTCTTGATATGCAGGACCTCTACCGCAACTTTGCGACGGCTGGCATTCCTGACAAGGCGGAGTCACGTCTCCAGGATACGGTGCGCAATACGCAGAAGGCAGCGCTCTCTGCCGACTCAGCGTGGAACGGTCCTGCTATTGCCGCGGTGGCAACTGCCGAAACGAATCGTACCGATGCGTACAATATGCGCCACTACGCTCAGAAGGAAAATGTGGCGCGCGGTCGCCGCCCCCAGGGCTCGTCCGTCAAACTCTTCAACGGTGAAGACAATATACATTTACAGTACCGCAAACTCAACGCAGACTCGGTCAATGACCGCGAGCCTGGCGTCGACCGTGTTGATAATGTTCCTACGTCGCGCGAGGTCATCGGTCTACAACGCCCACGCACAGTCCTCAAACTCGATATTTCGGCGATTCGTAACGAGCCCGTTACTGTCGCTGCCCTTGAACGCAATCCCTATGTCATCCCATTACACCGCGCTGCAATGGTTGGCGGACGCGATACTATCTAAACTTTCCTATAATTATCTCACTAGTTCTATGTCTGTCGCCTTTGGAAAATGGACGGCATCAGACGGTATTGGAAGTATTGAGATTCTAGATATATTTGGTAATGACCTTACCGTTGTGAACGCTGCGCGGGTTAGTTTTGCTAAAGAGTCCACTGAATTCGACGGAAAAGATGCTAAACTTGTGACATATTTAGCAAAACATAATCATATCAGTCCATTCTTTCATCCGCAGATTCGTGTTCGTATCAAGATGCCTATTTTTGTCGCGCGTGAATGGTATCGGCATACAATCGGCTTTGCGCGCAATGAAGTCTCGCGGCGTTACGTAGATACAACGCCCGAGCTATGGATACCCAACGCAGAACAGGTTCGT
>Ga0007848_1000386_pt1 | contig 14808 bp, 12 predicted proteins | sample CryBogCBH18Jul08_FD_71209 | JGI IMG/M metagenome (GOLD analysis project Ga0007848, IMG submission 71209) | Freshwater microbial communities from Crystal Bog, Wisconsin, USA - CBH18Jul08 | ecosystem: Environmental > Aquatic > Freshwater > Lake | place: Crystal Bog, Wisconsin, USA | collected...
TCTTTGTAGCCACCCATCTCAGACTCGGCATAATCAATAATCTCGGTCTTCCAATTGTGCTTCTCGGCATAACGTTGGTACATGCGGAGCAAGTCGCCAGCAAAGAGCGCAGATTCATCGCCACCAACGCCAGCCTTAATTTCTAGGATCACATCGCGATCATCATTAGGGTCGCGTGGCAGAAGGAGTTCTTCCATCTTCTCGCCCGCGGTATCGTATGCCGCCTGAAGTGCAGGAATCTCTTCTGCAAAGCTAGAGTCATCTGCCGCCAACTCTTTGGCAGCTGCAAGATCATCTTCCGCCGCCTTATATGCGCGGTAGCCACCGATTACTGGACCGAGTTGGGCATAACGCTTTCCAAGTTGGCGGGCCTTACCCTGATCAGAGTGAATACTGGGATCAGCGAGTTCGCGCTCTAGCTCTTCGTACTCAGCAAGGAGCGCTGGGATCGTTCCAAAACGTTCCGCCACGACTTACTCCTTTGATCTCAATGCGTTGAAAAAACTTGAACAATAAATTTGGGCAATAAAAAAGACCCCACGCACCCAAACGGGTGCGATGTGGGGTCTTGAAAGTGAGCTACTTCTTTCCGAAACGCTTTTCGAACGCTGCAACACGGCCGCCGGTATCGAGGATACGCTGCTTGCCGGTGTAGAACGGATGGCATACGGAACAGACTTCAACGTAGATCGAACCAGTGGTCTTTGTCGACTTGGTGGTGAAAACTTCACCGCAACCGCATGTAACGGTTGTCTCTACATATTCTGGGTGGATCTCTGGCTTCATGGGTAATCCTTTATATGGAAGTGGCTGGGTCCGGCGAGCCGGTGAACCAGAAGGTATGGATAGAGTCTACTCGAGAGCTCGGATAGGGCAAAACCCTAGCCTTACTTCTCCCCGTCAGCGGTGGTCTTCTGGATCTGCATCAAGAATTCCACGTTGGACTTGGTGCCCTTCATCTTGTCGAGCAAGAGTTCGAGCGCCTGCTGGCTATCGAGGGCATGGAGGACGCGGCGGAGCTTCCAGACGATATTGAGCTCTTCTGTTCCCATAAGGATCTCTTCCTTACGGGTACCAGATGCATCAACATCGACAGCTGGGAAGATGCGCTTGTCGGCAAATTTACGATCGAGCTTGAGCTCCATATTTCCGGTGCCCTTGAACTCTTCGAAAATAACTTCATCCATCTTCGAACCAGTCTCAACGAGAGCGGTTGCAAGGATGGTGAGCGATCCACCATTTTCAATATTACGCGCCGCACCGAAGAACTTCTTTGGTGGATAGAGTGCAGCTGAATCCACGCCTCCGGAGAGAATGCGGCCTGATGCAGGAGCTGAGATGTTGTATGCGCGACCCAAGCGAGTAATCGAATCGAGAAGAACTACGACATCGTGGCCAAGTTCGACGAGGCGCTTAGCGCGCTCGATCGCAAGTTCAGCAACCGAAGTGTGGTCATCTGCTGGACGATCGAAGGTTGAAGCAATGACTTCACCCTTAACACTGCGCTGCATATCTGTAACTTCTTCTGGGCGCTCATCGACGAGAACAACCATGAGATGACACTCAGGATTATTTGTCGTGATCGCATTTGCGATGGATTGGAGGACCATCGTCTTACCGGCCTTTGGCGGTGAAACGATCAGACCACGTTGGCCCTTACCAATTGGTGCGATCAGATCGATCACACGAGTGGTGAGAATTCCTGGCTCGGTCTCAAGGCGAAGGCGCTCTTGTGGGTAGAGCGGAACTAGCTTTGCAAAGTCGACGCGATTGCGTGACTCCTCGGGATCTGAGCCGTTAACGGTATCGAGCTTTGCGAGTGCATTGAACTTCTCTTTGCGCTCCCCCTCGTGTGGCTGGCGTACTTGACCGGTGATGACATCGCCCTTGCGAAGTCCATAACGGCGCACTTGCTGGAGTGATACGTAGACATCGTTTGGTCCAGCGAGATATCCAGTTGTGCGGATAAATGCATAGGAATCGAGGATGTCGAGCAGGCCTGCTACTGGAAGTAAGACATCATCTTCCGAGATCTGAATTTCGCGCTCACCGCGCTCTGGGCGATCGCCACGGTCACGGAAACGGCTTCGATCGCGGCCTCGGCCACGGTCGCCGCGATCATTGCGGTCGTTACCGCCTCGATCATTCCGGTCCCGACGATCGTTATTTCCTCGATCATTACGATCGTTATTTCCTCGATCATTACGATCATTTCGATCGTTGCCGCCGCGATCATCGTTGCCGCCGCGTGGCGATGAATCCTCTGATTCATCTGAATCATTATCTGCACCTTCAGAGCGGCCCTTTGCAGAACCTGAATTCTTCTTGTTGCGCGCCTCTTGGCGGGCCAAGCGCTTCTCTTCACGCTCTTGCTTTGCAGCTTCGCGATTTGCTGCCTGGAGATCTGCGATCGATGAGACGAGATCACCCTTGCTCAACTTTGCGGCGCCATCAATACCTAGTGCGCCTGCGACCTTCTTGAGCTCGGTCACTGTCATTGCGGATAGTTCACCAGAGTCCTTCTTTGCTTTCGCTGACTTCTCGGTGCTATCGAAATCTGTTGAAGACATGCTTTCCTTAATGTAATGAGTAACGGGGTTCTTCGGCTAAACCGAGGTAATCCCCATTAGAGATAACTTCTCTAATTTTTCAAGCGATGGATTTGTACAAGTGATTTTGCTTTTGTAGTGATTGTCTTAAGCGTTCTTCGCCTCAGTTGTTTCCGGCGGGCCTTACGACTCCCAAAAGGTAGCACATTCGGGCAGATATGCCCAAAATTAGGCCTGTTGATACCCCTGCTGGCTGATCGAAAGGTGCTTTACGGCGAAGGAGGAGCCTGCGGCGAGGACCATCTCTTCGACCTCGGTCTCTGATGAGGTGTGCAGGACCAAGACTGTCGGGCCAGCTCCAGAGATCACGGCAGCGACGCCGGCAGCTCGGAAGCGCTCAACCAATTCGAAACTCTTTGCCATCACACTTGAGCGATAGCGCTGATGGATCATGTCCTCAGTTGCAGTCAGAAGTAAATCTGGGCGATGTGAGAGCGCATGCACGAGCAGGGCTGACTTACCTGCATTGGCGGCTGCATCTGCATGTGGCACCGTCTCTGGCAAGAGCTTTCGCGCCTTAGAAGTCGAGACTCCGGCTGCCGGAATGAATGCCAAGGCTTTGATCTTCTCGTGAACATCGATCTTTACAGCCCGTCCCGTTCCATTCTCCATCCATGCAATCGTTGCGCCACCAAGCACGGCAGCAGCAACGTTATCGGGATGTCCTTCAATCTCAGTGGCAAGCGCGATCATCTCATCATCGGTTAAAAGTGATTCCCCGCCATGAACGAGTGCGCGAGCAAGAGCCAATCCCCCGACAATTGCTGACGAACTCGATCCAAGTCCGCGACTATGTGGAGTGACATTTAACGCGCGAAGTGCGATTCCGCGAGGCTTCTGTCCCATATGTTCAAAGCCACGAAGCATCGAACGAATAACAAGGTGAGTCTTATCCTTCTTAAGATCCTCTGCACCTTCACCGCTTACATCGACATCGAAGATTGCCTCATCAAGAATTTGAGCGGCGTAGCGGTCGCGCATCTCAAGTGCCAATCCAAAGCAATCAAAACCTGGTCCAAGGTTCGCCGACGTCGCAGGAACACTGATCTGTGCAAGATTGGATTTGAAGGTGAGTCGGTTCGTTGACATGGGTGGCTCCTTAGAGACCCATCGCTTGTGCAGCGGCTTTGACATCAACCGGAACAACAACTGGAGCTGAGGCGTTATCGAGAATATGTCCGACATCTTTAAGGCCATTTCCAGTCACAGTGATGACGATCTTCTTGCCTCGCGGAAGTTTTCCTTCAGCCTGCTTCTTAATAAGTCCTGCAATACCAGCTGCAGATGATGGCTCAACAAAGATGCCCTCTTTCGCTGCAACGAGACGGTAGGCCTTTAAAATCTCTTCGTCAGTGACCGAATCGATGAGGCCGCCAGAGTTATCTCGAGCCGCAATCGCTTGATCCCACGAAGCAGGATTTCCAATACGAATAGCAGTCGCGAGCGTCTCTGGATTAGCAACCGGATGTCCCAATACAAGTGGCGCAGCGCCAGCAGCTTGGAATCCCCACATCTGAGGCAACTTTGTGGAGACCTTGTCCGAGTAATACTCGTTATAGCCCTTCCAATAGGCAGTGATATTTCCAGCATTACCAACTGGAAGTACATGAAGATCTGGGGCATCGCCCAAGAGATCTACCACTTCAAAGGATGCGGTCTTCTGGCCTTCAATGCGGAATGGATTAACTGAGTTAACAAGTGCCACGGGATACTCTTGTGATAGTTCGCGCGCAAGATTGAGGCAATCGTCGAAGTTGCCATCCACCTGGATTAAACGTGATCCGTGAGCGATCGCTTGAGCCAACTTACCCATTGCAATTTTGCCTTGCGGAATAAGAACGACTGGAATCATGCCGGCCTTTGTTGCATATGCAGCAGCCGATGCAGATGTATTTCCGGTCGATGCGCAAATAACAGCCCTGGCACCATCTTCGGCCGCCTTAGAGATCGCCATCGTCATGCCGCGATCTTTGAAAGATCCGGTTGGATTTGCACCTTCGACCTTGAGCCAAATTTCGTTACCGAGCATCTCAGAGAGAACGCACGCTGCTACAAGCGGTGTTCCACCCTCGCGCAACGAGACAACAGGGGTTTTTGATGAGACAGGTAGGCGATCGCGATACTCATCAATAACTCCGCGCCATTGATGGGCGCCACTCTTCTTCTTTCCGAAGATCGCCATTACCGAATACCTTCCACGCGGATGACGCTGACTACATCAGAGACGGCATCGAGTTTTTCAAGATCTTTCACAGTGTTTGCAAGATCCGATTCGGCTGCAATGTGCGTCATGACAGTGAGTTCGGCATTATTGCCAGCCCCGCTTTGACGTACGGTCATGATCGACACTGCATGTGCAGCAAAAGTTTGAGCGACTGATGCAAGTACACCTGGTCGGTCAGAGACGTGCAGACGAATGAGATAACGAGTACGAGCTACACCTATCGGAGCGATATCAAGATCGGCATAGTCGGTCTCGGTAGGTCCAAGACTGCCTTCATTGCGGTTGCGGGCTACTGCTACCAAGTCACCCAAAATCGCTGATGCAGTGGGTGCGCCACCTGCGCCACGACCATAGAACATGAGTTCGCCGGCTGATTCGCATTGAACGAATACTGCGTTGAAGGCTTCGCGGACTGATGCAAGCGGATGCGTCTTAGGAATCGCAGTTGGATGGACGCGAACAGTGATCGTCTCTTCACGAGAGCCATGCGCTTCATTCGCTTCAGCGATCGCGAGGAGTTTGATGACAAAGCCCATATCTTGGACCACGGCGACATCCTCGGCGGTGATCTTCGTAATTCCTTCACGGTAAACGTCGGCATCAGTCACAACCGAGTGGAAGGAGAGTCCGGCCAAGATCGCAGCCTTCGCAGCAGCATCGAAACCCTCTACATCTGCCGTTGGATCAGCTTCGGCATAGCCAAGATCTTGAGCCTCTTTCAAAGCATCTGCAAAGGAGAAGCCGGGGTGTTCGTGCATCTTTGTGAGAATGAAGTTTGTTGTTCCGTTGATGATTCCCATGACACGTTCTACGTGGTCGCCGACGAGTGACTCAGCGAGAGGGCGAAGAATCGGGATTGCTCCCGCTACTGCTGCTTCATAATAGAAATCAACATCTGCTTCATCTGATGCATGGAAGAGTTCAGCGCCGTGATGAGCTAAGAGCGCCTTATTCGCTGTCACTACTGCCTTGCCGTTGCGCATCGCGGTCAGGATCAATTGGTGAGCGGGCTCGATTCCGCCCATGACTTCAATGACGAGATCAATATCGGGATCGTTGACGATCGACTCGCTATCAGTGGTGAAGAGTTCCTTCGGAATACCAGGTCGATCAATAGTGAGATCGCGGACTGCGATCTTTGTGAGAATTAAGGGAACGCCGGCACGAGATGCCAAGTCAGAGGCATTCGCTACGAGCAGACGTGCTACTTCAGCGCCGACATTGCCACAGCCGAGCATTCCAACGTTGAGGGTCTTACCTACCAAGGTACGGCCTGCCACGAGATCAACTCCTACATAGTTCCAGATTCAGGGATCAGCGAGGGTTCGCCAAAACGCTAGGGGTTAAGTATCTCAGATATCCAATGCGAGTAGATCGCTAATACTCTCGCGCCGAGTGAGCAGCCTGGCCACCCCATCCTTCACAGCGACGACGGCGGGGCGCGGAATATGGTTGTAATTGCTTGCCATCGAACGGCCATAAGCGCCGGTCGCAGGGACTGCGATGAGGTCGCCCGGGGCGATATCTTCAGGCAGATCAATCTCTCGAATAACAATATCTCCGGTCTCGCAATGCTTTCCGACGATACGGGAATCAACGGTTGCGGCGGCCGAGAGGCGATTGGCCAATAGCGCCGTGTATTTCGCGCCATAAAGAGATGGGCGGATGTTGTCGCTCATGCCGCCATCAATCGATATGTAACGACGAGTGAGACCCCCTTCGAGCTCAACGTTCTTTGTCGTCCCTACCTCATAGATCGTCGTCGTTGTTGGACCAACAATATGTCGACCTGGCTCAATCGAAATCTTTGGAATTCTCAATCCATGCTTTTCGCATTCGCTCTTTACTACTTCTGCGATTGCACCCATTACTTCATCTGGGACGAGGCCACTCTCACCAGGTAGGTATGCGATTCCATAGCCTCCCCCGAGATCGAGTTCTGGCAATTGCAGATCAAAGTGCTCGTGATACTTCGCAAGTAATTCGATCAATCGAGTTGCAGCGACTTCAAAACCATCGTTGATAAAGATCTGAGAACCAATATGAGAGTGGATCCCGGAGAGGTTGAGAGATTTATGTGTGAGCGTCTCTTCAATCGCCTTCCAAGCCGCTCCACTTGCAATGGAGAAACCAAACTTCTGATCCTCATGTGCAGTTGAAATGAATTCGTGGGTATGAGCCTCAACGCCGGCGGTGATTCGAAGATAGACCTTCTGAATCTTTCCGAGCCGAGCAGCGATTCGTGCGACTCGCTCAATTTCGTGGAATGAGTCCATGACGATCGTGCCGACACCGGATGAAATGGCGTTCTCAATCTCGGCCTCAGATTTGTTATTTCCATGCATCTCAATGCGTGCAGCTGGAAAGTCGACCGAGGTTGCCACCGCAAGCTCGCCAGCGCTGCAGGCATCGAGTCCAATTCCAAGATCTGCTACCCACCGGGCAACTTCTTTATTGAGAAAAGCCTTAGCTGCGTAATAGACCGTTCCGGCGTTCTCCCCAAAGTTCTTCTCTAGCGCCGCCTTCCATGCGTTCGCTCGCTCCATAAAATCATCTTCATCGATAACAAAGAGTGGGGTGCCAAATTCTTGCGCAAGCGAACTGGCACTTACGCCAGCAATGGCGAGCTCTCCGTCGAAGGAGGCGTTGCCTGAATATGGCTGCGATAGTTTCATTTACATCTTCTCCGGTGCGCTGACTCCAAGCAACGCTAATGAATTAGCGATGACCTGAGCGGTTGATTGACAAAGCGTAGCTCGCGCTGAGTGAAGGGCGCTTGGTGCCTCATCTCCCAGCGGTAAGACGCGGCAATCTGCATAGAAGCGATGGTAGATGCCGGCTAGCTCTTCTACATATCGAGCGACTCGATGCGGTTCGCGAAGTTCGGCTGCGCTTGCAACGATACGTGGGAACTCACCAAGTGCCCCAATCAATTCGCGTTCGCGCTCATGTTCAAGAAGTTCGGGGTGAATCTCGTTTACGCCATAGGTGATCCCAAGATCGGCGGCATTACGAAGAACGCCACAGATGCGGGCGTGGGCGTATTGCACGTAGTAGACGGGATTCTCGTTTGTACGGCTACGCAATACATCAACATCCATCACCATCGGTGTATCCACGGGATAACGAATCAGGGTATAGCGAGCCGCATCGACGCCAACTTTTTCAATGAGTTCTTCTAGAGTAATGATTGTTCCGGCGCGCTTGGATAGTTTGAGCTCTTCGCCATTCTCGAGAATCTTGACGAGCTGCCCGATCAAAATATCGATGTTCTTGGTTGGGTCATCCCCCGCACAGGATGCAAGTGCCTTCAGGCGATGTACATACCCATGATGATCTGCACCGAGCATATAAATAAGGACGTCAAAGCCGCGTTCACGCTTGGAGATGTAATACGCCGAATCAGAGGCAAAGTAGGCAAATGAACCATCAGATTTAATCATGACGCGATCTTTGTCATCACCAAAGTCTGTGGTGCGAAGCCAGATTGCGCCTTCATGTTCAAAGACATGACCTTTGGACTTGAGCGTCTGCAGACAATGGTCGAAGAAGTTATCAACATAGAGTGAGCGCTCAGAGAACCAGACATCAAAATGTGTATTCATATCGTCGAGGACTCGCTGCTGATCCGCCAACTGCAAGGCATATCCCGCATCGCGGAAGGCCGCGATCGACTCTGATTCTGGAAGATCTTTGAACTCTGGGTGTGATGCAGCAATCGCTTGTGCAAGGTCGTCGATATAGAGACCGTGGTAGCCATTCTCTGGACGAGGTAGCCCAAGTACCGATGAGCGAATCGATTCTCCGAAGAGATCCATCTGAACGCCGCGGTCATTGACGTAAAACTCTCTTGTGACATCAGCCCCCGCAGCACTTAATACTCGGCCTAACGCATCGCCCACTGCAGCCCATCGGGTATGACCCAGATGAAGTGGGCCAGTTGGATTCGCTGATACAAATTCAAGGTTGATCTTCGTTCCAGCAAGAGTCGAACTCTTGCCAAACTCACCCTGCTGAGTCAGGATGCTGGCGATCACTCCCCCTTGGCTCGCTTTCGCAAGTGTCAGATTAAGAAATCCAGGTCCAGCGATATCGATTGCAGAGAGATCTTTAGCCACGGAGTCGTCGGCTAAGAGCGCCGCCTGAAGAGCTAGCGCAATCTCCCGTGGCGCAAGACCAGCGGACTTAGCGAGAGCAAGTGCAATCGAAGTTGCATAATCTCCGTGATCGCGATTCTTTGGACGCTCGAGCGTCAACGAAGTGGGCAGTTCTACATGCTCTGGGAGTGAGCCACTCTGCTTGAGGGTCGCTAGGGCTCTCAGGATCCCCGCCTCTAACTCCTCTTGAATGCTCATTGGCGAGAGTTTACCTGCAGTTGACTCAGAGCCGTTGCGGCGCCCAATCGGGCTCGATCTCGCTCCGTTATCAAAACGTTATCTGGACCGAGGCTTTTTTTGTCGTTCCCACTAGTGCAAATCTCACCGTGACACTAGATTTACCACGCTCATCAGTCGACCCCATGGCCAATGAAGATTTGGCCCGATTTCTGAGCACCTTTCGAAAGGTAATACATACATGTTCAAGCGCCGTAACGCTGTCTCAGCACTCGCTGCTGCAGCACTCGCAGTAACAGGTTTTGTAGCAACAACCCCAGCACACGCTGCTGCAGGTTTTGTTGGTGTCATCCTTCCAGATGCTGCATCATCAAACCGTTGGGAAAGTGCTGACCGTCCATTCCTTACCAAGGCATTCGCTGCTGCCGGTGTTGCAGTCAAGATCCAGAATGCAAATGGCGACAAGGCTGCTTTCGCAACCATCGCTGATCAGATGCTTACACAGGGCGCAAAGGTCCTTGTAACTGTCAACCTTGATTCACCATCTTCAAAGGCTGTTCAAGATAAGGCCAAGAAGCAGGGTGTTCCAACAATTGACTATGACCGTCTCACACTTGGTGGTTCAGAGTCTTACTACGTTTCATTCGATAACGTTGCTGTTGGCGTTCTTCAGGGAACAGGCATTGTTAATTGCTTGAAGGCAAAGGGTGTTAAGGCACCTCGCATTGTCTACCTCAACGGTTCACCAACAGATAACAACGCAACACTCTTTGCTCAGGGATACAAGTCAATTGTTAACCCATACCTCAAGGCAAACGGCGGAACTGTCGTAGCTGACCAGGCTGTACCAAACTGGGATAACGTCCAGGGTGGAACAATCTTCGAGCAGATGCTCACAAAGGCCGGCGGAAAGCTTGATGCAGTTGTATCAGCTAACGAAGGACTTGGACTTGCTGCAGTAGCTGTTCTCAAGAAGAACGGTCTTAACGGTAAGGTCTGCGTATCTGGTCAAGACGCTTCTGACGCAGGTCTTGCAGCAATCATCACAGGCGACCTCTCAAACACTGTCTACAAGGCAGTTAAGCAGGAAGCCAATGCAACAGCTGCTCTCGCTGTAGCCCTCTTCAAGGGTCAGAAGGCGACTGCTGCAACAGGCATGACAAATGCAGGAACTTCAACAGCTAAGTTGACTGGCACAAACAATATTCCTTCAGTACTTCTCGTACCAGTTGGAATCACAAAGGCCAATGTCAGTGCAGTAACTGCTGATGGATACACAACACGTGCAAAGATTTGCGCAATCGCAACTGAAGCAGCGTGTAAGGCAGCAAAGTTCTAATAACATCCCTACAAGGGACGTTATAAGGTCTTAAAACCTTATGAAAAAACCCACCTAATTTCGGTTAGGTGGGTTTTTTCATTGGGTGAAATCAAGTAAAGTTCGAACACTTAATCGTTAGGGGCTCCGGTGTCTGAAGCAATTCTATCGCTACGAAATATCAACAAATCTTTTGGAGCAGTCCATGTGCTTCGAGGGGTTGATCTCGATATCTACCCTGGACAAGTCACAGCTCTCGTAGGTGATAATGGTGCCGGAAAGTCAACGCTCATTAAATGTATTGCAGGTATCTACACACCAGAGAGTGGCGAATATCATTTCGAAGGAAAACCTGTCAGCGTGAATGGTCCACGAGACGCGACTGCACTTGGCATTGAAGTTGTCTATCAAGACCTCGCTCTCTGCGACAACCTCGACATTGTTCATAATATGTTCTTGGGACGCGAGAAGAAAAAGGGCGTGACCCTCGATGAGTCCAATATGGAATTGCTTGCTCGCCAGACACTCGATGGCTTGAGCGTGCGTACTGTGAAATCAATTCGTCAGACGGTCTCGTCCCTCTCAGGAGGTCAGCGACAGACTGTTGCTATTGCTCGCGCTGTTCTCTGGAACAATAAGGTAGTTATTCTCGATGAGCCAACAGCTGCGCTCGGTGTCTCGCAGACCGAACAAGTGCTTCATTTAGTTCGTCGCTTGGCTGATGCCGGCATCGCAGTTGTCCTCATCTCTCACAATCTCACGGATGTCTTCGAAGTTGCTGACAATATCGCCGCTCTCTACCTCGGAACGATGGCTGCCCAGGTCAAACTCAGCGAGGTCTCTACAAATCAGGTAATCGAACTCATCACTACTGGAAAATCTGCAGGAGTCACACCAACGGGGGCTACAAAATAATGACTACCACTACTTCAACTCCAGCCTCCCCTACGCTCAAGACCGCGATGACTGATTACTGGTCCCGCGTAAAGTCTGGTGATATCGGATCCCTTCCAGCGGTTCTTGGACTCGTGGTGCTTTGTGCAGTCTTCACAGGTATGAGCAGCTCCTTCCTGACTCCCGGAAACTTCGCAAACTTGTTGACCCAAGCAGCTGGAGTAATCGTTGTCGCAATGGGCCTGATCTTTGTGCTTCTCCTTGGAGAAATTGATCTCTCGGCCGGGTACTCGGCAGGTGTCTCAGGTGCTGTTCTTGTCATTCTTGTAAGTAATCATGGCTGGAATTGGATTCCAGCGCTTGCCCTTTCAATTCTTTCGGGGATCGTGATGGGGCTGGTCATCGGCTGGCTCGTCTCCTACCTTGGTGTGCCATCTTTCGTTGTCACTCTCGCGATGTTCTTGGCATTCCAGGGAATTCTCCTCTTGCTTGCTGGTGAAGGCGGGACAATTCCAATCACAGATAAGACTGTTGTTGCGATCGAAAATAGCAACATGACACCAATTTTAAGCTGGACTTTCTTCTTGGGCGCGGGATCGCTGTACATCCTTTCAGGCCTTCGCAAAATTGCAGTGCGTCGCAAGGCAGGTTTGAAGACCGAACTTATTCAACTTTGGGCGCTCAAAACAATTGGACTTCTCGCCGTCTGTGCTGCAGCGGTCTACTCGCTCAATCTAGAACGCTCAAACAATGTACAGCTCGTCTCGCTCAAGGGAATTCCCGATGTCGTTCCATTGATTCTGGCGATCTTAGTGATCGGTACCTTCTTCTTGGGCCGCACCTCCTTTGGTCGTCATCTCTATGCAGTAGGTGGCAATGCTGAAGCAGCGCGTCGCTCTGGTATAAATGTAAAGCGCGTTCGATTAATCTCGTTTGTCATCTGTTCAACACTTGCTGCTATTGCAGGCCTGATCTTCGTCTCGCGTGCAAATTCTGTCTCACCCTCCACTGGCGGAAATGCAACACTTCTCTATGCGGTTGGTGCTGCAGTCATTGGCGGGACTTCCCTCTTCGGCGGCAAGGGAAAGATGCGCGATGCCATCTTGGGTGGCTTAGTCGTTGCTGTCATTGATAATGGCATGGGCCTATTGGGCTATTCAGCTGGTATCAAATACATTGTCACAGGCTTAGTGCTTCTCATTTCTGCCGGCGTCGATGCGCTCTCTCGTAAGGGTGGAGCAAATTAGCGCGCGGAGCTAACGTCCGATCTCTGGACTCTAAAGAGCGAGAACTTTAAGAATCAAAAAGAGGGCTAACCGAATTCGGTTAGCCCTCTTGCTTGTGCGGAAGGTGGGACTTGAACCCACACGCCGAAGCACAGGTTCCTAAGACCTGCGTGTCTGCCATTTCACCACTCCCGCGAGCGACTAAGTGAGTCTCTCAACTCGAAAACCTTAGTTCCCCCAGTTTAGGTGATCAGCCCCACTCTTCCAAACCGAGCCAAATAGATAGAGAATAAGGGCATGACTACTTCAGCAGATCTCACGCCAAAACCTTCCGACAAATTTACCTTCGGCCTATGGACCGTCGGATGGCAGGCAGCGGATCCATTCGGCTCAGCCACTCGCGCACCCATTGATCCTGTTCGGACTGTCAATGAACTTGCCAAGCGCGGCGCTTATGGAGTGACTTTCCACGATGACGACCTCATTCCATTTGGTGCCAATGATGCCGATCGCGATGCGCAAATCGCACGCTTCAAGAAGGCCCTTGCAGAGACCGGCATGAAAGTGCCAATGGCGACAACAAATCTCTTCTCACATCCAGTCTTTAAAGATGGTGCATTCACTTCAAATGATCGCGATATCCGTCGATATGCACTTCGAAAGGTGATGCGCAATATTGATCTCGCAGTCGACCTTGGCGCAGAGATCTATGTCTGCTGGGGCGGCCGTGAAGGTGCAGAGACAGATGCAGGTAAAGATCCCATTACTGCACTCGAGCGTTACCGCGAGGGCTTCAATATCTTGGGTCAATATGTCATCGACCAGGGTTACAACCTTAAATTTGCGATTGAACCAAAGCCGAACGAGCCTCGCGGCGATATCTATCTACCAACAATCGGCCATGCACTTGGCTTTATTCAGACTCTTGATCATCCTGAGATGGTCGGCCTCAATCCAGAAGTTGGTCACGAACAGATGGCTGGCCTCAATTTTGTCCACGGAATTGCACAAGCGCTCTTCCAAGGAAAGCTCTTCCATATCGATCTCAATGGACAGCATGGTCCAAAGTTCGATCAGGATTTGGTCTTCGGTCACGGCGATCTCAAGAGCGCCTTCTTCCTCGTCGATCTCCTTGAACGCAATAATTACCAGGGACCAAAGCACTTCGATTACAAGCCAATGCGTAACGAAGATGATGCCGGTGTCTGGCAATCAGCATCGAACAATATGCGTACCTACCTCGGACTCCGCGAACGCGCAAAGGCATTCCGCGCAGATCCACGAGTCGTTGAGGCTATGAAGGCGGCGCGACTAGATCAACTTTCTGTACCGACACTTTCATCAGGAGAGAGTTGGCGCGACCTAGAAGATCCAAGCTTTGATGTTGAGAGCGCAGCGCTTCGTGGTTCTGGCTATGAACTTCTCGATCAGTTAGCGATCGAGCACTTAATGGGTTTTAGCGCGTAGATTTTATTGAGTTGATAGCCGCTTCATAGGTTGCTTTTGCAGCGGCAGTTGAGCTCTTAAAGGCATCCCAAATTTGAGTTGAGTTATTCTTAAAATCTGAATATGCGAGTGTGCGGACGTTCTTGTCTTTTGGAGCCGCCGCTAAAGCTTGATCACGGATGCTCTGCGCATCAGCAATAGCTTTATGTGCGCCATCGAGTGCGCTCTGAATCGCGGCCTTGTATGTTGCAAGTGCCGCAGCCAGGGCATCTCTCTGAATCTGAGTTAAACCGTGGCGCCCGGATGCACTTGGCGATGCAGATGACCTCGGAGAAGTCGAAGGTGATGCTGAATGAGTTGGCGACTCTGCCATTGCAGGTGATCCAAGAGTGAGTAAGCAGAGAAGAGCAGCTAATGGCAGAACTGCCATCGAGCTCTTTACTGTGCGCTTCATGCCTTAAGTATGGCATAGGAAAGATTCTCAGCAATCTGCAATCTAGCGACGCGCTGCACGGGTTAAAGTTCGCTATGCCCACGCGTCGGTCCCTGACCATTCTCATCACGTGGTCACTGCTTGTGGCAGCCTCGATAACCCTCTTCGCCATCCAAGGTTTGACCGAGAGTACTTACGCTCAGACTCCCAAAATCCAGATGATCTCAACGAAGAGTTATCTGACCGGCACCCTTGTCCAGCTTCAGGTGCAAAGCCCTGAAGTCGACTATCCGATGCGCGCGATCTACACCTGGACTCCGCAGC
>Ga0007848_1000401_pt1 | contig 14500 bp, 13 predicted proteins | sample CryBogCBH18Jul08_FD_71209 | JGI IMG/M metagenome (GOLD analysis project Ga0007848, IMG submission 71209) | Freshwater microbial communities from Crystal Bog, Wisconsin, USA - CBH18Jul08 | ecosystem: Environmental > Aquatic > Freshwater > Lake | place: Crystal Bog, Wisconsin, USA | collected...
TAATAGTGGACGGCCTTTTCATTTATCATGGCCCAGTATTTTGACTGATGTCTGGATGAATATTCTTTAATTTGACGACCAGGCTTTATGAGCATCTTATAGAATAAGCTGCTTGCAGTACCCCAAACTCCTGCAAGTGGCAGGCGGGCGCGTCAGGTTTTGAGTTTTAGCTCCTCAGCCTGAGCGTCCGCTCACAGTTATTTGAAGCTTCTACATTGCCCAGTTAGCCGAATGAAACTGTGATTACTGTATTCAAGACAAAGATTTAAATATCTTTGTAAAAATATTTTCAAAATACATCGATACACTTACCAATCAGCACTGGTCATGACGACAAGGATCCGAGGTAGTTATGAAGAATTTAGAAGAGAGCCTGAGTATCCTAAACGATGAGCGGGCGTCAAATGTCCTTCGAAGACTTTATAGTGAAGCATCTCGTCAGGAGCTAGATCTTAGGATGAAAATGCTCCCATACCTGCATTTGCTTCTACTCAAAAAGAAAATGCCATGGGAAAAAATTGAAAAGAACTTTGATAATTTTTATTTGCCTATTGAGCCGGATCAGGCGTCTTTTTGTTATCTCCTATCAAAATCAATTAATGCGAAGAAAATCGTAGAATTTGGAACATCATTTGGCATCTCGACAATATATTTTGCTTTAGCCATTCGTGACAATGGTGGCGGCATTGTCATTGGCACTGAATTAGTAGAAAGCAAAGCGCAACAAGCAAGACAAAATATTGAGGAAGCTGGACTGTCTGATTTCGTCGATATCAGAATTGGTAATGCTGTTGAGACGTTGAAAAATGAGACAGGTCCTGTTGATTTCTTCTTTAATGATGGCTTTCCGCCATTAGCCCTGCAAGTTACGCAGATCATCGCGCCACTGATACGCAAAGGCGGCATTATTTTCAGTGATAATGTCGATATGTTTAAAGCAGATTATAGCGACTATTTGAATTATCTGCGCGACCAAAGAAACGGTTTTAAGTCAATGCTTGTTGGGTTTTCAGATCCTTGCGAATTCTCGGTTAAAAACAAAGATTAACAGAATTTTCCGTCAGGCTATTCTCATATTCTTATGCCTGATTTGTCTGAGATATCTGATCTGGGACAAATCAAGATGACTTTTTATGGCGCCAAAACGACCATATAATTGATGCTATTATTACCATATTACGCAGCAAGCCTGCATTTCCGCAAACATAATAGGAAGCGCTACAGACGAGTATCTATGCACACCAAGTGGGGACTGCCGCGTAACTCATTCCCATAGCAAAGCGTTATGCCCTCCAGACTAGCGACAGTTATTGCTCCTACCAAGCCGCCTGCTGCGATTTCTCCTCCTGCACCACAGTCATGTCATCCACGACCATAACAACGATTCATAACGACTGAGCCAAGGTTGCCGCACCAATGACCGCCGCCATGATAACCGTCAGGGTGCCAAGCACCCCCAAAGCCACCAAGGCGCGTCTTACGGATATTGATTATTGTTTTCTTGTTTCAAAAGGGATCAATTTAATGTGTTCAGAGAAGCCTCTACAATTTCATTCGTCTAAATTTCTTTGTTGGTAATTTTGTTTTTTTCGATGAAAGCTTAACAATCTTCTCAGTATATTTAATCTTATTGTTTCGTGATCTCAGATTCTGGGAATCTTTCCTCCCAACCTCCGCCGAGAGATTTGTATAAGCGGACAAAATCGACAGCAGTTTTTGTCGCACTTTGGGTATATTGTAGTTCTGCCTGCAACAGTGATCGATCTGCATCTAGAACTTTTAAGAACTCTCCAACACCCCTATCAAATCTTTCTCTCGCAAGCTTCAATACCTCACGATTATGAGCAATCTGAAGTTTAATATTTCTCAATTTATTTTGATCAGATTGATAATCATTGAGGCTATTCACGACTTCATGCCAAGCTTGGAGCACTGTCTTGTGATAGGAGATGGCTGCTTCTTTTTGCTGGGTTTCTCTTAACTCTAGGGTTGATTTAAGGCGCCCGCCATCAAAAATTGGCAACGATACGCTGGGTCCAAATTGATACTGAAGTGAATTTGCTTTCCAGAGGTTATAAAATTGCAAGGAATTAAGCCCTATCGGGCCATTGATCTTGAAGGTGGGATAAAACTCTGCAACAGCAACGCCAATATTTGCAGTTGCTGCGTGAAGTTCTGCCTCAACTTTACGAATGTCTGGACGACGACGGGCAAGTTCTGATGGAATGCCCAGTGGGGGTTGAGGTGGTGCGACAGGGATAGGTTTTGTTACACTCAATTCGTTTTTTAATGCGCCAGGAGGCTCATCTAACAGCAAGCCAATCGCATTCATCAAGCTAGATTCCTGGGCCTGAAGCCCGGGAATCACTGATTTGACGCTTTCTAGTTCTGCAGCCGCGCTTTCAGCATCAATACCGGGAGTAACCCCCTTCGTTGAGCGCGTCTTGATAATATCAAGTGATTCAGATGATTTTTTGATATTCTCATTTGCGATCTGCATCTGGGCCTGAACGCCACGTAGCTCAATGTAGTCGCGTGCTAATTCTGCGTATGTTGCGATCAGAGTATCTTGACGCTTGTATACTAAGGCTAAAGCCTGCGCATCTGCAGACTCAATCTGTCGACGCACATGACCCCAAATATCCAATTCCCATGACGCATCAAAACCCGCCTGATAAACATCGAACGGGGGTATATTCAGCTGTCTATTTCCGGGCAGAAAAGCATTTCCCAGGCTGATAATACCATTCTCACTGAATAATTGCCTTTGGTAGAATGGCGAAGCTCTTAAGGTGGGAAGAGCAGCTGCGGCAGCAAAATCTCTTTCAGAACGGCTTTCCATTAATTTGAGCGTCGCCGCCTGAACATCAAGATTGATATCACCCGCCTTATTAATCAAGCGGTTTAATATCGGGTCATGAAACGCGCGCCATGAAAGTGAAGCGTCAAGGCGTGAATTACCTGGGTCCTCTGTTTCCAAAGAGCCCTTGGGGATAGGCTTTCCAAAATACGAGGATTTCGGCAACATAGGATCTGGCGGCTGGTAGTCAGGACCAACAGATTGGCAAGATGCATAGCCTAAAGCCAATAAAGATGTTGTCATCAGCTTAACGAAGCCATGACCTTTCCAGATTTCGCAAAAACTTTTCAGCTTCACAAAATTTTTTACGAGCTCTTTTGGGCGCGAGTTTTTTTGCGTATTCATGTTAATGCGCTGGCGCACCCCCGCCTCCTTTTCTGGATGAGAAAAAGAAACAGACAGGAATGATTGCAAGAGAAATAAGCGATGCAATAATGAAAATATCTGAATAGGCTAGAACTGTCGCCTGCTGTCTGAAGACCTGATAGACGCGGCCAATCGCCATGGTATGGGCAATAGATGCTGGATGACCCATGGCTATAAGTGATCGTTCATATGTCACAATGAGTTCATTAAAAGGTTGATGAGTCGGAGACGACCATTGAGATAAATACGCCTGCCTTTCTTGGGATATCCTTTGAATCAAAGCGCTTGCTACAGAAATTCCAATTGAGCCAAAGACATTGCGTAACATGACAAACAACGCTGTGCCATCTGCATTGAGACGCTTAGGTAATGTTGAATAAGCCATTGTGCTTATTGGGACGAAAAGAAAGGCTAAACCTGCTGTTTGCGCCGATCTCATAAACACAAGCGTTTTAAAATCAATGTCGAGAGTCAATTTGCTGGAATAATAGAACCCGAGCGCCATGATAAAGAAACCAAGGGCAATGATATACCTTGTCTCAAGAACTTTTATCAAACGTCCAATTATGGGAATAATTACAATTGTTAATGCGCCGCCAGGAGATAAAACAAGTCCAGATAGAGTAGCGTCATAGCCAATGATCGTTTGAGTAAACTGCGGGATGATTACAGCGCCTGCATAGAGAATACCGCCCGTTGCAGCAATACAGATACAGGCCACACTGAAATTTCGATCCCTAAAAACCTCAAGGTTCACGACAGGTTTGCGCGCAATTAACAACCAGATTACCGACCCTATAATTCCAAGCGCTGCAATGAGGGTCATTATACGAATGAAGGGGGATCCTAGCCAGTCCTCTATCTCACCTCTGTCTAAGGCAAGCTGAAGCGCACCAAGTCCAAGTGTTATTAAAGAAAGACCGATAAAATCAATTTTTTGCTTCGTTGCCTTAATCCATGGTGGATCTTCAACAAGCCTGGATATTAAAATAACAGCAATAATACCCACAGGAACATTTGCAAAAAATATCCAACGCCAATCATATGTATCTGTTATATAACCTCCTAATGTTGGCCCAAGAATTGGCGCAACAATTGTAGCAATAGCTGTCACGCCAAATGCCATGCCTCTTTTCTCAGGCGGAAAAATATCAACAATAATTGCCTGCTGGCTTGGCTGCATTCCTCCGCCAAAAAGGCCCTGAAGAAGACGAAATAATACAAGTTGCGGAAGGCTTGTGGCCATGCCGCATAAAAAGGATGTCAGCGTGAACATTGCCACACATATAATCAGATATTTTTTGCGACCAAAGACTGATCCAAGCCACCCTGAGATTGTCAGCACAATGCCGTTGGCTAAAAGATAGGATGTCAGCGCCCAAGTAGCTTCATCATTACTTGCTGATAGCGAGCCAGCGATATGTGGAAGCGCAACATTGACAATTGTGGTATCGAGAATTTCCATAAATGCAGCGAGCGTCACAACAACAGCTATTAGCCATGGATTATGCGCTGGCTTCCAAGTCTCGATCATTTTTGTATCTTGCTCAGTCATTTTAAAATGACTTTCGGCACAACCGATATGCCAAGCGGAAGCGAAACAGATGGGTCAAGCCCACTGTCAATGATAATTTTAACCGGCACACGTTGCACGATCTTGACAAAGTTGCCTGTTGCGTTCTCAGGAGGAAAAGCCGTGAATTTTGAGCCTGATCCCAGCTGAATACTATCAACATGCCCTTTAAGCTTCATTTGTGGATAAGCGTCGACATAAATATCAACAGGCTGTCCTTTGCGCATATGCGAAAGCTGATTTTCCTTGAAATTAGCCGTTACCCAGATGTTTGGTGAGACGATAGAAAAAAGCTGCTGTCCTGTTACAACATAATTACCAATTTCTACATTTCTCTTTGTAATCCAGCCATCAAGCGGCGCTGTGATCAGCGTATGCTTAAGATCCAGATTGGCGCGATCTAATTTTGCTCGGGCAGTTTCAACTTGGCCAGAAAATTGACTGATTTCGGAATCGGCTTCTCCAATACGCTGTGGCACGGGTTCAGCTTGTAACACTTGAGCTTGCGCCAGTCTGGTTTGAGCTTGAGCTTGCATCAGAGCAGCCGTTGCAGCGTCGACTTCCTGCTGTGTTGTCGCTTTCTTAGATAAGCTTTTCTGTCGCTGATAATCAGCCTCGGCTCTGGCTTCATTCGCTTTTGCAATATCAAGTTGCGCCTGTGCTTGCTGCAGGAGAGCTGGAAAATTTTTCCGAGCGATCTCAGCTAGGTATTTTCGTGCCGCGAGCTCACTTTGCGCCCTTTCAAATTCTCCTTTGGCCTGGTTGCGCGCATCCTCATATTGTCGCTTTGATATTTTTACTAAGATATCATCTTTTTTAACAAATTGATTATCATTGACATCAAGCTCTTCAACAACACCAGATAATTCCGGCGCAATACTTACTGCGCGTCCATCGATAAAGGCATCATCGGTGCTTTCCGTACTATATGTAAAAAAAATCCAATAAATGATAAAAACTAAAGTAAGAGGACTTAAAATCGTGACTAGATTGAATATTGCTGGCTTTTGTCGTAAGCGCTGCTCAATAGCGAGCTTTCTTTTACTAAGGAGATCTAATTTTTCTCTCAAATAAGAAACCACCCGAGCCTTAACATTGTTATTGATATTATCGGGTTCAGTTGACACTTTTTAACTTCCTAATATTGCTCATATATGACATTTAGCTTGTCTGATTATTGACACAGGCAGCAGTCTAAAAAATTAATCTATTCGAAACACATAACATCTGACCTGCTCGGATCGTGATTATGGATAGCATATATGAAGCCGAACAGCTGTAAGCCCTATTGCCATGCTTATAATTATAACCTAACTTAGAAGCATGCTACTAATGTGACAGCATGCTGTCAATAGGAGGGCTGCATTGGGTCCTGATGATTTAACAAAAAAAGGCGAAGCGCTAACAGAGCTATTTTCTTTAGCATCACCTTTCAATTTTGCGCTTACATCAGCGCGAGATCATTTAGCCGATGAGATTGGGATAACAGGTGCGCGTTGGCAACTTTTAATTGCCGTCGTAAAAGCCCAACATCCTGAAACTGTGTCAAATTTTTCCAGAATTTTAGGTCTTTCTCGCCAATCAATTCAACGCCTTGCTGATGAATTAGAAGCATCTGGCTTAATTCAATATGTTGAAAATCCTCATCACAAGCGTGCGCCAATTGTTGCGCTGACAGAAGAAGGCAGAAAAGCCTATCTGAAAATGAAGAAAAAACATGGGCCATGGATTAATAATCTGGCAGAATTGCATAGCCTTAAAGATATAAGCTCAACGATCGCAGTGATCAGATCTCTAAAAGAAAGTCTTGAGCAGGAATTTAAAATATAAGATATGCGTTCTTAATAAACATGTTCTTTTTCACAATACAATGGATTGCTGTCGGCATTTAGGCTGGAGCCAAAGTATAATACATATTTTTGATCATCAATGGCTCTGGCTCCCGGGGATATGAGTAATATAACAGCTAGAGTAATGAAGGTAATAATCAAAGATTCTCAGTATATAATTTTTTTAACGCCGAGTTACTCTTGCATATTATGCGTCATTTTGACTAACCGTGCATGTTAGAAGAATACCAAAAAATCTTCACCGGCGTAGTCTCTGTCTGAAAGAGTTTCGGTTGTAATCATATTCTGTTCAATCGTTCAGATTTAACGTTTTTATTGCCATAGCAATAGTGTTTATGGCATAATGAAATTTGTTGCAGCATGACATTCTTACATAAGCATAAAATTCATACTCTTATGAAACAATTTTAAAATTCAGCACGCAATCTAAGACCAAACACATTGGCTGGCCCTCTGCTGCTGTTATAACCGGGATTATCAAGCAGCTGGTAGTCAAAAGTCAGGTGAGTATATTTGTTGATGCCGATTTTATAGAAAGTCTCTAATACGTGCTCACTGGCATATGATAAGGCGCCATCGCCAATATATGTGCCAAGACCACCTAGTGCGAAATATTTTTGATGATCCCCAGAAATTCCACTTGCGGCTAAAGCAAATCCTATAGTGTCTTTGTCCCTTCCCCAGAATTGCCCTTCGGCCACAACACCGCCCGTAATCTGTCTATCGACATCGGTATAATCTACGGTTTGATATCGACCATCAGACATGCTTGCTCGTGCAAAGATACCGAAACCGGGCATGATTTGCTGCTCGAAATTCACCCCCATCCCGGGCTTAAAATGCCGCTGCTGCAAGGCGGTGACATCCGGCGGCAGATTTCCCTGAGATATCGCAAGATTAATCACATCTTTAAATTTGGCGAAATTACCATTGTCTCCGAAAGCAAGTAATTTGACCTCTCCGGGCTGACCGAATAGATTGTATCTAGTCTCGAATTCAGTAACAGCCATGTATTGATGACCAATTTTAGGATCAATATCATAGCCATTTGGCACGGTAGATAGTTGGAAACCACCCGCTCTGAGCGTCCACCAGTTTTGTTTCCACTCTACTGAAGCTCCATTTGAATATCCCCAAGCATCAGCGGCATAATCAAATGCGCCCATGGAGTTAAAAGCAAAGTTCAGAAAGCCAACTGTCGGATCATGTGCATATAAATTATCATCGAAAATATCGCCAACTGCGAACTTACCAACCGTAAGCGTTATTCTATTTTTATCAACTTTACCTGAAACTTGATTTTGCAATGACTCCAGTAGCTCACTTCGGGCTCCTTCCGTTTCTTCAACGGCATCGTCCTGATCTCCATTGAGCCCGATTATTTGTTTGACCATATATCTCTGGAATCTCATGTAAGGACCGTCGCGCCCAATTTTCTGAGCTAGTCCATTTACATAAGCGGCGCTGCCAGCAGAATTCGCCAACCCATATCCTAAATTTGTTTCTGGATTTACATAAAAAGCAGCTCCTTTCCACAAGCGTATTCCGAAATATAAATCGTTCTGCGTTAAGACATCACCCTGGCCTTGCGATGGTAAACTTTTAGGCCCGTTATACTCAGCGTAAAATTTTGGGTAAGCTTGAGCAACAGATGTTGATAAGCCATGAAAACTATACATCTCGGGAGCATCATCGTCCTTTACGCCGTTTCCATAGTATGGATTTGACTCATCATTTAATTCGTTTTCTTCTCCAAAATAATGGTTTATTCCGAAACGGAAAATATTTGTTTCATTTCTAATTCTACTGATGAATTCATAGCCATTACCATCGTCAAATGTATGGGTATTTAATGACTGTGATAAAAATAAATATTCTGCCTTAGCTCTCCACTTTTCAGAAAAAGCGTATTCAACGCCGCCGCCAAAGGCGTATTTCATACGGGAAGACTGAGATTTCGCTGTATTGAAAACATCTAATGTATTATTGGAATAAAGTGTTAAAGTAGCCGGCCCCGCTCCACCGCCTTCTGCAAAACCGCCTGTACTGTATAGTAAAAATTTATCTAATGCGAAGCCTAATTTACCGCGCATTGAGGCAAAGTAATTGGCGTTTGTATGCTGCTGAATTGTATAGAAAAGAGGCGTGCCGTCGTCTGGATTTAGCGCGCCGAATGCACCATTGGGGTAACTACGGCCATTTAATATATTAAAATCAGCTTCAACACCCCAAACTAGCGCATCCTTTTGCCAGTTATGGCCGATTTGAGCTCCAAATGTTCCTCCATTATGGCTTCCGCCATAAGGATAAAAATCATACACTGCTGATCCATATCCACTTCCTGCCTGCAGACGATGGCTCGTATGAAGCGGATTATCTGCGCCAGCATTTAATCCCAAATACAATCCTTCCCAACTGAGCGGCTTATCAGGCTTATCGCCTGCATATGAATTCGTACTAATTATAAAAAGTACAGAAGATAATAATAGTGAAAGCCAAAATTTAAGGGATGATTTTGAATGAATAAAATTCGACGAAATAGAAGCGTAGCACGACACCCCTTCCATCGATAATAAATCAACAATGCTGTTATTGATGAACAACATAACCTCGACCTGCGGTCTGAACTTCTCAAAAAGTGTTCGTTGAACAAATGACGCAAGTCAAATAGAACAGTTCTAATATGAGGCATTACTGGAAGCTTTCCAGTTTAAATGCGTTCTAATTGAGAATGATTCCAGAAAAGAAACAGTTTATTGGAATAACTCCAAAGAAGAACATTTCATCAAAGACTTGGTTACTATTTATAGACTTTAACGATTAATATTTTAATGAATTAGGATAAGCTAATGACGAGCAATGAACTGATGGCGGATTGATCAAACAATCAACTAAAACGATGAATATTATGAGCAAAGTTAAAAGACATTATTTATATTTTATTTGGAAAAATATTTGGTATGTGCACTGATAAGATTAGAAGCGAGTAAGGCAATTTGCAAATGGTCAGAGCTACTACAATTATTTTTATCTTTTATGCAACAGACGCCTTTGCGCATCATCTTGATGCATATGATGAAAAATTACGCCAAGAAATGAATTTACCCTCAAGTTGGTTTACCTGTAAAACCTCTGAAAATTGCGAACTTGTTTCCGTTCCGTGCCAATCAGACATGGCTGTAAACAAAAACCATTCAGATGAACTTTCCAAAGCAATAATCAAGCGCTATCCGTTTTGTTTGGGTACAGATGTGCATGATACTGAGGCAATATGTGATCATGGCCAGTGTATGACCATGCCTAAGAAATAAATATTCAAATTTCCATCACAATATAATTTATCCATTAATTAAATTTATGGCAGCTTTGCTATAGGCTGCCATGACATTAGGAAGATCAATTGTTGTTACCTGACAACAATTAACAGCGCCTCGACCGATTATAAATGTATGATCAACTAGAGCTTAAGCGCAAAAAACGAGCGCCGATACAGGGTCGGACATGCTTCCCTGAGAAAACCTTACTTTATTCAGATTGACTGTGAAGAAATCTGAACATTTATTAGCTCATGAGAACCAATGTCATCTGGTCTTGGAACAGATGCGCTTGCGAGTGTTGCCATCTCAAGAATGTCACGAGCGCTCATCTATTCAGATTTTTCATCAGGAGCTCTACCAGGATTTTCACTTAAAAGGAGGCGGGCGAAAAGCATCGCTTGATGGACCACACGGGGCATATGCGAACCCTTATTTCATAACGAACCTACAATTTTGAAAATAATTATTTCTTACCGCCATATCTAATGGTCTTTTTGGACGTAATCTAACATAAGCCCTTAATTATTTAATCCCATTCAAATATAACGCGCCTCTAATGACCATGACGTCTGACAGCCAGGCAACTATAGAATAATGCTCAAAATACTCCTCTGAAACATGCGTTAGAATAGTGGTTGCCACATCTGTCGGCACCACAAATTCGACTTTTAATGTTTTTCCGCCGGGCGCTATTTCAACATTTTGGCTGCTTCTGGGACCGTCTCCTTCCACCTGTGTGATGGTGAAGCCCGTTGCGCCGAGCTTCACCCCCTTTTCAGCAATATCTCTCATGATCAGGCTTTCGCCGATAACCGTTACAAGCTTGAGTGGATATAGATCCAAGCGATTACTCCATAATTAAGTTATCAGCTGCGTCTAATCTTCAAACTAATGAGCGCCAACCCATTTCGCCATTTCAAAATAGATCGGAATGCCTAGGGCAATATTGAACGGGAAGGTTATCGCCAAAGCGGCCGTTAGTGAATATGTCGGATTTGCTTCTGGCAAAGACATACGAACGGCCGGCGGCGCCGCTATGTAGGAAGCGCTGGAGACGATTGCGCCAAATACGGTGCACCCGCCTAAGTTTAGGCCCGCCAGATACCCCAAATACACGCCGATAAAGCCGTGAATAAGCGGCATCAAGACGCCAAAGGCGACCAGGAACGGGCCTATTTTTACAAGGTCTCCTAATTTCTGCCCTGCAACAATTCCCATCTCCAGGAGGAAGATGCACAGGGCGCCACGAAAGAGCATCCCCTTGCTTTGGAAGAAATCATAGAAAGGTTGAAAACCCTTGGGATCCATAAAAAGCGTCGAGACAAAGCCAATAAAGAGAAGGCCCCCCAGCAACATGATAGATTGGCCTGTCACGACCTCATAAAGGGCTTCACGAAGGCGAGAAGCCTTTAACGGCGTCCCTAAGGCTTCAGCTTTTTTAGCACGTTCACTTGCTGACAGAGCGGCTCCCAACAACAAGGCGACAGCAATACCGGGACACTCAAGAATTGTAACGAGAGTGGGAAGGAAGCTGTTAGCAGGATGCTGTGCTTGCTCAACGAAGGCGTTAGCGACGGCAAAGGTCACAGCTGAAGTGCTGCCATAGTGAGCGGCGACGCCCGCGGCATCTGCAACGGACATTTTTCCCATAAATCTTAAGACACAGAAAGAGGTGATTGGCGTCAACACCCCGAGAAAGAGAGTGACAAAAGCTGGCTTCCAAAGCGTTGCGACGCCATGAACGGAATACTCATGTGCAAGTTCATGACCGCCAACAAATCCGATCGACATTAAAAGGAATATGGCGATCGAATAATATAACTCTTTAGGTATGCTAACGCCCGCATGAACCTTTGAACAAAATATGCCTAGGAGAAAGCATAGAGGGATGGGCGTAAGCAGATTCTTCTCAAGGGATTGTACGACCCGTCCAACTTGAGAGCCATCGGTTGCTAACATTATTGCAAGCTTGACGGTGAACAGGCCAACCAAAAATGGTATCAGCACAATCTTAGTTTTGCCGATGAGCTGGGCTGCATTTTCCGGCCAGGTATTTTTGTGACTGATTACTGTTCTATCTGTCATAGCTTTCTCTCCTTAATCCGCATCACAACAGATGGAAGAATCCCATAGTTCTGCGTTAAATGCGGCGTCGGGTTGCGCCGATATTTCTCAGCTTTTTTTATCTTTGACCCATAGCTTGAGAAGCTTGTTCTTCTCGCGGAAATTGGTCTCGCTGCTTACTAAGCAACACCAATGCCAATCGTGATTGATGATTGAATTAGGTTAGAAATGATTCAGAAATAAAAGGAATTTGGTCTAGGATTTAATCAAATCAGGCCTTGAAAATAATTATTTTGCTTTTCAATGATGCAAACTCATACTCATTTCTGGGTTTAAAAAACTATAAAAACCCTGGCAAAACTCTTTATAGAAATCGTCACTATATCTATTGCCTATAACTATATTTTGATTGGGACATTTTTGATCAAATCTTTAAATATTTTTGATTAAGTAATAATCAATTTGCAAAAGTCATAAACATGTCTTTGAAATTTTTTTACTCAACTGATTTGAGGCCTGATCTTCGACGCCTTAAGCGATAATGCGATGAATTCTGTCTGGCATTTCATTTGCAAAAGTCTGCCTGACGATCGAGCTTAAAAAAGCTGATTGCTCAAATTATTTGATAGGAGCAATTCAAGATGAATAATCTTATTCACCACCACGGCCCCAGCGCTCTCTGGGTTTCAGCTATTTTAGTGTCGGTATTCTTGGTTTCCGGCTCTGATCATAAGGCCAAAGACGCTCTATCAAAGCAATGTATCGGCGCTTGCTATAATGAAAAGATCGCATCTACTAATCAGAATGATCAAAAAACAACTCCATAAAAACTACCTATAGTCCTATAGGCAACCTCTAATATTAAAGCCTTCCGCACTCTATCACCCTTATGTGATAGAGTGCGCATTTGAATAATTTTTTTCACGCAAAGAGCCAGGTGCTTGGCCTCAGACTGAAGTGGACCCCGGTCGTTGGACGGAAAGCTGCCATAGCTAAGGTCTAGAACTGGGCGGTTGGTATCTCTCTTTTGGCAGTGGAGAGAAATGTATGTTGGGCTTATAGCATTCCTGTTTTATTTCTAAAACCTTCTTCTGTTTTTGTATCTGTGGGTATGTGTTGCAACGCGTAGCGTTGTGCACATATCCACAGATACTATTTCTATAAAAGATCTCTGCCGGTGGCCGGTAATCCAAAGATTGATGCATGCGCTCAGTGTTGTAGAAGTTGAACCACGCACCAATTTCTGAACGCGCCTCAGCAATTGAAGCATAAGCTTTCAGATAGATTTCTTCTTGCTTCAAGCTACGCCACAGGCGCTCCGTAAAAACATTATCAAGGCAGCGTCCCTTGCCATCCATGCTGATTTTAATTTCTTTGTCTTCGAGTATCTTTGTAAAATCCGCGCTCGTAAACTGGACACCCTGATCCGTATTAAAGATTTCAGGATTGCCGTGTCTCTCTAGAGCCTCTTTTAACGCGTCAACACAAAAACTATTGTCCAGCGTATTTGATACCCGCCATGAAAGAACGTAGCGGCTATACCAATCTATAATTGCGACCAGATAAACATGCCCCTGAGCCATAGGAATATATGTTATATCGCAGCCCCAGACCTGATTAACGCGATTGATCAGCATATTTCGCAGCAAATACGGGTATTTCTTATGCTGAGGATGCGGCTTGCTCAGGTTCGGCTTGGGATAAATAGCCTCTAATCCCATCTCCCTCATTAATCTTTGAACGCGTTTGCGATTAATACACAGTCCTTCAACTCGTAATTGCTCTGTCATCCGGCGCGACCCATAAAAGGGCCACTTCAGATAAAAGACGTCGATTTGTCTCATCAGCATTTCATCGTCTTCCTTCGCTGGCTGAGGCGCATAATAAACCGTTGACCGCGCTACCCTTAGCAAGCGGCATTGGTATGCAATTGAGTAGTTTGGATGATCTCGTTCAATAGACGCCCGGCGGTCGGCCTGACTTAAACGCCAGACCTTTTGCGAAAAAAATCCCGTTCAATTGTCAGCTCCCCGATTTTCTGATGAAGCTGCGCCACTTCCGCTTCGTGGTCGTCCTCGACTCTGACTTTCTCGCGTCCTCTCGCAAACAGTTGGCTCATGCCATCTGCTGCTTGCTTCTTCCAGGCAGAGATCAGATTTGGATGAACGTCGTATTTTGCCGCTAGCTCGGATACAGTTCCTTCTTCCCGCATCGCCGCCATAGCGACTTTCGCTTTAAATTCAGCACTGTGCTTTTTGCGTGTATTTTTCATGGCCCAGTCCTTGGCTCTTCGCCATTCTAGGCCCAATTCCCCACCTTAACTACCTGTCCAGTTTTCGGGGTCCATTTCAGACTATAGTCGATTCTATAAAGATGACCGTAGATATTTTACCTTAGCTAACTTCTATAATGAAATTAATAAAGATTGGAAGGATCGAGCAATGCCAATGGTCCACGAGCCACATCCAGA
>Ga0007848_1000402_pt1 | contig 14485 bp, 13 predicted proteins | sample CryBogCBH18Jul08_FD_71209 | JGI IMG/M metagenome (GOLD analysis project Ga0007848, IMG submission 71209) | Freshwater microbial communities from Crystal Bog, Wisconsin, USA - CBH18Jul08 | ecosystem: Environmental > Aquatic > Freshwater > Lake | place: Crystal Bog, Wisconsin, USA | collected...
TGTTACGTTGTAGGTAGTAGCATAAGGAGTATTAGCTAATAGTGCTGTTTGAGTTACAGTACTATAGTAATTAGCATAGTATCCTGGTTTAGTATTTGTTTTAAGGTTTAATTCACCTATGTAGAGAAAAAGTCTATTATAGCCTGTTCTACGTTCAATAAACCATTGCTGACCAGCTTGAACAGACCCTACTGTTACACCAGGTGGAAGAGCATCAAGTACAATCTCCCACTTTAACCCACGAGAATCTAGTCCTGTTACCATATATTGGGTAGACGTAGGGGATATAAATGGGTTAGTGGTAAGTGTTACTCTTCTTACAACATTACTTGTCTCATTGGAGATTCTATTAATGGGCATAAATATATTATCCTACTAGTCCAACTTGTTAGAATTAAGTCTCTTATGTCTCATCAAATGCTACCTCTTTTTCTTAAAGGGGAAGCCATAATCCATTGGGATTGGAGTGGTATCGTACCCTACAATTTTTGTCTTTGCATTCTTCCCCCTACCCTGCTTTTTGTAGATTGGAGTTACTTCAAGGTAGGTGGGACAGGTTAGTTGAGCTTCAGTAGTGAACCCACCATCTCGAGAACCCTGATGAGTAACAGATTGAACAAACATCTGTAGGTTATGCTCGGGGAACTGGACAATCATCCCTGGATAGAGTTCTGGCATAAAAGTAAATGAAGCTTGTGTACTATATTGACGAGACCATAGCATTTGGAATTCCATAAATGCATACATAAACTCCATCTGTGTACTCTTAATCATTACTTGTTCATCAACAAATGGTCTCATACCGTATCTTGCAAGAAACTCAGCAATTAATTCATCAAAGTTGTTATATCCAAACTTTGATGGAAGTGAAGTTTTATCGTTCCATGTATACCCAAAAAGCATATTTAAAATTGCATATTGCTGTACGGTAATAATACCAGACGATTGCATCCAGTCAACAATATTTACGCCTGTACCAGAACCAGTTGTATCACCAGATACACCAATGTGGGTATAAAGTTGAGTATCGTCGTGATAAATTTTAAGGTCTAAGATCTCAATATCATAGATTCTTAATGCTGGAGCGGTATCGTATCTTCCAAAATAGTCGGGAAACCAACAGAGAAAACTACCATCAGGTCCAGATTGGAATACTCTAAGTCCAGTTTGTGCAAGTGTAGAGATTGTATTAAGAACCTGAGTGTCTGTTACAAATGCTTGTGTTGAACCTTCCAATACTGTTGCAGTATCACTAATATTTGGTGCAACAAGATTTGTATTAAAATTACCCCCAGCAGCACTTGAGGGACCAGTTATTGTAGAGTTGCTTGCTGTTCCATCTGTATTACCTGGTGATACAGCTGTCATGTTATACTGAACACTCTGGGGCGGAGCTTGTGGGTTAGCTAGATAATTATTCCAAGCGTTTACACTATGAATAGTTGCAAGAGGTAAATTAGATCCATACCCTGGGCTAGAATATTTGTTTTGGTCCCATCTACTTGCTTTAAGAGCATCCCAAAAATTTGTAAGGATAGTTCCATGGCCTTGGATTGCATCAGATTGATTTAGTGCAGCTACAATCTGTGGGTACCCATCATTTCCAGCAAGTAAGTTTTGTGCAGTCCAATAAATACCAGAGATGACATCTGGATATCTAAATTTATATCTGTTTGTTGAGCTAATAGGAACAATTTGTAATGAACAGTTTAAGGGGTCACAAAGCTGTAACCAACTTCCTTCAGCTTGAATCCACTGTAATACAGCTGCAATATTTCCACTGTATGTGGAGGGGTTATTCCAGGTGGGATTAGTTGGCGAAGGCGTAATAATTGTATCAGGAATACCTATTGCTCTCAATAAACAATAAGCCCATTGAACTGGAGTAACTTCTGCAATTTTAACTACTCCCTTTGAATCCATGGGAAGAACACCTAAAGCTGCAATATGATAGGGGTCTAATGCTCCAATTACAGCTTGTGGAATAGTTGCATATTTAGAAGATTTATTTTTAGTAACAGTTTGTTGTTGAGTTTGAGGTAGAGTTGGGGCAGCTGTAGTGTTGACTTGTAATGCTGCATTTTGGATACTTCGTCCTACTAATTTAAGACTTTGACCATTTGGATTAACCCAACCTTCAACTAGTACGTTTTGAACTGTTGTGTTTGTGACACTATTAAGATCAAAACCTAAACCCTCCCATGCAGCAGGAGATACTACAACACTTGGTGACAGACCAGCAAAAGAAGAGGAAAAATTAGAATCGCCGCCAGGAAGACTGTTTGGTAGAATACCTATGCAGTTTACCCAAACATAGGCATCATTTTCTTGGCTATAGAGTTGAATTAAACGACCTTGACTATAAGGTACAGTTTTGGTTTTTTTACCCTCAATTATAGTAGTTGGGGGATAGGGTTGTACTGGCCCTTGACCAACAATAAACTCTTCAATTGCTTGAATTTTTGTTTTTGAAGCATTACCATTCTTGTCATATAAATCTTTAAAAGTAGGCAGAGTAACTACACACCAGTAAGCATTAGCATCTAGAGTGCTTGTATCAACAAACAATTCAGAGATTGAGTTAAGTGCAGCTCCACTACCTGTTGAACCACCTCCATAAACGTCTCCTAACGATCGATAGACTATAGTATTAGCTGATTTATTATTACTCTGTAAATTTTTTATAGTCTGACTAACTGTTGCTTCAGAAATATAACGTACTGTTGCTGATACTTGTTCTCCAGTACTGTTTTTAGTTGATACTAGGGTAGTCTCTGGTGGTGCACCCTGTACATAGGTTTGTGGTGGAGCTAAACTAATACCTTTAGAAGACTGTAAATCTGAATTATAACCTGCACCAGATGACTGTCCAATAGATGCTAAATTATCATGAACAGTAGTAGCTAATGATATCCATTTAGAAGGCAATTCTTCGATATGAATATCATTAAGATTCCAGTTACAAGTCTTTGTAAGTAAGTTAATAATACCCTGACCAATACCACCATCTGCTAAATTTGTAGCGTTATCGGGATTAGTAAAGAGGATAGAAGGAATAATACTTGTAAGGTCATAAGCACCAGAATCCCAGTAACTTTGCTGAGCTTTGTAAAGTGTACAACTTGCTTGGATTTCAATCACAGAAGGGATGAGAGTAATAATTGGAGCGTAGGTAACAAACCCAGTAAATACCTGATAGTAGTCTTTATCTCGTTTTAGAGAGATAATAATCTCGTCCATTGTATTGATTACAGGTGGAATATTTGTTTTAAAGTTTGAATTACTAGCAGGAGTGTACTTAAAGCTATAGTTGTTAAGATAGAGTTGAGCAGAACTGGTAGCGTTCAAAACTCTATTAACTGTAAACGAAACAATATCTTCTGAGACGTCAATCAGCCCATCATTAACAGTATTAATATAGGCTGTTACATCTGGGGCGTAATAAAACTGTCCGTTCTTACCAGTGGCCATTAGTTGGGCATTCCTTGAATTGCATTAATATTTAATCCACCTGTTCTTGTAGTATTGGCAGAGCTCCATCCAAGACCAAACTTACTTGGTGAAGTTACGTTGGGTACAAGACTATTAGTAGCAGCTTGGGTATTGACAGATGATACTTGGTCAGTTGATAGATTAATAATATTCATTCTATAGCTTCGTGTAAAAACACTCTTGTATCTAGAGTATTCTTTTTCGATTGTGTCAATCCAACCCATATAGTTTAATGACTTTAATGGTTTTGTAATATCTGGGGGCTGGTTAAAAGTACCCGTGTTAAAGTTGTAATCTGGATTAACATTATTTTGTAAATTTGCGACTTGCTTTAAAAGATTGGGGTCGTTAAAGCTATTAGGGCCATTACTTTCAATTACAGGAGAATGATTATTATCTGCCGTTCCTGTATTATTATAATAGACAAAAGTTAATGGAGGACAATTTAATAGAACAGATTGCTGTTGATGTTGTCTAATTAAATCTTGGAATTTTTGCATCTTTATAAAACCAGAATCACCATTATAAGAATTACTATATTGGGATTGGAGAGGCCAAGCAACTGTAAATTGGATAGACATCTCACTACGTCTAATTGGAAACCAACTCATACCTCTATGTACTTGAACGTTTTCATACTGAACGTAACTACCAGTAGAGAATGAAGTAATCCATAAAGGAAATGAAACGTTATAATTTACATGACCCTTAGAGTCGATGAAGGGGATATTAATCCAAGCATTACCTGATTTTTCATCTTTTGGACTTTGCAAAACTGGAGCATTTACTGTCTGTACAGCTACGTTATTTGTAGAAGTTGAAAAAGTAGTTTTAGTTACAGATCCATAAGAAGATGGTGGAGTAAATCCAGTTGGTGGATTATTAACAACAGGTGCTGCTTTAACAACAGGAATTCCAAAATTTCCAGCTGGTTGTGGGTGACCCCCAGGACCGCCAGGCATTAGTTGTTACCAAACCAATCTTGAATATTACCAGGCGACTGTCTTTTCGATTGATGAATAATACCCTGTCTACCCCAAGCAAAACCATTAAAAGTTTCTTTTTCTTGATCTGCTTGATAAATGGGCTGGGAAACTGGAACATTTGCAATTGACTTAACGTTTCTCATATTTCCTACTGTCCTCCGTAAATTGATTGACTGCCTAAACCAGCTGCTTGTGTAGTATCAGTTGCTGTTCCACCACCTGCACTGGGGTAGCCATTGGGTCCACCAACTGGTGTTAATCCAGCATAATAAGCACTTAAGTTTGTACTACCTCCACCAAACCCAATTTCATTAGCTCCAGCACTATTAGCAAATAATTTTTCTAATGCTGTATTTGCAATAAATGTTGTGAGTGAACCATATCCGTTTGTAGGGTTTGAACTACTGGCTGCATAGCCCGGATAACCTGTATCTTCTACTTCAAACGAAATATTGTATGGATAAGTGACTGATGTAGGGTCCCATCCAATCTCAATATTTCTAATCCAAACATAAAAGCTTAAGTTTGAACCATTAAATAGTGTGTTGGATAAATCGTTTGTTTGGTTATAGGGAATAGTAAAAAGAATACTATTTTGTGACTCAATCTGATTTTGCTGTAATGACTTTAAACCATTAAAAAGAGCGTTTAGATTTGCTCTTGACCCAGCATCACCCTGAACCTGTAGTGAGTCAATCTTCACAGAAAGTAGCTGAGTAACACGACCACCGTAGGTGTCAAAAGAGATCTTATTGAGTCGATAGTTAAAGTTTAATGAGTTGGGGTTAAAAGGTAGTGATAGAACCTGTCCAGCTGCTGCATTATAGTTAATTGTATAACCTGTAGGGGAACCAGGTGCAGGACTGGACTGCATTGTAGCATTAGTAGAGAGGAAAGCATAATGCTTTGTACTTTTATTTACCACATAATCTGGAACTGTACGCTCTTGAATTGTTACAGTAGTTCCAGGTTTATTAATAATTGTAGGAGCAAAAGAAACAGGTGCCCCACTTAAACCTGCAGTCAACCCAGAATTAATTGAGCCTGTTCCTGCACCTTGATTTTGTGCTGTAGTAGTTTTCTTACTCATTGTGTACGGCCTTTACCACCAGTTGACGAATTCCACTGAGTTAACATTTGCTGTAGCATTGCAGGGTTAGAGATAACTTGGAAGAACTTCGTTGCCTGTGGGCCTAGTTCAACCTGTAAGGCCTTTGCGTATGTACTATTTGCACCAAATGCATTCTGTCCTAAGAGATCATTTTGTGCATTTGGTTTGCCTGTTAACATATCAAGGAAAGTATTAGTTCCACCAAGACCACCAGCAGCAATACCACCCTTACCGTTACCCTCTGCCATCGTAATAGAACCAGACATAATACCTGCGGTAAAGAGTTTTTGTTGAGCTGGACTCATATTTGCAAAAGCATTTTGACTGATAAAAGAGCCATTTACATCAAATCCAATATTACTCCAATGTTGTTTATTCTGCATTGTAGACATATCTGACATAATAGAGCTTGCACTCATATTTTGCATTGCAGTTGACATATCGTTAGTGGCGCCTCCACTAAGTTGCTTTGCAAGTCCTGGTGTTGCTGTAATTGACCCACCTGTAGTTCCAGCACCAGCAGTTGAAACACCACCAACCTGTGTTTGTGCCCAAGTAATCCAAGTTTCAGGGGAGGTAGGAAGTTTTGATGGGTCCATACCAAGAGTAGGAAGAACAGTTTGTAATGCATAAACAGAGTTAAGAACTTGACGGGCAAACCCACTTGGGTTAGAGTCTAATAGCTGCTTGGTAATTCCAAATCGAGCAAGGAATGCTGATACAACTCTATTATTGGCGGCCAAACTATTAGCTGCATTTCCTGCAGCATTACCAGTTCCACCAAATCCAGCGTTATAAGCTTCAAGTCCTTGAATACCAACTCCCAATTGGTTAGCCATTAATGCCTGGCCAAGTTGGCTACTCATTAAACCTTGTTGCATACTCTCTAGACCATTTAATGCTGGGTTAGCCATTTGCTGAGCAAGCCCTACACCAACTGCTGTAGAAGCACTACCAGTAAAACCAATTGCTGAAGCTGCAGCTTGGCCCTGAAGGAATGTCTGTTGCATACCCAAGAAAGAAGCGTTAGTTGTGGATGCAGTATTAGCAAGAGTGTCCAAAGCATCTCTTAATTGTGCTGCACTAGCACCAGCTTGAACAACTACTTGTTGGAACATTGCAGCAGACTCTTCTGGATTAATATTATACTTTTCTTGAGCGTAATTTCCAAAACCAACTGCAGCATTAAAAAGATTTGTGTTCAATCCATAACCTTGAGCAGCAGCATTCATTCTGATTTGTTTTGCTTCAGCATAATTTTCTAGTGGATTAAGTCCAAACCCAGCTGTTAATTGAGCTCCAAAATCTTGGCCTAATGCACCCATTACTCCAGTGCCACCTGTTAGACCAGTAAACAACTGTCCTTGCTGGAATGCACTCTGAGTTGCTTGAAGTGCTATCTTACCTAACTGGTAGTAGAGTCCTGCTCTACCAGCACCAATACCTGTATCGTTGACGTTTTCCTTGGCAAAGGGATCTTGGCCACTAAATGGTGTAGCATCGCCACCACCCAGTAGGTTGGCAAAACGTCCAAGGGAACCAGCTACGCCATTAAGTGTTTTACTATCAGGAAACAATCTTGAAATCCAAGAAAGGTTTCTACCAATTAATGCTTGTCGACCATAACTTGGAAGGTAATCACCAATAGCGCCAATACCAGATGCATCACCTGCACCACTTGGATCTGGCGCAGTTACAGCAGAAGAAGGTTGTGCTCCAGGCGCTGAAACATTTGGAGGAGTTCCAGTTGGCGCACTTGGAGAGGGTGTCGATATAACTTGCCCATTAGGTCCATACAGGACAGGCCCAGTAGGGGTATTAACAGGAGTTGTACCGGGAGGTGCACTAACAGGGGCGTTAGAAGGAACAGTTCCTGTTGGCTTTCCAGGGTTATATTGATGATCTTTCTTATTGAAGTCAGGAATCTCACCAGGATTAAATTCAGTTGGTGGCCTTCTAAGATCTCGGCCTTCACTACCAAATAGTACAGGTCCAGCACTATCAGTAGGGTTACCCATACCTGTGGTACTACCACCCCCACCAATATCAGGGGCATTCATCCCGCCACCCAAAGCATTGAGTGCAGAAAGATTACTAACTACAGTAGATAGTTCTCGGTAATAATCAACTGTATCTTTTGTATTCTGTCTTACAGCTTCTGAAATACCTTTAAGTTGGTTTTCAGCATCGAGTAATTGTTGGCGTAAATCTACTTGCTTCTGATATTCTTCAGAAAGCTCTGCCATCTTATCCTGGGTGGTACTAATGGCACTAATAAAAGCTTCCTGGTCCTCTCGCATATCCTTAATCTGATTTGCAAGAGTAGAGGCATCCTGGATGGACTGGTCTAAACCAAGATTGACATTAAGACCAAGATTAATCTCATCGCCACCACCCATGATGTTGTCAGCCATTACTCATCCTCTCCCAAAAGACTTAAGTCAATACCATCAAAGACAGGAACTACAGGAATGGGTGACTCTTGAGAGGTATCTCTTACTGGGGCCATTGCTTGAGCTCCTTCGAGTTGTTGGAATACTCTTTCCAACTCTTCAAACTCTTCAATTGTTTCAGGAGTCTTCCAAACGATTTCATCGAAGCCCATTGCTTCAGCTTCTTCTCGTTCTTCTTGAATCTTTTGCCAAACATCAGGTCTATGAATCATTAACTGACGTTCGAATTCAGATTCCTTCTCCTTGAATTCATTTGTTTTGTTTTGCATTAAGACTATGGTGAGTAGTCTTTCTTGCAATTCGTTTAAATCTGCTTTTTGTAGAACGCCTCGTTCATAAGCCATTCTAATGTGATAGAGCAGATAGGGATCTACTTCCCATCTTTTGGGGTATCAGAGTTCCCCTCTTCATCCTTAAAGATAGGCTCGATCTTACTACTATTGAAGATACCAACCTCTTCAAGAACTTTTAATACTCGACCTTCTAATTGGTCAATCTCTGAGAAGAGAATGTCAATAACTGCATCATACCAACCATTGGTGACATAATCAAACTTTTGTCTAATTACGTTAACACCCTTGGCACCATCGATAAGGCTTCTACCATCAACGGATTCTAAACCAGCAGCTACAACAGCGGCTCTATATGCTCTACCATAACCGATTGAATCTTGATATTCTTTGGTGATAAGAGAAACTGCTAACTTTTCATTAACAGTAAGAGTTCTTACCACAAACCGGTGGAAGGGGATTGAAGTAACTTCCTTCTCTAGATGTCCTAGGTAAAGAAGACCTTCAAATTCCCTCTTCCACTGGTCCGGGAATGTTTCTAAGGTTACGTTTTCCAATTTAACTCCTTGGGTCAAGGATAGTGAGTCTATCTACCACCATTATATAGGAAAATTAGTTCTTATTCAAGGTTCGAATGTACTTTGGCTTGTTGTTAACTGAACGCAAGTGAGCCTGGATAGTAGTGTTTGTACCAGATGTAACAGCTGTACCAAAAACGTTATTGGCAAGAGGTGAACCAGTAACAACGTTATTTGCACCAACTGTTCTAGTAGTAGCAGACTGAGTTGTAGCAGCACCAGAAACAGTTGTGCTAACAGCTAAGGTTGCACCAGCAGCAACTGTACCAGTAACCTGAAGGGCGGGGCAGAAGCCTTCGGTCTGGACCCAACCGTAGTAACCTGAAGCAATTGCAACGTTTGCAACACCAGCAAAACGGCCTTGCTTTGTACCAACCTGGGTACCAACAGTTACTGTAGCAACAAAATCTGAACCCTGTCCATCCTGGAAGACGGTAAAGGTAGGACGAGCACCAGTAGCAAGTCTATTAACTTCATCATACCAGACACAAACAGCACCAGCAGCAACACCACTAACTGTCTGTACGTAGGTGTAACGCTCACCAGCAGGGCCAGTCAATGAGAAGTTAATAACATTGTTGGAACCAACACCGGTAGGACCAGCTGCACCAGCACTCCAACCCTGAGCAGCAAAACCTGCAAGGTTAAGAGTGTTAGGAGTAGTTGAGGTTGTTGAAAGAACAGACTGAATGTTAACTGTGTTGTTAGGACCAGTTGAAACCTGGTTGGGAACGAAAGAGGTTGAAGCTGAGGTGTTATCACCTACAATTGAAACAACCTGGATAACATTCTGTCTAGCACCAATTGAGAGCTTTTGGAATGTGTCCCAGTCAATTGTGTAGACAACGCCTGGGAGCATCTTTCGGTGGTCGGGCAAAATGCCCTGTGCTTGCCCCGGTTGGAGCTGGATATTTACATAACGAGAAGGCATCTTAAACCTTTCCTTTCTTAAAAATTAAGCTGTGATTGATGGGTTACCGCTACTGTCATAACTGGCGATCAAAGTTTGTTGAGCTGATGGCAGAATACCACCAGGCAACTGTGAACCAGAATCTTGTCCAATATCGGCTGCGTAAACTTCCTGTCTTTGAGTGTACATAAACTGTACAGACTTGGGGAAGGTCATTGAACCAATATTTACTCTTTCGTCAATCATAATGTTAACGATAGTTGGATTGAGGTAGTTAATCCATCTAATTGGTTGATTTGTAGTAGGGTCAATAATTACCTTTTGCAAAGTAAGACCACTATTAGGACTCTGCAACTGTGCCTTAAAGATACCCAAAAGGTCAGAGATTCTAGTTGTTACACCATTGTTGATGTAGTATTGGTAAAACTGTTCCCAAACTTCAGCTTGAAATTGTTCACGGAACTGAATTTCAATCGAACCAGCTTCAAGAGCACCTGGGAATGCAATCTCAATTGGATATTGAGCATCCAATGGTTGGATTGCCTGAGGTTGAGCTACATAACGAGGAGCTGTCTCACTAATAACGTCAACATAAGATAACGTCTTAGCTGTACCTGGATTAACGGTACTGTTAGCACCGGCACCAGGGGACCAAGCAATTCTCGTATAGGCTCCACCTACTCTAAATCTTGAACTTGCCATTTTCTATACTCCTAATTAGAACTGGATTTCGCCAGTTGAACTGTTAACAGAGAACGTAACGTTAATGTAGTTCAACGGCAGGGTTGGGGCATACTGGAAGGTAACATTAACAGCCGTCGGTAATGAAGGTGACTGCTGGAATACTGGGTTGGTAAATGCTTGAATCAAACCAGTATTACGAGCTGTAGTTAATGTTGAGTTAACAATTGAGTGGAGTGTCTGATAGGTAGTAACTGTTTGAGGGCTACCAATAATACCACTGTTGTTAAGATCATTGTAGAGATTCTTAGCAAGCTGGTCACCAATTGCATTAATTGAGATCTCTTGGGTCTGCCAGTTTTGGATATTTGTGGTCAAACCATGTCTAATCTTAATGTTACCATACTTATCTTGTCTAGCAACTGTTGTACCGTAGCTCTGCAAGGTAGTTGAATCAAGAGTAGAAATCTGGTTGGGAATACCAGCAAAGCCTGAGACAAACTTATTGGTAATTGGAGTAGCAACGTTACCCTGACCTACGAATACACCTGCTGTTGCAGCTGCTAAGTAGAAACCATCAATAACAACATTACCTGTTACTGTTCCTGTTGTTGAGTTGACACCAGGGTTATAATAGACACTATTTGGGGCAACCAAGCTAACTCTCTGGTTATTTAGAGTAGTTGCAATCTGTGAGCAAGTATTAATCAAGCTCTGTGAGATTGTTGCGCCAAGTCCAATAAATGCTCTTTGATAGATACCGTTATTAGCTTGAGCAGTAAGGTAGTAACTTAATGGAGCAAACAGATTACTTGTAGTTGGGTTTGCTGTATTATAACCGGTATCCCACTTTAAAGGAACAATAACGTCAATGCCTTCGATTGTTTGGGTGCTTTGAATAGCTGACATAAAGTCTGCTTCACTACCACTTACACTTGCGATGTTCATCAAACTAACCAACTGTGCACCATTTGAGAATGCAAGGTAGGCAGCTAATGTGCAGGGAGATGTAACAGTAGGTGTACCATTGATGTAGCTAAAAGCAGGACCAAACAATGTCTGAACACTCTGGAAATCGTTAAAGGTGTAAAGAACACCTGAAGAGACTGTTGAGTAGTTGTAACTTGCTGTAACCCAAGTATTGGCGTTAATACCACTAACAGTAAATGTTGTAACACCAGAAGAGGTAACAGGAGGAGCGTAGTTACCACCAGAGTAAACTGTTGTGCCTGAACCACTAGCAGTGTAGGTAGAACCAGTAACATTTGAAGTCAGAACAAAGTTACTAATTGTACCACTCTGAGTAAGGGTAAAGGTATTATTACCTGTACCAGAGACTAGGAAAGTGTTCTGGTAGGAGTTGGTGGGAACTGTAGTAGTGTAACCAAAAAAGGCAACATTAAGAGCATTTTGTGATACAGAACTCGGATACGGGGTCGTATTTTGAGAAATGTAAACACCAGGAGTCTGGTAGTTAGAAATAGGCATGGACTTCTCCTTACATTACTTTGGGTGGGTTAGATTGAAAATTACAATGTCAATGTTTGTAATTTTACGGTACGTGAAAATGCATACCGCTAGTTGTTGCATAAAACTTGTATGGAATCAAAGATCCACTAACATTTACAGCTGTAATACCAGAGACAGTTGTGTTGTACTTGTTCTCGTAAGCTTCGCCAATACACTGAACTCTTAATGTTGATTCATAAGTTAATTCTTCTGGGCTATAGGGTGTACCAGGATTAACTGTATCTCCAAGACTTTGAACGGTACTGGGAAGTAAAGTCAAAGCAATTAGATTATTATTTGCAATATTCGAATAGAAAGCACTAGATGCAGTACTTGTAGGGTTCATCAATATTAAGTTATAGAGTGAGTCCCAAAGCCTGTCTCGCTCTTCAGAATGCATTGCAAGAATTTGGAAGTCAATTACACCTTCAAAGTAGATTTCTCTAGCTTGGGTATACGTATTAGTCCCAGATACAGGAATAAATACATCAGGGTTCATACCTGTCCATTGAGATTTTGAAGGCCTAAATTGAACAAAGATAGCAGGCCATTGGAACTGCTCCATTGGGTATTCGATTGTAACAGAGTTTGGAGTTAACTCAATTGTGTTATCAGAAGGATAGTTAAACTGTCCTGTTAAGTTTGGATTAGAGACAGTATTAATTGAGTTATAACCAGCAACCAATGCCTCTACAATAGCTGTTTTTACGGCTGTTATAAACATTACTTAATACCCTTAAGAATATCCATCAAAGTTTTAACTTCAGATTCATCTAACATTCTCATCAACTCTTGACCACTAGAGGTATTGGCCCACTCTTGAACGGCCTGTTGCATACCCTGTTGAATAAAATGCTTACCTTTAATACCTGGGTGTCGCCAAGTAAGTTTTGAGGCTACAATCTGACCTTTAGCATTTCTTGTTGTAATAACTCTACGACCAATATTACTTTCTGTTGCTCTACGGAAAGAGATAGTACCATTAGGATTACGAATTGGAACTGTCTTACCAGCCAACTCTCTCATGATTCTAGGTTTAGTACCCTCTTCTTGGAAAAGCATATAGTATACTTCGTCAGGAATCTCTACACCAATTTCACCTTCAGCAGACTTAGGGATAAGAGAAGCAGCACCCTTACCTGTATCTTTTGGGGCTAATTGTTTAGCGATCTCTGTTGCTCTAGCAGAAATTTTAGCTGTTACTTCACGAGGCATTTTCATTTAAATGCTACCTCATAGTATGGATGTCCAGGTTGTAGATTCTCTAGAGTAGTAATCTGATTTACCATAATTGTGCTACTAGCGCCAGGTTGAACATTTGGTCTGAAAGGAACAGGTGCAGAATTGGTGGGTCCAGTTCTTACGGTAACAGGGGAGACGGCAGAGATTCTATATATAGAGCCAATAGAGGTGGGTGTGTCTCCTGACCAACTAGTAACTCTAAATACAATATCCCCTTCTCTAAGAGTCGGAAACCACGAGAATTGAACTCGAGGTCTTTCCTGCCAAAATTGTCCTGTTTCCAAGCTCTTTCTAATATCTTCTGTATCAGCAGCTAACATATAGAGATGGTATGCAGTAGGTTGGAATCCACCAGTAAAGGTAGTTCCATAGCAGGCGGTGCAGTAGGAGTTACCACTCTGTCTATATACTTTACTAACTCTAGACTGTACTGAGCTACTAGGGTTAGTGGGATCGGGACTATCTTGGCAAACAGTGCAGTAAGTTACTAGACCAGCTGCTGCATCTTCTGCTCTCCAGAGTAATCTAACAACACACTCTTCCCCAAACCATTGTAGAGTTTCATCATGAAATCTCTGTTGATCAATTTGAGCCCAATTTTCTGTTTGCTTATAAACATATAGAGGACTTTCAACCTGATAGTTGAGAGTTTGGTATGGGGTAGTGGGTGTAGTTACGTTACTGTAAGAAGGGTTAGGTGGGGTGGGAGATGGAAAAATAGGATTAGCCATTATTTTGTCATCCAAGCTGGGTGTACTTCATCGGGGTTCCAGTCACCTTCACGATATGGGAATGGTGCTGTGGTAGAAATTCTTCTAAAATTAGGGTTATTAATTGGAATTTGAGCAATCTTTAGGGTATCAGAAGGTAACCAGATGGATGAGCCGAAGGGCTTAGAATCTCCAGTCCATTGTTGATCTCTTTCTATAGGATCCCAGTCAACTCTTCTACCAACATTTTTATGGAATGTTCTAGCAGAACTTGCATAACTACTCGTAACACCAAGATTAGATGGGGCGAGAATTGCAGCACAATAAGCATGCTGTAATGCTGTGCCTGTTCCAGGTACTCTTTTAATAGTTCCAATATTAGCACTGCCCCAGGGGTTTCTTCCCCCAGGCGTAATCAATCTAGGCTCTCTAGGCCTAAAAGGTCTAACCCATGAGTCGTGACTATCGTCTTCGTCTGTAGCCCAAGGATCGGAAAATCTATTAAGTCTTGAGAGTTCATGTT
>Ga0007848_1000414_pt1 | contig 14193 bp, 13 predicted proteins | sample CryBogCBH18Jul08_FD_71209 | JGI IMG/M metagenome (GOLD analysis project Ga0007848, IMG submission 71209) | Freshwater microbial communities from Crystal Bog, Wisconsin, USA - CBH18Jul08 | ecosystem: Environmental > Aquatic > Freshwater > Lake | place: Crystal Bog, Wisconsin, USA | collected...
AACTGGCACAGGCATAACTGCTTTAGGAGATTGCTTAGCTGCTCTTGGAATAAAATACGGGTCTCAAGAATCAATTTCCATGACTGAAGAAATTTATAAAAATTTAATGATTAACGCTTATAAATCCAGTTTTATTATGGCTGGAGAAAGAGGATCATTTCCTATTTTTGATTCTTCGCTCGAAATAAATCATCCATTTATTAATCACGTTTTATCACAAAATGATGAGTTAAAATCATTATATAATTTATATGGCAGAAGAAATATAGCATTATTAACTACGGCACCAACAGGATCTGTTTCAACACAAACACAAACTACATCTGGTATTGAGCCTGTATTTATGTTATCTTATGTTCGCCGTAAAAAACATAATCCATCTGATAAAAATGCAAGAGTTGATTTTATAGATGCTATGGGAGATCAGTGGCAAGAATTTACAGTATATCATCATGGTCTTAAAAAGTGGATGGATATTACTGGCGAAACAGATTTTACAAAATCACCATATTATAATGCTACTGCGAATGAAATTGATTGGGCCGCATCTGTAGATTTGCAAGCTATAGCACAAAAATATATAGATCATAGTATTTCTAAAACATGTAACTTACCAGAAAATGCAACCAAAGAATTAGTTGCTGAAGTTTATATGCGTGCATGGGAAAAGGGCTGTAAAGGATTTACTGTTTATAGAGATAAATGTAGAGATGGGGTATTAATTAATGTATCAGAATCTAAAATAAATAAAGATGGCCGTCCAGATGCTATTGGAATTGCAGAGGCACCAAAACGACCAACTGAATTAATATGTGATATTAAAAAGGTAAAAGTTCAAGGAGAAGCCTGGACATTTTTTGTTGGCTTACTTAATGATAAGCCATATGAAATATTTGGAGGATTATCTAAATATATTGATATTCCGAATAAATATAAAACTGGTAAAATTATTAAAAATGGTAAAGTAGATGGACTAACAGTTTATAATTTAATTATAGGCGAAAATGATGAGCAAATTTTGATAAAAAATATAGCAAATGTTTTTGAAAATGCTAATTTTGGATCTTTTACTAGAGTAGTTTCATTATCTTTGCGTCACGGAACTCCAATACAATATATTGTAGAGCAATTACAAAAAGATAAATATTCTGATATTACTTCTTTTTCAAAGGTGATTGCTAGAGTTTTAAAAAAATATATTCAGGATGGAACAAAATCAACAATAGAAAAAAAATGTCCACAATGTGAGGCAGAGAATTCTTTAGCTTATCAAGAAGGATGTATTTCTTGTAAAAATTGTACATATTCAAAATGTTAACTTACTTTATATTTAAAAGTATTAATCTACTATTTAATTTGCATCTATTATAGACATGAAAGGCATTATCCTTTTAAATTACAACGAGAACACACATCAGATAGAAGATGAAGAAAAATCTCGTTTTATTCGTAATATTTTTGAACAAATGTTTGATGGTACAGATATTGTAAATCAAATTCAATCTATTTGGAATGTAGATGGTCCATTAGACGTTACTAGCAAAGTAAAGTTAAGAAATTTATTAACAAGTTACAACGTTAATGTTATAGATGATCTTGACGGTAATCTAAAAATATTTTTAGAAAATGAAATGGTAGCGAATTGGTCAAAATGTACTTATAAATTAAGAAAGGACTTGCACGTTAGTGATCCGCGAAAGCGTGTTTTTTTAGAGATGCATATTAATTGTTGGTCCGTTTTTGATTCACCGGAAACGGAACAAGAAAATGAGACAAATACATGAGAAAAACCTTTGTGTTAGATACTTCTGCTTTAATTTTTGATCCACAAGTTTTTAAAAAGTTTCCACACAGTGACATAGTAATTCCAATAGCTTGCTTAAATGAACTAGATAAATTAAAAAAACAATCAGGTGAAGTTGGTAAAAAAGCAAGAGTATGCATAAAACTATTAGATGAAATTAGCAGCAAAGGTGATATTAGTACTGGTATCTTAATTGATGATGATATTTTAATTAAAATTGATGCTACATATATTGATACAACTAAAGACCCATATCAAGGATTTGGCGATCCTACATATGGCGATACGCAAATCTTAGCTTGTCTTCAAATGAATTGGCAGGCACATCCAGAGCATGATGTTACATTGCTAAGCAATGATATAAATTTGCGCGTGAAGGCCAAATCACGCGGGATTGATGCCGAAGCTCATGAAGGCGAAAAAACTTCAATGAGCGATTTATATTCCGGTGTACAAACCATCTTAAATGAAGATGCAGGATTAGAATTGCAACAATCAGGATTTATTGATCCAAGAAATTATGGAATACAATTATTAATGCATGAGTGCGCAATATTTCAAAGCGATACTTGCGATAATATAGCAATGGGAAGAAAAGTTGCCCATAATAAAGTTAAATTAATTCGCAAAGCTTATCCATGGAATATCTCTTGCAGAAATAAAGAACAAATGTTCGCAGTTGATTTAATTATGGATAAAAATGTTGATCTCGTAACTTTAATTGGTCGAGCCGGAACTGGCAAGAGTTTGGTCGCCTTGGCCGCTGCTTTGGAATTAGTTTTAAATAAAAGAGAATATGATAAGTTTGTAATTTATCGTCCAATTCAGCCAGTATCTAGCGATATCGGGTATTTGCCAGGTACGCTAGAGGAAAAACTAGCTCCTTGGTTTCAAGCTATTCTTGATAATTTTGAATTTCTTTTTGCTAATAAAAATGGAGACAATTGGAAAAGAGAATTAGAAATGTATCAGAAAAAAGGTAAAATTGAAATGGAAGCAATTACCTATATTCGTGGACGTAGCATACCAAATTCTATTATGTTAATTGATGAGTGTCAGAATTTAAATAAAGAAGAAGTTAAAACTATTCTTACTCGTGCTGGTGAAGGTACTAAAATCATCTTAACAGGAGATTTAGATCAAATTGATAATAACTCTTTAGATGCTACTAATAACGGATTAACATATGCTATTGAGCAGTTTAAAAATTCTGAATTGGCAGGGCATGTCACCTTGACTCAAGGAGAAAGATCTCGTTTAGCTACTTTAGCTTCCGAAATTTTATAACATTATTAATTTTAATTTAAATTGCAAAAGTCGCGCGCTTGGTTATATTATATGTAACAAAGTTATATAATTATTTTGTAAGGAGTCACATGACTAAAGAAAAAAAATCACACGCTCATTCAGAAACACCTACTACTGTTGTAGCTCCAGTAGTTCCTGCAGTTCAAACCGCTCCAACAGTGCCAGCAGCTGACCCTGTTTTAGATTTTAACCAAACAGTTAATAAACTATCTGATATGGATAAAGCTGTTTTAGATTTGGCCAAAGAACGTAAGAAAACTGCTTTAGCAGAAGCAAAAGAAGCTTTAGCTAAAAATGAAAATGCAGAATTGGCATTTAAATATGTAGTGCTTCAACTATATATGAAATATGGCATGTCAGAGTCAGATGCTCTTTCAGAAAATGGCGATATTATTAAAGGTGGAGCCGCCCAATCTGCACAAAATCAGGCACGATAATGGAAGTTAAAGAATTAACTAATCTAATAAAAATTAGAGAGTATGTTGTTAATTCAATTGGTATTCCATCAATTGATAGGAAAACAGTTAATGAATTAAATGGCATTCTTTTACTTTTAGATAAGAAAATAATTAATATTCTGACTGGCAAAGAATTTAAAGAATATATTGATTATAAAAATGTGCAGGAAGCAAAAGAAAATGCTGTGCGTGTGACAAGCATTTATTCTGGAATTAAAGATAAGCGTTAAAATTATGAAAACTAGAACTGCAAAAGAGCCAATGAGTAATGGCATCATTATTCGTTTGAAAGATAAAAAATGGCTTGAAAATCAAAGAGTTGCAGGAAAAGTTGCAGCCGAAGCCATTCAACTTTTAAAAAAAGAAGTTGAAAATAATACTGTTAAATCTATGCTAGAGCTTGATAAATTGGCAGAAGCATATATTAGAGACAATAATTGTCTACCAACTTTTTTAAATTACATGGGATTTCCAAATTCAGTATGCATTAGCATTAACCGTCAACTTGTTCATGGAATTTGTACAGATTATAAATTGCAAGATGGTGATTTGGTTTCATTTGATTTAGGGGCAACATATAATGGTGCAATTGGTGATACTGCAGTAACGATGATTTATGGAAAGCCAAAATCTGATAGGCATGTTGAATTAGTTAAGGCGACAGAAGAGGCTTTAACTAAAGCAATTGAATCAATCCAAATTGGAAAAAGAATTGGCATTATTGGTCAAACAATATATAAATGTGCTAAAGAGCATGGATTATCAGTAGTTGATAAATATGGTGGCCACGGTTTAGATACAGCAGAGGATGGCACTGGTATTCCGCATACGGCGCCATTTGTTCCTAATAAATCTACAGAAAATGAAGGTGTTAGAATACAACCAGGAATGATTTTAGCAATTGAGCCATTATTTGTAATTGGCTCTTCAAATAGAGCTATAACATCTTCTGATGGTTGGACAGTTGTTTGCGATGATTTATGTAGTCACCATGAACATACATTATATGTTCATGATGATCATGTTGAAGTTGTTACACAAATTAATGGAGATTAATATGAATTATAAAGCCGTAGTTAAAACAAAAATTGAAGAATATACTCGTTCAAACTTATCATTTAATGAAGCTATTAATTATTTAAATGAGCAAGTTAAGAATTCATTTGTACAGGTAACTGATGCTTTGGTGTATGAAAATGATAAATTAGTTGCAAGTGTGAAAACAATCAGATGAAAGTTACTTTTGAAGATAGCAGTTATGTTGAGTGTAATAAGTCAGATAATCCTGGAAAAGTAATTATTACTATTTCTGCAAAAGACAGGGCTGATCCACTTAAGAAGATTATAAATGCTGTTGAAATTACTATTGAAGAATTTAAAACATTAACATCTAATATATTATAATCTGGCTAAAAAATGAAAATTTATTTGTCTGGGCATCATGGATCTGGTAAAAGTACACTTGTACGTTATATTTCTAGCAAATATGATTTACCAATGATTTCAGAAACTGCAAGAATGGTATTATCAGAAAGAGAATTACAAATTGATTCATTACGTTGTGATTTAAATTTAGTTGATAATTATCAATCAGAAGTTTTTCATAGACAATTATTAGAAGAAGGTAAATATAATAATTTTGTTTCTGATAGATGCATTATAGATATTTTGGCTTATTCTGCAAGTCATTCAAGAATTTTACCAACATTATTAGAATCTGCAGAGCTAAAGCAAAATCTTTCTATTTTAAAAGATCCTGATTCATTAATATTTTTTATTCGTCCTAGCAAAGCGACCCTTAAAGCAGACGGTGTTAGAGAAACAATTAATTGGGATGGTGTTATTTCAATAGATTCTCAAATTAAATTATTTTTTGAAATGTTTAATATAAGACATTTTCAAATCAATACCGAAAGTATGCAGGAGAGAGTCAAATTTATAGAGTCAATTTTTTCGTTAAAAAAATAATATACTAAAAATTTGGTATTCTCTTGAATAACAACCAATGAGGGTACATGGGCAGAATTTTAACACCGGGATATGTCAGATGGGATGGACTAAAGTTCATTACTGATGAAACCATACAAATAGTAGGGCCTCCGGGACCTCAAGGACCACCAGGAGCAGAAGGACCGCCAGGTACACCTGGGGCAAGCGGAGGGTCAATTGTTGGCACATATCAGTGCAGTACAGATGTAAATGTATTAGATGCGGTATATTTATTTAATACTGATACTGTAGCTCAGGCAGAGGCTAATAGTTTAGATACTGTACCGGTTATTGGTTTAGTTATATCCAAACCAACACCGACATCTGCCGTAGTACAGTATAGCGGTGAAATTGCTACATTTTCTGGATTAATTGTTGATCGTTCATATTATTTGTCAGATACGCTTCCAGGTGGGATTGTTGAAAACGCGCCAGTTAATACTGGCTCTATAGTACAATATTTAGGATTTGCAAAAGACTCCAATACATTCGTAATAATGTTAGGAGAAATAATATTTTTGTAAATATTTTGTCTTTAGTTTATTATTAAAAGTTGATATATATCTTGCAATCGCAATAAAACTATAAGCAGTGTATTAAAAAGATGACATATAGTGATGTAACGCTTTAAAGCTTAAAGGAAGTATTATGGAAAAACAGAAGAGCAAGAGTAAAGATAAAGTATTAGATTTCTTAAATTCTAAGTCATCGCTATCTAGAAAAAATATACCAATTCAAAGCTCAACAGTTAAAAAAGTTGAAAGATTAAAAGTTTCTTTAGATACTGATAGGCTTGCTCTTACAGGTGAAGATTCTTTTAAAATTAAAAAATTAGAAAAAACATTAGAAAAATATAAAATGGATTTATGCGATTTAGAATTGCATATTTTAGAATTAGAATACAAGAAACAGCAACTTTCTACAATTGTAGTAGAAAAAAATAAAGCTATGTTTGATGAGATCAGAAATATTGCTGAATCTCATGGCATAGACGTGGATGGTGTAAATGATGATAGGAAGTGGAATCTTAATTCCGATATGACCTTTTATCGCGTTAAATAAATTTAATTAAAATACTAGGCCATAATGTCCGCTTTTAGCATGTTATTTTTTAATGGAGCAACTGGGCAAACCATGTTATGTGGTTGCGCAAATGTTACATCATCTACTTATATTGTAGACAGCAGAACAAAACCAGATTATATTATATTATGCAATTATTCAGGAACTATTAATATTACATTACCTGCACCATCAAATGCAAGATTTTTAAAAATAAAGGACGCCTCTGGCCTTGCTAATGTAAATAATATTGTTATACATCATCATGGTAGCGAAAAAATTGATGGTCAAAACTACTATACTATGAATTCAAATTATCAATCGGTTGAATTAGTAAGTGATGGAACTAATTGGTTCTTAACTTAATTTAATTTTAATACTAAAATTATAACATATAATATAATAGTATATAGCCGAAATGGTAAATAATGACCTGTAATGATTTAGAAGCTCAAATTAATGCAATAGAAGCTGAGTTAGGAACTAATCCTCAAGGCCCATATGCTAGCGTTAGAACTAGGCTAGATATATTAGAATCTAGAATTGGGGCAGGCGGAAGTGTACCAGTAACCGGCAATTCGATAATTTTTATTGATGGAGTTAGCATTAGCAATGGATCTGGAGATCCTAATGTACAGCATATTGCGGCAATTCCTGGCTCATTATATTTAAGAACTGACGGTTATACTTACCAAGGATTATATGCCTATAGGAATAATTCTTGGCAAGAAATTCCAACAACTAATGTTGCTGGTGGAGATTTAAGTGGTACTTACCCAAATCCTACAGTATCAAAAATAAATGGCATCACTATATACGGCACACCTATTGCTGGTCAAATTTTAACAGCAACATCAACTGGAGCTAATTGGCAGAATGCACCTGTTAGTTTTACTGCCGGTGGAGATTTATCAGGAACATCAAGCAATCAAATTGTTACTGGAATTCAACATAATCCAGTTGCAAATACTACTCCAGTTAACTCTGCGGTTCCAATATGGGAAAATAATATATACAGTATAAGACCTCTTACGCAAGATGATATATTACCAGGATTTAGTATTATAAGTTTTACTGGAAGCTCTAATGTAGAAGTTGGTGCAACTGTTGTTAACCCAACGTTTTCAATGGCATATTCTTCAACTCCTTTAAGTGCAAATATTACAAATTCTGATAATATTAATTCTCCGTTAGTATTATCATATCCATTTACTAGTGGAACTGTTGTTGGAAATTTTCAACATAATTCTTTACACACAACATCATTTACATTGAATGCAGCAAAAACTAACACATTAACTTCAGTTACAAATATTTCTTGGTACCCAAGAAGTTTTATAGGCACAGGATCTATAGGGGCTAGTGACTCTATAACTTCTTCGGGGACAACGGCAATATTAAGCACTGGTGATATTCTTAATAGCGTTGGTACATATTCTACAGATACTGGACAAGTTTATGGACCAATTAATCCGAATTCTCAAAAAATATATCTTTTATTGTCAAGTAACAGATATTCATTTCAAGACAATATTACTAAGTTTCCATTTGCATTTAATAATCCAATAAATGTATTATTTACAAATCAATATGGATCAGTTGTAAATATGTATTTATATGAAAGTACAAATATTCTTACTGGCATATTCTATATATTAATAATTTAATGGAGAAAAATGGCAAATATAAATTTAACAGGTAGTATTGGTGTTCCTGGTAATGTTGCTATTTTAGGTAGCATTTTAGTTACTTTTTTTACTGACACAGATCGTACTTTATCTACTAATGAATATAGTAATAAATTTATTTCAGTAATTAGTAATGTGGCATTAACACAAACTAGAAATTTAATTGCACCACTTAATCAAGGTCAAGAATTTGTAATTCAAAATAAAACTACAGGTGGACAATCAATACAGATAATTGGAATAAGTGGTACTGGAGTTACAATATCTAATGGTAGTATAGTTTCTGTAGTTTGTGATGGAAGCAATTATATATTAATTAATGATGGTAGTGGCGGACAAGGCCCCACAGGAGCGACAGGAGCTACAGGCCCTCAAGGAGATACTGGTCCTCAAGGAGATACTGGTCCGCAAGGTGCCACAGGAGCGACAGGTCCACAAGGCGCCACAGGCGCTACAGGAGCTACAGGAGTCACAGGTGCGACAGGTCCACAAGGCGCCACAGGTGCTACAGGCCCAACAGGTCCCACAGGAGCGACAGGTCCACAAGGCGCCACAGGAGCGACAGGCGCGACAGGTACACAAGGCGCCACAGGTGCTACAGGTGCCACAGGTGCTACAGGTGCCACAGGTGCTACAGGCCCAACAGGTGCGACAGGTGCTACAGGCCCAACAGGCCCAACAGGTGCGACAGGCCCCACAGGAGCGACAGGTCCTCAAGGTGCAACAGGAGCGACAGGTCCAACAGGCCCATTAGGCACTGCCGGTGGAGATCTTTCTGGAAGCTACCCTAATCCAACTGTAGCAAAAATACAAGGAACGCCAGTATCATCTACAACACCAACTATGAATCAAATATTATCTTTTGATGGGACAAATTGGTCCCCAATTGCTAATGGACCATTTAGAGAAACAAGTGGTATAATTTCATCTACTGATAGTTCTGCCGGATTTTTAGTTGGTAGCGGAAGTGGAACAGGATATCTTAGTATAAATAATACTGTAGGTATTGCAAGTTCTAATGGAATTGCAATAACATTATCTGATTATGCTTCAAGTAACAATATTATATTTCATAATTCTGCATTATCTAATGGAATTTCTATAAATAGTAATGACAATACTAATGGAACTATTTCTTTAACTGGGCACGAATATCTTTATATTAATGATGGTCATGGTGATAATATTAGTTTTGATCATGGAACAATTAATATTAATGCCGAATCTACAAATATATTGACATTAACAAAAACTAAAGTTACTTTACCACTATTTACATCAGTTGGCATAGTGCATAATGATACTTTTGGTAATTTAACAAGCTCATTAATTGCACCAACTGATATTATTAGTGGCAGTGACGGACAATTTTTACAAATTAATGGATCAACGCCAACATGGACTTCATTTAGTGGTGATGTTTCAGTTAGTGATACAGGTGGAACTACGGTAACTGCATTACAAGGTTATACAGTTTCAAATACAGCTCCATCTGATACTTATGTATTAACTTGGTCAGCAACAGATGGGCAATGGGAACCACAAGCTGGTGGCGGTGGTGGCCCATTTACTCAGGTAGGTGGAACTGGCGGAACAATAGAAGCAATTGATAATTCTGCTGGATTTTCATTGGGAACCGCCTATTCTGGTGCATCAATTATTCTACAAAATGCTACGCTAGGTGGCGAAGTAATAATTACAGATAGTTCCAGTCAATCATTTTCTATGGTTCCAGGCTCTGGAATTGAATTATTTGATGGCTCTTCAGATACATTTACAATGGTTGGTGGAACTGTATCAATTAGTCCAAATCTAACCACTACTATTTCTACTACATCTACAAACGTTCAGTTGCCATTATTTACTACTGCTGGAGTTGTACATAATGATGGGTATGGTTATTTAAGTAGCTCATTAATTGGTACAGTTGATATTTCTCCTGGAACAGATGGTCAAATATTACAAACTTATGGTACAACTCCAACTTGGACTGGAGTTAGTGGAGATGTGTCTTTAAGTAATGCTGGAGTCACAATTGTAAATGCTCTTAAAGGACAAACATTATCTACAAATATTATTACAAGAACAGATGGATATTCTGGAGATTTTGATGTAATTGGTCGTAATCCAATAACTAATACATATGATGCTGAGCAATTTTTAGGCCCAGTTACTAATGTCAAGCATTTTGGTGCCAAAGGTGATGGAGTAACTGATGATACAGTTGCAATTCAAAATGCGCTAAATTCAATGACAAGGACTCCATATTTAAATGGAAGATATTTGCATAATGGCGCAGGTGGAGATATATTGTATTTTCCAGCTGGAGTATATAATATTTCTTCTGAATTAATTATTCATGGATATGGTGATTCTACTTACCCATATAATACAGCTATTACAATAAAAGGAGCCGGTATATTTTCTTCAATAATTGCCCAAACAACAATAAATAATGGCTTTCATCAAATAGGTGGCGGACCATCAACTACTATAGAAGACATTGGTTTGATGAATATAGCTACTAATATTTTTGGTAATGGATATTATAATGGAACTGATGAGACTAAAGTTTCTCCAACATATGTTCGTCAGCCAATGTTTACATATACTGTTGGTCAGGTATTAAATCCTCCCGGCAATAGTAATAGACTATTAAAAGTTTATAGTGCAAACGGAAGTACATCGCCTAGCGCAACTGGTACTACTGGAAAATTTTTACCATTTGGACAACTTTTTGCTGGCGCAACTGAGATTCAAGGATATCCGGTTATAAAAATAACTGGCTCGGCTAATGCAAATTATAAACATATAATTATATATATTACACATTCAGATACATTAGCTAGTGGTTTAGTAAAATTTAATTGGACTGTAGATGGTGGCACTACTTGGACTAATGATGTAACTGCCGCACCAACAGTTGTATTAGGTAGTACAGGATTGACCGCTAATTTTTCAGCAGGCACTGCACCAAATAATGTTTATCCAATAGTTACATATTGTTCACCAGCTTGGTACAGTGGTTTTTCAGTTATTGTTGGAGATTTAATAACTGATGGTCAAATTGTTTGGGAAGTTATTGATGGAGGTTGTGGCTTATTAGCAGAGCGTAGTTCAAATTGGAATGTTAATAGAGTAGCAATTGGTGGTTTCATTAATGGAATTGTCTGTGATAATTGTGAAATAATGAATTTTGATACATTAAATATTAGTGCGACCAATGGCATATGGCTTACTGGAAATAATGAAAGAAATAATGCTAACACAGATCCTCCACCACCAGATCAATATTTTAATAATGTTTATAGTATTAAAAATGTAAATTTTGGAATTAATGGAATAGGTCTGGCTGATGGCGGTGGTGGCGCAACTAGAGATTTTTCAAATTTTAATTTTGAAGGTGGTACAAGAGGCGAACCTTCGTGGCAAATTTATTCTGTTGGTATTTTAGATACCTCTATAAAAAATGTTCAAGGTGAAGGTTGCACCTCTGTTGTTAATGTGGGCGGAATTCAACCATTTACTGGATGTGCTTATTATGGCGGATCTGGAACTCAGAATTTTTCTTTAGATAATGTAGAATCAACTGCTGTTATATTTTTTACCCCATTATTTCAAGGTGGCACAAGTCCTCCAACTATATTTATGATAGGCAGATCTTTTGAATTGCAAAATATAGTTATAGAAATAAATACTGCAGGAGACGGTTATCATGCTACATTTAATTGGAGTAATGATGGCGGAACTACTTGGACTTATAATATCTTAATAGCTAGTGGTGCATTAGTAAGTATTATTCCACCAAATAGAAATGGATCTCAACCAGCAATAAATGCATATTCATTTGATTTAACAACTCAAACTGGATTTACATTATACTTTCCGCAAGATGGAACATATAGTGCAGATAATATTTGGACATTTACTGGTTTCTCTGGAGCATTTATTGATGGCTCTAAAATTTATGGTATAAGTAGTGCTGGAAGCAATTTAAATATAACAAATTGTTATATTCCATGGCCATCAAAATATGGTGCAGTAAATATAAATTCAAATACTTTTGCAGGTATAACTATAGATAATACTTGGTTTTCCAATGTTAGAGGTGGGCCATTAAACTTTTTTGATATTTCAGATACTTCTCTAAATGGGGCGAGTACATCATTTAGATTCTCTCAAACAATATCACAAACTCCTGGTATTGGATTAAATTGCATTCCAAAACTTAATGGTTATGATATTAATGGTGGTCTTGCGCTTCGTAGTGTTCAAAATAATAATTATGTATCGCATATAACAAATGGTCTTAATAATAATGTTAGTAATCCAGGCACATCAGTATTAGAAATAATAAGATATGGTGGAAATACTCCAAATGCAGATTTTTCAATCTCTGGTTTGCAGGGCGGAACAGAAGGTCAAATTATAGAAATTCATAATTTAACTGGATTAGGTATGACGCTAACGCATCAAGATTCAAATTCATCTGAAGGTAATAGATTTATTTGCCCAAATGGACAAAATATATATCTTCCAACACCAGTAAGTGGATACTCTTATGCAAAATTATCTTATTCTGCTACAAAATCTGCTTGGTTAGTTGCGCAATCTTCTTATCAACCTGAAGTAATTCCTGGTTGGCAAATAATTCAAAATAATATATCATATTATCAAACTAATTCAAGTAATTTAAGTTATTCAATGTTTAATTATCCAAATACTGCAGGTAATATATTAGTTGCCACAGTTTCATATTATTGTGGAATTAATATTAATGCAATACCTACTCCAGATGTTACTATTTCAGATAGCGCTGGTAATTTATGGATTCCAGTAACTTCTCATCATGTACTTACTAGTCCACCTGGTATAATTAATCATCAAACATCATCTATGTTTATATGTTTAAATGCAAAAGCATATACTACACAAAATACTATTACAAATGCGCATCCAGGTGGAACTACTACTGGATATAATGCTGTTACATTTAGCTTTCCATTTTTAGGCGGTTCATTTGAATATGGCGGTGCATATACAACTATAAATATAGCGGAAATATCTAATCCTGGAAATACTTTCTCAATTGATGGATATTCTGCAAATGATGGTTATGGTTACCAAGCGTCTACTGTTACAACAAATACAAATACAAATGAATTAATTTTTTCAGTTGCAGCAAATGTTGCGAACCATGATTTAATACAATTTGCTCCAGGAAATGGATTTAATTTAATTAATTATGATGTTGATGCAATTAGCACTTCAGCACAATATGCATTTGAAAAAAATCCTGGAACTTACACTGTTACCGCTAATTTACTAGATGGTTCTTTATCATCATTGCCTCCAATTCAAGATTATTGGACTATAATTTCTGTAAATATAGAGGCTTCACCAATTACACCTGTAACAAAACATATTTATAATGTTACACAAATTACTGGCAATTATAATGTTTTAGTTACTGATAGTTTAATTGCAATTGGAACTATAACTAGTACAATAACTGTTACTATGCCAAATTCACCAAATATTGGTGATAGTTATGAAATTAAAGATTCTATGGGATTATCAACAACATATCCTATAATTATTTCTGGTAATGGTAATAATATTGACGGTGCATCAACTTATACATTTACCACAAATTATCAGCATTTATTTTTAGTATATACTGGAACTCAATGGTCAATTTGTTAATTGGAGTTATAAATGTCATATAATATAGGAAGCTCATATTTAACATTATCTGGTGATGTAATTACTAGTTCTAATCAAATTAGTACAAATGCAAATACTGAAGTAATTTCAATTACCGGATCTTCAGGATCTGTAAATATTTCATCTTCAGGAAATGTTATTACATGGAATAGTACTA
>Ga0007848_1000427_pt1 | contig 13916 bp, 17 predicted proteins | sample CryBogCBH18Jul08_FD_71209 | JGI IMG/M metagenome (GOLD analysis project Ga0007848, IMG submission 71209) | Freshwater microbial communities from Crystal Bog, Wisconsin, USA - CBH18Jul08 | ecosystem: Environmental > Aquatic > Freshwater > Lake | place: Crystal Bog, Wisconsin, USA | collected...
CCTAGATATGCATAATGAGTCACTGAGTAAGGGTATCTCACGCAGCATTAACCCCATTAGGCTATTTCTATGAGCACTCCATCAACTAGTAGCGCGAAGGGACGATTTAAGACAATCGCGCGAAGTGAAGTTGGTTTGGTGCGCGATGGGAATGAAGATGCCGCTTTAGTCTCTCCTGTATTACTTGCTGTGGCAGACGGAATGGGTGGACATGCAGGAGGAGAAGTCGCTTCTCGCATTGCAATAAAGACTCTTAAGCAACTCAGTGCAGTCCTAGATGATGCAGCTCTTGATAGTGAATCCCGTGAGGATTTATTGCTGAATATCTCATTTTCGATTGACCATGAATTATCAGAAGAATCTAGCGCTAACCATGAGCTGCATGGAATGGGGACAACTCTTACTGCCATTCACATCAACGGTGAAAATATTGAGTTATTACATATTGGAGACTCAAGGTGCTACAGATGGCGAGATAAAAAACTCACCCAACTCAGCCATGACCATACGGTGATGCAGGAGCTACTTGATCAAGGAAGACTTACACCTGAGGAAGTATTTGATCATCCTCAAAGGTCTTTACTCACACAAGTACTCATGGGCGACAGTGGGATAGACCCGATACTCAGCGTCCATGACATAAAAGATGGAGACAGATTCCTGCTTTGTAGTGATGGTTTGAGCTCTATCCTTTCAGATTATGAGATTGCTTCAATCATTAAAAATAGTGAAGATGAGAAAGTGGTCGATAGTTTGATTGACGGCGTTCTTACGAAGGGTGCGCCGGATAACATAACAATTTTATGGAGTGAAGTTGTGCCTGAAAAAGATGCAAGCAAAACTTTGCTTTTAGGTGCTGCGCTATGAGTAGATTATTTAACAGCCGTTACAAAATTGGCGAGATGATCGGTACTGGTGGAATGGCGGATGTTTATGTCGCAGAAGACACACGACTAAATAGAAAAGTTGCTGTAAAGATACTTCGCAGTGATTTAGCGAGAGATCCAGCATTTGTCGCACGTTTCAAGAAAGAAGCACTGGCTGCTGGCGGTCTAAGTCATCCTGGGATTGTCGCGGTTTATGACTCGGGAATCGATGGTGATGATTCTTATATTGTCATGGAGTTAGTAAGCGGGCACACCCTTCGAGACATTCTTCAATCCAATACTTCAATGCCAGAATCAAAGGCACTTGATATTGCTTGCCAAATACTCGAAGCACTTGATTATTCCCACTCAAAAGGAATTGTTCACAGAGACATTAAGCCAGGAAATATCATGATGACAAATTCTGGTCAGGTAAAAGTGATGGACTTTGGGATTGCGCGCGCTATGGATGATTACGGCGCGACCATGACAAACACATTCAACGTCGTTGGTACAGCCCAATATTTATCTCCCGAACAAGCAACGGGCGAACCTGCTGATCGGCGAAGTGATATTTATTCAGTTGGCTGCTTGCTCTATGAATTACTAACTGGACGCCCCCCATTTTCAGGTGACACCCCAGTATCTATCGCATTCCAGCATGTTTCAGCGCCACTTATCGCCCCATCTGAAATTAATCCTGCGATCGATGAGAGTCTAGAGACGGTTCTTCAGGTTGCTCTTTCAAAAGACCCTTCCCATCGCTATCAAGATGCTGGGGCAATGCTTGATGACCTTCGCAGGGCAATTCGTGGTGAGCAAGTAACAACAAAAATTCGAAGAGTTAAACCTAAAAGAAATTATTTAGTTGCTGGAATTTCATTTTTTGCCATTCTCGCATTAGTTGCGGCAGGTCTTTCGTTTTCGAGTAAAAAGAGCGCGACTTTTGAGCTACCCAATGTCGTGGGGCTCACTGTTGATCAAGCAAAGGCATTGCTGCCTAACTACACAATTAATTTGCAGCAAGCTCCTGATTCAAGAATCCCAGAAGGACGAATTGCAAGCCAATTACCGCTTGCCTCAACGCGTGTGCTGCGCGGAAGTAGTGTGACATTAACTCTTTCACAAGGACCTGGAAACACAACTGTCCCAGCATCAATTATCGGTCAGACCCTTATTAATGCTCAAGCAATCATCAGCGCCGCTGGACTTTTTGTTTCACAAACAACACCAGTTGATTCAAGTCAACCACCAGGAACAGTCTTGGCCGTCACGCCAACTCCCGGAAGTGTCTTGCCTGCGGGAAGTCCTATCCAATTACAAATCTCAAGTGGAAGTTTGCAAGTTCCTTCTCTCGTTGGACTCACAGGAATTCAAGCACTTGCAACTCTTACTGAAGCAGGGTTCTTGGTAAAGACAGTTAATGCATATGACCCAACACAACCTATTGGAAATGTTTTAGCGCAAGCACCTGCTGCTGGGACAACTCAAAATATTGGTTCATATGTCACCATCACGGTGAACACACAACCTAACGGTTAACTACAGCCGTCAATCCTTCAGAGCGAGCGCGAGCGCCTTTATCCCCGCACTCCTCCAGCCAATTACCCAACATCTTATGTCCGTGTTCTGTGAGTACTGACTCCGGATGAAATTGCACACCAGAAATTGGCAAAGTCTTATGTTTAATAGCCATAACAATTCCAGATTCCGTACTTCCAATAACGTCGAGATCTGCTGGCAATGTATCTGTCTCAATTGCAAGTGAGTGGTATCGCGTTGCAGTAAACGGTGTTGGCAAGTTCTCTAAAACACCACGTGATGTGTGGTGAACAAGTGAAGTCTTCCCATGAAGCAATTCAGGCGCGCGGCTTACAGTTGCGCCAAATGCGACACCGATTGCTTGATGGCCTAAGCAGACACCAAAGAGTGGAATCTTTTTCTCCGCGCAATAGCGAACAAGTTCAACGCTTATTCCTGCCTCTTCTGGAGTTCCAGGGCCCGGAGAGATCAGAACACCATCAAAGTTCTGCGCCTCTGATAGCTCCACTTCATCATTGCGCTTAACAGTTACCTCTGCGCCAAGTTGGCCAAGGTATTGCACCAAGTTATAGACAAAGGAGTCGTAGTTATCGACGACAAGAATCTTGGCGGGCATGGTCAAAGGCTATTAGGTATGTAGTAACCTTCGCTTATGCCTAAATCACGTAGTCGCAAGAAAGCCCCTGTTTACATCCCAGATGAGCTTGCCCATCTTGCGCCCGTTCCTGAAGAGAGCCCACGCTGGCTTGCCCCGCTTATGGTGGGAGCATTCCTTGCAGGCTTGATCTGGATCGTTATCTTCTACGTCAGCGGCACCCTCTACCCAGTGCCTCATATCGGTGCCTGGAACATGGTGATCGGCTTTGGATTTATCGCGGCTGGCTTCACCCTTGCCACCAAGTGGCGCTAGAAATTTTTCCCGCTTAATTACACCCTTGTAATTCTCCACACCGTGGACAAACCCTGTGGAGAAGTTAGGGCTATTCTCAGACAATTCCCAGCCAGCAGGTGGATGCTCTGAGACGAGGTGATAGAAATGAATAGTTCTTCCGCTCTTAAAGAAAGAGTCCCTGCCGTGAATAATGAAAATAGTGGTGAGTCAAACACTCAACGCATTCTTGTTGTTGATGATGAAAGTTCCATTAGCGAACTTATTGCGACCAGCCTTCGTTTCGTTGGCTTTGATGTTCGCACCGCAGCTACTGGTTCACAAGCACTTTCTATCGCAGAGGAATTTAAACCTCACGCGCTCATTTTAGATGTGATGCTTCCAGACCAAGATGGTTTTGAAGTATGTCGCCAACTACGTCAAGACGGTCACAGCGTTGGTGTTCTCTTCCTCACAGCAAAAGACACCGTTGAAGACAAGATTGCTGGTTTAACAATCGGCGGCGATGACTACATGACTAAGCCGTTTTCACTTGAAGAGCTTGTTGCTCGTCTGCGCGCGCTGCTTCGCCGAATTGGTGTTGTTGAATCGCTTGTCGATGACGAGAAAGTCCGCTTTGCAGACCTTGAACTCGATGAGGCAACTCATGAAGTTCGCAGAGCCGGAAACCTCATTGATCTTTCCCCTACTGAGTTTCTCCTGCTTCGCTATCTCATGATCAACGCTGACCGCGTTGTAAGTAAGTCACAAATTTTGGATCACGTGTGGCAATACGACTTCCGGGGAGACGCCGGAATTGTTGAGACATATGTTTCCTACCTTCGCAAAAAAATTGATATCTACAAGCCAGAGCTCATTCACACTGTTCGTGGCGTTGGATATCGAATGCGAATGCCTGCGGTTAAGTAAACCCAAATTACTCTCCCATGGTTAAGCTAACTAAAGTTTCCGGTTGGAGTCTGCGATCAAGACTTCTACTCGCAACTTTAGTTGTTGTAGCTATTGGTATCGGAACATCAGATTTTGTCGCTCACGCCTCATTAAAGAATTATTTAATTAAACAAGTTGATACGCAATTAACTGGCGTTGCCAATGGATCCGTAGGTAGGTTAAACCGTGCCGGAATAGAACCTAACGCAAATGAAGACGATGCTAACGGCTCACCTTTTCGCATTGTGCGACCTCTGCGCGGAGTTCCTACTGAAACTTTAGTTACTCTTCTTGATTCTAATGGAAATGAATTAGGGCGATTAGGTGGGGACATAACTAATTCCTCACAAACAATGCGTTTTAATGGTTTTACTACAGCAAAGGTAGCTGCGACTAAAGGGCTTCCTTTCACAGTAAAAGGCGTGAAAGATGGTGGAGATACACGAGCAATCGCTCAAGTGCTCCCAACGGGACTAGGTTCCATTGTTGTTGCTGTTTCACTTGCTGGTGTCGATAGAACCTTGCATGAGATGACCTGGCTCTTTCTCCTTATCAGCTTAATTATTCTTGTACTTATCGCATTTTTGTCTAGATTTATTATTCGAATAAGTTTAAGGCCGCTGAGTGAAGTAGAAGGTACTGCTGCTGCAATCGCAGCCGGTGATCTCTCCGCGCGTCTTCCAGATAACAACCCTAAGACTGAGGTTGGAAAACTCACTCGCTCTCTCAACACGATGTTATCTCGAATTGAAGAATCATTTGCTGTACGTGTTGCCTCTGAATCTAAGCTGCGTCAATTTGTGGCAGATGCAAGCCACGAACTTCGCACGCCGCTTACTGCTATCCGCGGCTTTGCTGAACTCCACCGACAAGGAGCAGTTGAAGGTGTGGAAAAGACAAAAGAACTTATAGGTCGTATCGAAAAAGAATCTATCCGTATGGGTTCACTCGTGGAAGATCTTCTGCTTCTTGCACGTATGGATGAAGCACGACCTGTCTCCATGGAGCCAGTTGATCTCACCCACGTTCTTGAAGAATGTATCGCTTCTGCCAGGGCTGCTGGGCCAGACCATCCCATTACCGCAGATATCGAGCCTGATATTTTTGTCCTCGGCGATAACAAGCGAATTCATCAAGCAATTGCTAACTTGTTAGCTAATGCTAGGACCCACACACCACTAGGAACCAAGATCACAGTAAGAGCAAAGAGTGGGAAAGATGACACTCGCGTTTCTGTCAGCGATGAAGGTCCGGGATTATCACCTGCTGATCAAAAGAAAATATTCGAACGCTTTTTTAGAGCAGACCCATCACGTCAAAGAAGCTCTGGTGAGGGAAGCGGGCTTGGACTTTCAATTGTTGATGCCATCATGAAGTTACATGGGGGTTCTGTTTCTGTTGAATCTGAATTAGGCCGGGGAGCGACTTTCACACTTACTTTCCCAATCAAGGCGTAATTACTTAACGCTGAAAGTAAATTTCCCGATCACTATGTGCCCGTCTTGGGCTGAGACTCGATAGCTCACACTGTATTTTCCGCTGGTGGCTTGCCCAGATTTAAAGACATCCGTTACGGCAGCTCCCTTTACAACATCAATTCCAGAAGTAATAACCATCCCCATCGGATCTGTAACAACAACATGATTAATTGCCGTTTTCCCCAAAGTAAGTAGGAGATCTTCAAACGTTAGCGTGATCTTTGAAGGCAACTTTGAAAGCACAGCATTGCGTGCCGGGTTTGATGCAATCAAAGTCGTGTGTGCAGAAGCAACTGGGATCTCGAGTGTTAAGAAAATTACTCCCATAATCGCGGAGATTACTTGTGTTTTACGCCCCAAGTTTTTTACCAAAGATTTCATTTACAGCGCTATAGACCGCCCCTGTTGTCCAAGTTGGCTGTTGGGGTTTGAGTAAATTTACCTTTCCATCTGGCGACAAATAATTCATGAGTTTAGTTGGAATGAGGTTTGAGCTTTTTGGGTTTTTAACCTCAGGATTTCCTAAATCCAGCCAGCGCCAATGTGAATCTGGACCGATTATGCCAACAATGTCAGTGTGTTGAACATCGTATGCACTTTGCTTACCTGTTTGCCAATCCATAAGACCTTTTGCAGCGCTGCCAATGGATGTATAAACACCAAAGAATTTCCAAAGCTCTGAAAGATTTCTTGCAGAACTTGTAGCAACTGTCCAGCTGTTATCACTAAACATCTTTTGGTAAGCACTAATTCTAGAAACAGAATCACGTTTTGGATCAACAGAAATTTCAACTGAAGCAAAAGTGCTAGAAAGTTTTGCAGAAGCAATGGCATCACCAATTTGGCGCATATTGACAGTGGTCATAGGGCAAATATCTGGGCAACTTGTTAAGAAATCTGTGAAAATAACTGTCTTGCCTTTGAGGCTTCCCAGTGTAAAAGTTTTACCGGAAGCATCTTGAAGTGGAATATTCAAGACACTTATTGGAATCGACGCATCAAGAACTGTACCTCCGGTTTTAGCCGCGTGACCTGTAAGCGGCGGTGTGGAAGGTGAAGAAGCGTAGGCAGAGTTCATTCCAAGGCTTAAAGAAAGGGTAAATACAATAAAAAGTTTTTTCATGAGCCAGACTCCATTGCTCGAAGTGTTGCGATCCGTTCTTCTAAAGGCGGATGCGTTGAGAATAATTTTGATGTTGCACTTGAATCTAGAGGCGACTCAATCCAGATATGCGCTACCGCTGTAGAACGTTGGTGAACGACAGTGCTATCTTTTTGTAGTACTTCTAGAGCGCGCCTAAGACCTGCAGGATTTCGAGTGAATTCAACTGCTGTGACATCAGCAAGTGCTTCGCGCTTTCTTGAAATAGCAAGACGAAGTAAGAGCGCTGCAATTGGCGCAAGTATCAAAACGACAATAGAAACAACAATAGCGATTGGATTCTGATTGCTGTCATTGCTATCTCTACGGCCCCCACCCCCAAAAATCATAATTCGCATCAGAAAGTCAGTAAGGATCGCAATGGCTCCTGCAGTCGTTGCAGCAATTGCTGAAACTAAGGTGTCGCGGTTGGCAACGTGGGCGAGCTCGTGTGCCGTCACACCCTGCAACTCTTCACGGTCCATTGCGCTCAATATTCCTGTTGTAAATGCAATGACGGAGTGCTCTGGATTTCGCCCCGTTGCAAATGCATTGGGTGCGCTATCTTCAACAATTGCAACCTTTGGCATAGGAAGACCACTTGCAATACATATTTCAGAGACCAAACCATAGAGTTGCATGTTATCAGATTCTTGAATAATTTTGGCGCCAGTCATGGTCATCACGATCTTGTCTGATGCCCAATATGAACCCCACACAGAAATAAGAGCAATACCGACCGCGAATGGGACAACACCGATCCCGGTCTTTCCAAAGTATGTAAGAAGCGCCCATGCAACAAGGCCGACTAAAAGTCCCATGCCAAAGAGCAGTTCACCACTTTTACGTTTGTTTGCGCTTTGGAGCTGACGAAAATCCATACTTAAAACTTTACCTGCGGCGCCTTACGATCTTGTGGATCATCAATTTCATAAAATGGGCGCTCTTTTACTTTTGCAGCATTTACAAACATGTTTGTTGGAAAGGTCTTGATCGCGGTGTTTAGACCACGAACATTGTCGTTATAGAACTGACGCGCGAATGAAACTTTGTTTTCAGTTGATGAAAGTTCTTCTTGAAGAGCCAAAAAGTTTGATGAGGCCTTTAAATCTGGGTAATTTTCAGTGACTGCAAGCAGGCCTCGAAGTGCCTTGCTCATCTCGCCATCTGCTGCCGCAACATCTGCAACAGTGGTTGCACTTGTTGACTTCGCTCTTGCATCAACAATCGCCTGGAATGTCTTGCTTTCATGAGCTGCATAACCTTTAACGGTTTCTACTAAATTAGGAATTAAATCTGAACGGCGCTTGAGTTGAACTTCGATCTGAGCCCATGCCTCATCAACGGATACGTTCAAACGAATGAGTTTGTTCCGCGGAACGATACCGATAAATGCAAGTATCGCTATAGCGATGACGCCTGTAATAATTGAATTCATCTTTATTTACTCCGTTACTAGTAACGCACAGTGACTGGATGTAATTCTATTGCGTTTTTGATTTATGGAAGTTGAGCCAAGACTTACTTGGGGTTGGCCCACGCTGGCCTTGGTACCTGGAACCATAGAGCGCGGAACCGTAAGGATGCTCAGCGGGAGATGAGAGTTTGATGAGACAAAGCTGTCCAATCTTCATTCCTGGGAACAACTTAACTGGAAGGTTGGCAACGTTAGAAAGCTCCAAGGTTATGTGCCCAGAAAAACCAGGATCAATAAAACCTGCAGTTGAGTGAGTTAATAGACCAAGGCGACCAAGAGATGACTTTCCTTCAAGGCGACCAGCAATGTCATCAGGCAGGGTGATTACTTCGAAAGTACTGGCAAGCACGAACTCTCCCGGATGGAGAATAAAAAATTCATCATCATTGACTGCTACTTCACGAGTCAGATCTGACTGTTCAATAGATGGATCAATTACGGAATATTTATGGTTTTCAAATACACGGAAAAATCTATCCAGGCGAACATCGACACTGGAAGGTTGAATCATTGCGTCCGTAAACGGTTCGACCTTAACTCGGCCTGCTTTAACTTCTAGCGCGATATCGCGATCACTTAGTAGCACGGTCAAAACCCTATCAGCCCAGCCACAGGGTAGGTTTCATGTCGTGAACCGTCGTGGTGCTTATCTGTTGCTCATTTTTGGAGCCCTCTGCTTTTCATTCAATGGGATCGTCAGTAAGTGGCTCATGCAGGCGGGTCTGACTCCTTGGCGATTAACCCAAGTGAGATCAACAGGCGGTTTCATAGCAATGCTGATCTGGCTGCTATCTCGGGGCCGACTTTCTGAATTAAGAACCAATGTCAGCGAACTCAAGATGCTTATTCCCTTTGGTGTATTTGGGATCGCTTCCGTGCAGAGTTTCTATTTCCTCGCTATTTCAAAATTACACGTTTCTATTGCGCTCATCATTGAATTTACTGCCCCGTTTTGGATTGCATTTTATTTACGTTTTGTCCGCAAAGAGAAAGTCTCTAACACAGTCTGGATAGGACTTGCATTTGGATTCTCTGGATTAATTCTTGTTGCGCAGGTATGGCAAGGCCTCACACTCAACGGCATTGGCGTTATCGCAGCATTTGTTGATGCCTTTTCACTTGCGGCTTATTTTCTATTAGCAAGGACAATCGGTCATCAGAGAAGTGGCGACACACTCACAACATGGGGTTTTGCTGTTACGACACTTCTCTATTTAATTATTCAACCCATTTGGAATTTTCCCTGGCACATATTCACTCAAAACATCACGCTCAACGGACAATTCTCTGGTCATCAACTGCCGGGGTGGCTTCTAATTCTTTGGGTCTGCATTATGGGCACTCTGGTTCCTTACTTGTCAGTAATTATTGGAATCAAACGATTGTCGGCAACTACGGCAAGTGTGATCGGAATGTTTGAGCCAATACTCGCCGGTGTTTTCGGTTGGATACTTCTTCATGAAAAATTTACTACTATTCAACTTATAGGAGCAGTTATTGTCTTAGTGGGAATATACATTGCAAATGAACGGATTCCTGAAGGGGGCGCGAATGGATAGGTTTGATGACTTGCTTGAGGCTAATAAAGAGTTTGTTTCAAAATTCACCTCTGAAAATCTCACTGGCACTGCCGTAAAAGGATTAGCAATTGTTACGTGTATGGACTCACGTATTGATCCCCTACGTATTGTCGGCATGAGCGCGGGAGATGCAAAGATTCTCCGTAATGCTGGAGCACGTGTAACAGAGGACGTACTTCGCACACTTGTTCTTGCAACACACCTACTTGGTGTTAATCGTGTTCTAGTTATGCCACACACTGATTGCCGTATGGCCAGTACTGATGAAGCTGGCATTCATGCCGCGATTGAGAAGAAGTCTGGTGTTGATACTCGCAGCCTTGATTTTCAAACAACATCAGATCAGCGCGGAGCGCTGCTGAAGGACATCACGAAGATTGAAAGTTATCCGCTGCTTGCCCATGAGGTAAAAGTTATGGGAGCTATTTATGATGTTAAAAGTGGAACGCTTACGCCAATAAATTAGTTATCTTTAACAAAACTTGCAGCGGTATTGGTAAACGCGGGAGCCATATCTGCAAAGCGTGCAAAGTGAAGTTGCGCTGCAACAGTAATTGTTCTTGTCTGACCATTACGGTGCTTTGCGACAATCAAGTCTGCCTCACCTGATCTGCTCTGGCTGTCATACATTTCATCACGGTGGAGAAGAATGACAACGTCGGCATCTTGTTCAATAGAGCCTGATTCACGAAGGTCAGAGAGCATTGGCTTCTTATCAGAACGTTGCTCCGGAGAACGGTTGAGTTGTGAGATAGCGATGATGGGCACGTTGAGCTCTTTTGCAAGCAGCTTCAAGTTACGAGAGAACTCTGAAACTTCTTGCTGGCGGTTCTCTACTTTTTTTCCAGAAGTCATGAGCTGTAAGTAGTCGATCACAATCAATTTGAGATTATGACGCTGCTTGAGGCGACGTGCTTTAGCGCGAATTTCCATAAGTGAAAGGTTTGCTGAGTCATCAATAAACAAAGGCGCTTCTGAAATCTCACCCATGCGTTTTGCTAGGCGGCCCCACTCTTCATCTGAAAGAGAACCAGAACGAATGTTATTAAGTCCTACGCGTGCTTCTGCTGAGAGCATACGCATCGTAATTTCTGAGCGGCTCATTTCAAGTGAGAAGATCACTGATGTATCACCATTTTTAATGGATGCATGGCGGGCAATATCTAAACCAAGTGTTGACTTACCAACACCAGGACGAGCAGCAAGCACAACCATATTTCCTGCATGGAAACCATTTGTTAATGCGTCCAAATCTTTAAATCCGGTCATCACACCTTCTCTGGTGACACCAGCTGAGATTGCTTCAATCTCATCGAGGGCTGCAGGAAGAAGTTGGCTGAGTTGAATGTAATCCTCTGACATACGACTTTCGGTTACTTGATAAACCTCCGCTTGCGCAGAATCCACTGCGTCGTCAACATCGCCTTCTTCTGAGTAACCCAGTTGAACAATTTTTGTTCCAGCTTCAACTAAACGGCGAAGGATTGCCCGATCTCGAACAATGCGTGCGTAGTAACCGGCGTTAGCTGCGGTTGGTACAGATGAAATCAATGTGTGGAGATATGGCGCGCCACCTGCGCGCGCAATATCACCACGCTTTGTTAATTCGGCAACGACGGTCACTGGATCGGCAGGATCGCCACGGCCATATAAATCTAAAATTGCGTCATAAATTAATTCGTGCGCAGGGCGATAAAAATCTCGCTCTTTAATTATTTCAACTACATCTGCAATTGCATCTTTACTTAATAACATTCCACCAAGTACGGATTGTTCTGCTACTAAATCTTGTGGTGGTGTGCGCTCGAACTCAACGGCGCGAGCGCTGTTATTTCCTCTATTTGGGAGTTCTGCGATGCTCATAGGTGAATCTTGGGGGGGAGCACTGACATTGCCTATTTATGACCCGATCCTGTGTGTATCGCTGTGGGGATAACCTGTTAATCCATGTGGGTAAGGTGGGGATAACAGGTTGATAACCACGAGTGCTAAGCCTTGTTTGAGCGTGAAATCCGCCCTCTTGCTGTGTATAAAAGAAATTTGTTTTATCTCATAGAGTGAGAATTGGAGTGGGATGAGATAGAAATCTGGCCAGGAAGTTCGTGTGAACCCCTGGCCAGACAGCAATAAATGTACTGAGTTACTTACCAGCAACCACCTGAACGCTAAGAGTTGCAGCAACTTGCGCATGCAAGCTTGCCTTCACGCTATATGTACCAAGCTTCTTGATTGTTGGGGCTTTCAAACGATGACGATCGATATCAACACCGGTTGTCTGCTTGATTGCTTGAACAAGATCTTTATCAGTGACTGAACCAAAGAGTGAGCCAGTTGCTCCCACCTTTGCATTCACAGTGATTGGTGACTTCTCAAGGCTTGCCTTGATCTCACGAGCATGGTCAAGATCGCGGATCTCGCGTGCGCTACGTGCCCGGCGAATACCTTCGATCTGCTTCTCTCCGCCTTCTGACCAAGCAATTGCTTGACCACCAGGAAGAAGGAAATTACGTGCGTAACCATCTTTAACGTTTACAACATCGCCAGGTTGTCCTAGGCCATTAACTGAGCGGGTAAGAATAAGTTTCATTGTTATATCTCCCCTTATCTAGCAGTTGAGGTGTAAGGCAAAAGCGCCATTTCGCGGGAATTCTTGACCGCAGCGGCAATTGCGCGTTGATGTTGGGTGCATGCGCCGGTTACTCGGCGAGCGCGGATCTTGCCGCGATCTGAGATGAACTTACGAAGAGTTGCGATGTCCTTGTAATCGATATATTCGATCTTCTGTTGGCAGAATGAACATGGCTTCTTCTTAAACTTCTTGAGGGCCGCAGCCGACATCTTTGGCGCGGTCTTCTTCGGCTTTAGGGTCTTATTACTTCTTGCTCCCACTGTGGTGCTCCTTGTTTAGGTGCCCTGTCATTTCTGACAGGAATGGTTGGATAGTTGGTTTTATTTAGAATGGAGGTTGATCATCTGATGCTCCTGTTGCCCAGCCGCCACCGACAGGTGCTGCTGACCAAGGATCTTCAGTTGATGCAGTTTCAGAAGGTGTACTAAAGCCTCCGCCAGATGCGCCACTCTTTGTTGTCTTAGTGACCTTTGCTGTGGCGTTACGAAGTGATGGACCTACTTCGTCAACTTCCACCTCAAATACGGTTCGCTTTTCGCCTTCTTTAGTTTCATAAGAGCGTTGCTTCAAACGACCAGAAACAATAACGCGCATTCCGCGTGTTAGAGATTCTGCAACGTTCTCAGCAGCTTGACGCCAGATTTGGCAATTAAGAAAGAGGCTATCGCCATCTTTCCATTCGTTCGTTGCCTTATCGAGATAACGTGGTGTTGACGCAACGGTGAACTTTGCAACTGCAGCACCAGATGGTGTGAATCGAAGTTCAGGATCGCTCGTCAAATTACCGATCATTGTGATGTTTGTATCTCCAGCTGCCATTTTTATTCTCTCTTATTACTCTTATTAGTTAAGCGTTCAGTTGATCTGGACGTACGACTTTTGTGCGGAGCACTGCTTCGTTCAAATTGAGTTGGCGATCAAGTTCTTTGATCGCATCTGGACCACAGTGCAGATCTGCAACAGCGTAAATACCTTCTGCTTTTTTATTTATTTCGAAGGTCATGCGGCGACGGCCCCAAATATCGAGCTTGTCTACTTTGCCACCACTGTCTTTAATGATCTTGAGATATGTCTCAAGACTTGGTGCGACTGTGCGTTCTTCTAGGTCAGGATCGAGAATGACCATGATTTCATAATGACGCATGCGTTAACCCCACCTCCTCTGGACTAAAACGGTCACGGCATTTCCGCGACAGGAGGGTTACTGCTCCTTAGCGAATGCCGCAAACGGTGTTCATGGCTCGTTAAGGAAGGCTAAGGGTAACTCTTAGGGCTTAGATAGTGAAAATCGGTGCTCCTGTGCAGGAACTTCCCGTGTGGATGGAGCTGTTTTGAGCACAAAAAAGATCAGGGCAGCTATACGAATCACGCTGATCGCAGCATA
>Ga0007848_1000434_pt1 | contig 13825 bp, 9 predicted proteins | sample CryBogCBH18Jul08_FD_71209 | JGI IMG/M metagenome (GOLD analysis project Ga0007848, IMG submission 71209) | Freshwater microbial communities from Crystal Bog, Wisconsin, USA - CBH18Jul08 | ecosystem: Environmental > Aquatic > Freshwater > Lake | place: Crystal Bog, Wisconsin, USA | collected...
GGGGGGGGCTACGCGCAAATTTTGCAAGACAGACGCAGCAATTAGCGATAATTCTACTTGGTCTGCCTATCTCTCCAACGATTTTTGTAATCTTATCATGCATCCTTATTTAATAGAATTTATTGGTTATTTGGCTTCAGCAGCCAGCGTGCTTGTTTTTTTTTCCAAAACCATGGCGCCGTTGCGTATTGCCGCGGTCGTCGCAAACGGCCTGTTTGCATCTTATTTTGCGTTAAAATCCATTTACCCAATGGCAGCCCTTAATCTTTTGATGATGCCAATCAACATGATCAGGCTGAGACAAGTATCTCGACTAATCGATAATATTCGTAAGGCATCGGGCGAGGCTTCTAATCAGAATTTTAATTATTCATGGTTGGAAGAATATGCCTCTGCCGTCAGTCTTTCGGCTGGCGACTGCTTGTATCAAAAAGCGGATATGGCCGAAGTGGCTTATGTGCTTCTAGAGGGAGAGGTTAGGCTTCTGGAGGCAGACATAACTTTGTCGCCAGTCGCATTGTTTGGCGAAATGGGTCTTTTTACACAGAGCAGCCGTCGAACAATGACCGCGGTTGCGAAAACAAAAGTCGAATTACTGTCGATAAATTATAATGATATTGTTCAAATAGCTTCAGAAAATCCGACATTTTCATTTTATTTAATGCATTTAATGGTTCGACGAATGATGCAAAATATCGACCTGATTAAATCCAAGAAGAAAGCAAGAGAGATAATGTCGACGCCCCAAAGAGGTTAGAGATCGCTTCCTTCAGGCCTTAATAGATGTTCATGCGCTCCCCCGGTTTCGCTTATTTGAATAGTCATATGCCTGGGCTGAGATGTTTTACGCAGCCGCTGAGCTTGGTTGAGGAAAGTAAAGCATATGGCGGCAGCGTCGGAAAAAGAGTAGCGCCAAAAAAAGGGTTAAAGCGCAGGGCCAGCCTCGCTTAAAGATCAATAAAAACAATATCCTATACAATGACGTGCTCTTGCTGTGGTTTTTGCCGTTAAAAATTAAATGAGTTGTGAGTTTGGACGCCATCATGCATTGCAGGGCCCTAGAATTATGCTTAGATATCTGTAATTAATAGCGTTACAGTTTTAGGGTAAATGCCCGCGCATCGCTGGAATACATGTCTTCTCAACGCGGCGCGACTTGGCTGTCTCCTCCTTGGAGCTCGTCAGGCGGTATTTGATTTATCAGTGCTTTTCTGCACTGATAATTATTGCTGTTCCGCTATAGGAACGGCGAAAGAGGATGCGCTTTCTCTGTTTTGCGGAAAGTCATGATGCAGGTTAGACGCACATCAGCGTTTTTTTTGATTGTCGCGCCGCTGGTTTTCAGCCTTGGCTCATTTGCTGAGGGGAAAAGTCTTATCGTTGGGTCTGATGTTGCGACGCAGATCGCCGCAGGGCCCATGACGACAGCGCCTCTTATATCCGCCGCTCCTTCAGCTCCCGCGTCGCCGGCCTTAACACAGGCGCGCCCGAAAGCATCTGTTGCGCGTAGGCCGCCCAAGCAAAAAAAAACCAAGACACAAACAAAATCTCAACCCAAGCCTGAACCAGTAGAGGCTAAGCCTCAAACAGAGCCCGTGAGCGAGCAGAAAGCTCCGCAGTCAATAAAGTCAGAGGAAAAAGTAATTTTTGCCCCTCGTCACGACATCATGCAAACAGATAAAACCGGCCGGTTCTGGGAATGTTTGCTGCTTGCGCGACAAAATCAACTTAAGGAGTTGAAAGCTTCGATCGAAGGCGGCGAAGTGATGGATGCGCGCACAGTAAGCCAAATAAAGCTGGCGATAGCCGATATTTATGCTGATGCTAATTTTACTCAAGCGGACAAGGCCAACCCAAAATTATTTAATCTGGAAAAGAGTTGCGGCAAAGACTTCCGTGAGGAGGATTTTCAAGTTTTCTTCACCGATGAAGGAACGAGAAATCAGTTTAGAAATTATAAGGAGGCTGTGAAGTTATATTCTGAAGCAGAGGCTGCAGGGCTTGCTGAGGCTGGTCTTGGTCTTGCTCGCATGTATGCCCGCGGTGCTGGCTATCCCAAAGATTTGACCCTCGCCCTAACCAAAGCCTTGGATGTCGCTAAGAAGGGAATTCCTGACGCTCAAAGCTTTGTCGGGCAACTCTATCAAGGGGATGATTTTTCTGAGAGCGGATCGCGTAGCAAAGGCTTACCGCCAAATCTCAAGCTTGCGTATATGTGGCTGAATATAGCAGCGGCTGAAGGTAATGAAAAAGCACGTCAAATAAGGGATCGCTTATCTGAAAAGATGTCATTTGAAGACGTGGCGACAGCACAAGCACTATCATCAAAATGTGTAGTTTCAGGATATAAAAATTGTGACAATTAATGAGATGGTTTATGTACTAAAAGCTATTTACACCTGCTCATTTGACGATTTCTCTTAATTGCAAGCGAGACGTGTTGCGTCGATCTTTTTTGTATCTGCCGGGGGACTCTTCATGCTTATCAGACTTCGCGGCGGTAACATTGTCGATCCAGTAAATGGTATTGACGTCATCGGGGATATTTGGGTCCAAAATGGACAAATCATCCCTGCGCCTCAATCACAGAAGCCTGATGCTGATTATGATGTTTCTGGTCATGTGGTCATGGCTGGTGCAATTGACATTCATTCGCACATCGCTGGCGGCGGGGTGAATACGGCCCGACTATTGTTGCCTGAAGCTCATCCTGGACATCAGAAGCGACCAAAGCATACAGCTTTATCATCAGTTGGCTGGACGACTTTCGAAACGGGCCGTCTTTATGCACAGCTCGGCTTTACTACGGTAATTGAGCCAGCAATCCTGCCACATAATGCGTTGCACGCGCATTTGGAGCTTGCTGACATACCAATAATTGATAAGGGTTTTCTAACCGTCTTGGGTAATGAAGACTTTCTACTCAATGCGATGCGTGGGAATAAATCTAATCAAGAAGTCGTAGATTATATTGGTTCTACCTTTGAAGCGACGCGTGCGATTGGTATTAAGTGTGCTAATCCAGGCGGTGTATGCGCCTGTAAGGATAATGTGCGTAGCTTTACGCTTGATGATGAGGTCCCAGAATACGGCCTGACCTCCCGTGATATTTTTACGCGGTTACAAAAGTCAGTTCTAGAAACCAAAATTCCACATCCATTGCATCTTCATATGAGCAATCTGGGCTTGGCAGGTAATGTGCAAACTGCATTGGCGACGATTGATGCTGCGCAAGGCCTGCCGTTACACCTGGCCCATGCGCAGTTTTACGCTTACGGCATGGATGGAAAACGTCAATTTTCTTCTTCATCTGCTCAGTTTGCTGAAAAACTTAATGCCAATAAGAATGTATCGATTGACGTCGGTCAGGTCATGTTTGCCAATACAGTAACTGTGTCGACGGATGTCTTAAAGCAATTAAATAGTCTTCCGTCGGCTAATCCTAAGAAGGGCGCAATATTAGATGGAGAGGGAAACGGAGCAGGAGTCGTTCCTTATAAATATCGAATCTCAGATTTCTATAACGCTGTTCAATGGGCTGCGGGTTTAGAGCTCTTCTTGCTTGTCAAAGATCCAATGCAGGTTTTCTTTACAACCGACCATCCGAATGGCGCACCATTCACAACTTACCCAGATCTGTTTGAACTTCTTATGAGTGCTGATAAGCGTGCAGAGATGTTGTCTCGATTGCCTGCGGAAGTTGTCGAGTTGACAAACTTACCAAGCATCAAGCGTGAATATTCAATGTATGAAATTGCAACAATGACGCGCGCTGCTCCGCGTAAACTCTATGGCTTAACTGATCGAGGTGAACTCGGTGCGGGCGCGATCGCTGATATTGTTGTTTATAGGTTCCAGAAAAACAAGGCGGAAATGTTTCGTAATCCTGCCTATGTATTCAAAAATGGCAAGCTCGTTGTTCGAGATGGCACAGTGGTACACTACACGCGAGGTAAGACTTTATATGTCAAACCTGACTATGAAAGAAACGTTAATAAGAGATTAGATGCCTATTATCAGGATTCTTACGGAGTTTCTCGATCAATGTTTAGTGTTTCAGATGGAGCTTTGCCCAATCGTGACTATTTCACACAGGTTCCCTGTCGTCGTTAATGAGATCGTTCGTTGCGCATGAGGGCTCAGCTTTGGAGAAATTAATCCGCATTGAGCGACAGGCCGTCCGTAACAAAACGTCGTTTTCAGGGCTGGGAAACAGCTTCCAGAGCCTCTGGATTTCCCCGCTTGCGTTTAAGCATTAATTTATTGAGTGCAGCAATATATGCGCGAGCTGCGGCTACAAGCGTATCGGGATCTGCACCACGACCTGTAACGGATTTACCATCTTCGTTTAGTCTCACTGATACTTCAGCTTGTGCATCAGTTCCTTCTGTAACGGCGTGGACCTGGAAGAGTTCCAGCTCTGCTTCATGCGGCGCGAGTGCTTTTATAGCATTAAAAATTGCGTCAACAGGACCGTTGCCCGTCGCCTGATGTGTTGCTTTCTTGCCGTCGATATCAAGTGTTAATGCTGCTGATTGTGGCCCCTGTGTGCCTGCCATCACCATTAGAGACAAAACTTTTATTTGATCGTGCGCATTGACGATTTCATCGTCCACAAGCGCAATGATGTCTTCGTCATAAACGAACTTTTTACGATCAGCTAAATCCTTGAAACGATTAAAGGCGTCTTGTAGCGCATTCTCGCCAAGGTCGTATCCAAGCTCTTTCAGTTTTTCTCTGAAGGCATGACGACCTGAGTGCTTGCCCATAACAAGAGATGTTTTTGAAACTCCTACGCTTTCAGGAGTCATAATCTCATAGGTGTGAGTATTCTTAAGCATGCCATCTTGATGGATGCCGCTTTCGTGCGCGAAGGCGTTGCGGCCAACAATCGCTTTATTATATTGCACTGGAAACGATGTAACAGCGGACACAAGTTTTGAGGCGCGTGTTAAAAGTTTTGCGTCAATCTGAGTATGAAATGGCAAAGCGTCCTGACGAGTTTTCATCGCCATTACCACTTCTTCTAAAGCAGCGTTCCCGGCCCGTTCGCCAATTCCGTTAATTGTGCATTCGATCTGTCGAGCGCCGCCGCAAACGCCAGCTAAAGAGTTAGCAACAGCTAAGCCAAGATCATCATGGCAATGAACGGAGAAAATCGCTTTATCAGAATTTGGCACGCGCTCACGCACATTTTTAAAAAGAGTCTGGTATTCCGCGGGCGTGATATAACCCACAGTGTCAGGTATATTAATTGTTGTTGCGCCAGCGTTTATTGCAACTTCAACGCAGCGACAAAGAAAATCAAATTCTGTGCGCGTGCCGTCTTCAGCAGACCACTCGACGTCAGCGACTTTATTGCGCGCGCTTGCAACAGAAGACGCGATCAACTCAAGCACGCGTTCTGGCTCCATTTGAAGCTTGTATTTCATATGAACTGGGGATGTGGAAATGAATGTATGAATTCTTGGATGCTGGGCGCTGCGAAGCGCTTCTGCGCATCTTTCAATATCCTTTTCCGAGGCTCGTGCGAGCCCGGCAACAGATGACCTTTTCACGCGTCTTGCAATTTCGCGCACACTCTCAAAGTCGCCCGCGCTCGCTATCGGAAAGCCTGCCTCGATTATATCAACGCCCAACTGATCAAGCAGATCAGCAACCTCTAACTTTTCCTCAAATGTCATCGAGGCGCCGGGGCATTGCTCGCCATCACGCAAAGTTGTGTCGAATATCAATACTCGATCGCCATATTTGGCGTTCGTCATTGCTGCATCATTCATGATCAAATATCCCGCTATGCCCAAATATAGGGGGCTTATGTTTTGCCTGCTTTGACGCCCCCTGACAGTCTGGGCTCAAGCCCGGCGGACGATCAGGGGTGGAGAAGTAGCAGGCAGGCAAAAACGCTTTTAGGAAGAACGAGATGTTCATCCTCACTTTCCATTACGCTTCTGAAACGGATAGCGTTGCCTAGCAATGTCACGACGCTCTTCATTATTGATGAGAGATTTAGGTAAAATCATAGGGAAAGCATCACCCGCTGGCAAGTGTGGAGTGGATCACTTGGTAAAATCTCATGCAGGACCACTATCTTCCTGCAATATTTTCGTATCGCAGCTCTGCGCACTCTTGCAGAAGTGATGTATTGGGTCCTAACATCCCTCTTATGGTGAAAACGGCTGTTTCTATCCGTCATGCTAAATTCGGCGACGCTGAGGAAATTTCGCTGGTCCATGACGCTTCTTGGCGGGACGCCTATCGGGGCGTCATCCCGGGCGTGGAGCTTGAACGTATGGTTGCGCGTCGTGGTGCTGATTGGTGGCATGCCGCGATCATGCGAGGGTCAGGGCTGCTTGTGATGGAGTATAATCGACATATCATGGGCTATGCCACTTTTGGCCGCAATCGCGTTCCTTCCATGCCCTATTCTGGTGAGATTTTTGAACTCTATTTACTTCCTCAGCACCAGGGTCTTGGATTTGGTCGACAGCTTTTCGACATGACGCGACATGAGTTGGCGGAACATGGTTATCTATCAACGATAGTCTGGGCTTTGGCCGATAATGATAAGGCGCTTGGTTTTTACGGTCGGCTTGGTGGACAAGCGATACGACAGGCTAAAGAGCGCTTTGGCAATAACCTTTTAAGTCGCGTCGCCTTTGGCTTTGTTTCAGCGCCCGTGAGATGATCTCGCGCTGTTAAATATTAAATAGGTTTTTTTCAGTATTAGCGTATGCCGAGCCGCGCCAATAATTCTTTTGTGGCAAAGCCGTCGGCCGGGCTTATGCCCTGATTGATTTGAAAAGCATGAATTGCGTTTCGACTGGCGCGACCAAGCTTTCCATCGAAAGATCCCTGATAGAACCCCTGACGTGCGAGACTTTGCTGCATCAATTTGATTTTTGCGCTCTCAATCGGCGAAATCTTTGGCCATGCGATGGTTGGCGTTGCATGTCCGGTAATGCGTTCTGCCAATAAGGCGACTGCGAGAGCATAAGCATCAGACATATTATATTTTCGGATGACTTCGAAATTATCCGTGATCAGGAAAGCAGGGCCGCTGCTTCCTGCCGGCAAATAAAGACTAGCTGCGCCGGCAGTTGGCATGGATGTCCCGTCAGCTGGCGTGATTTGACGTTCCCGCCAGCGTGCGAAATCAAGATCTAACGTACTATAATTAAAGCTCTCGGGCACCATTACCTCCAAGATGGCTGGCAACTCGGCGATCCATCCAGATTTTTCGAGGAAGTTCCCAACAGAGGCGGCGGCGTCAGCTGTTGAGCGCCAGATATCAGGGGGGCCGTCACCGGCGTCGCTTTCTGCGTATTTTAAGTAGGCGGACGGCATAAACTGAGGTTGGCCCATCGCGCCCGCCCATGAACCATGCAGCTGGCTTCTTGCGGCATATCCCTTGTCTAGCATGACAAGGGCGTCAATAAATTCAGCGCTAAATGTCTCTGGTCTTTTCCCCTTCCAAGCCAGCGTCGCCAATACCCTTAAAATGTCTGCGTTGCCGGTCGCGTCGCCAAAATTGCTTTCGAGTCCTAAAATTGCGACGATCATCTCGCCTGGAACGCCGTGTCGCTGTCTGGCTCGGCTGAGTGAAGTTTCGAGCTGCCTGGCCATCCTTCTCGATTGAGCTATTCTTGCTGGTGTCACAGCCGCTGCTATGTATGCCGGTATGGATATGGTAAATTCCGCTTGAGCCTTTGGTTTTGCTAAGACACTGATTTCCGGGGTCAAGTTTTGTATCACGGCGTCAAATGTCACTCGAGAGACCCCGGCAGCTTGCGCAGAGGGCCAGAGGCTTTCGAGAAAAAGATCGAAATGTGCGTTTTTTTTCGGACTTGCTCGTGCCGTTTGAGTGACAGCATGGAACGCAAGCAAGCTCATAAATAACTGTCGACGATTTAGGCAGAGAGTTTCCATCATATTTGTTGTTGACATTTCATTCTCCGCGGCGATCTTGTTTGGAAAGATTACATCTTCCGCCATTTTGTTTGACACGGCCAGTGCGCTGCCGTCTATTAAAGCACTGTCATGCTTTTAGGGAGCGAGCCTGCTCGTAATATGAACCAATGACCCAGCAGACCGCCGGTCCGAGTTTTGTCAGTCCATTACGCTTGCGTGACCAGGCGGCTACAAGCGAGAGGCCTGCGGAGCTTAAGGCGCGATTGCGCTCGGCTGGCCTGCGTCCAACAATCCAAAGATTAGCCCTTAGCCGGCTGTTATTTGGCAAGGGCGATCGTCATGTCAGCGCTGAAGCGCTGCATGCGGAGGCGCGCGAAGCCGGATTATCGATGTCGCTCTCAACTGTTTACAATACCCTTAATCAATTTGCTGGCGCTGGTCTGTTACGAGAAATCGCTGTGCAAGGTCCCAGAACTTATTTTCATACCCGCACCTCGCCACATCACCATTTTATGGATGAAGCCACTGGTCGCATGTTTGACGCGGCAGATGGATCGGTTGAGTTCGCTAGATTGCCTGCACCCCCGGAGGGTATGGAAATTGTTGGATGCGATGTGATTATTCGTATCCAGCCCAAGAAAGACTAAGTCCTCTCGATCCAATCCCTGCAGGCAAGGGATAGCCAGAACCGCTTAAAGAAAATTCTTAAAGATTATTATCCGTTCTATTCTGCAAGTAATTTTGTAAGCTCAGCGCGGAGACCGTCTTTGATGTCAGGACGTGCGAGTCCAAAAGCGATATTTGCAGCGAGAAATCCTAGTTTTGAACCCGTGTCATAAGTTCGGCCATCAAATCTTGCTCCATGGAAGGGGCGTGTGTTGGCTAGACGGATCATTGCGTCTGTTAGTTGGATTTCGCCGCCAGCGCCTTTTTCTCCCTTTTCAAGAAAAGAAAATATTTCGGGCTCGAGAATATAGCGTCCAGATATAATTAAATTGCTTGGCGCAGTTCCTTGCGGTGGTTTTTCGACCATGCCAGTTATTTCAAAACTCTTCCCATAATCTTTTCCTGTCGCCACCACGCCATATTGATGGGTTTCTTCAGGAGGGACTTCTTCAACAGCGATAATATTGCCGCCATGTTTTTCATAGGCGGCAACGACCTGAGCCATACAACGCGCGCCATTTTGTCTCGCGGCTAAGGTGATCATATCTGGGAGGAGTACCGCAAAAGGTTCGTCTCCGATGATCTCTCGCGCGCACCAGACAGCATGGCCAAGACCCAGCGGGGCTTGTTGACGTGTAAAGCTCGTTGCGCCTGCTTTTGGCAGTTCTGCCATTAACGCCTGATATTCATTCGTTTTATTTCGCTTGAGCAATGTATCTTCAAGCTCATAGGCCATGTCGAAATGATCTTCGATCACAGCTTTCCCGCGGCCTGTCACAAAGATAAAATGCTCAATGCCGGCTTCCCTCGCTTCGTCGACGACATGTTGAACCACAGGCCGGTCGACAACAGTTAGCATTTCTTTTGGGATTGCTTTCGTCGCCGGCAAAAAACGAGTGCCCAGACCTGCGACTGGCAGAACAGCTTTACGAATATGTTTGGTCATTGATGATCCAGTTATTAAGACGGAAGCTACCGTTTCGACATTGAAGTTATTTATGCCTACGTCAAGCCTAGGTCTAAGTGGAGCTGAAAAGTTTAGATTGACTCTTCTAGTCTTTCGACAATTGTCCGAAGAACCTTAAGACGGGCAAATTTTTTATCATTTGCCTCTACGAGCGTCCAAGGGGCATGTCGAGAACTTGTACGGTCGATCATTTCAGTCATTGCCTCTTCATAAAGCTGCCATTTATCTCGATTGCGCCAATCTTCAGGTGTGAGTTTGTATCTTTTATATGCTTCTTTCTCGCGGCTCTGAAAACGTTGAAGCTGCTCATCGGGCGAAATAGCAAGCCAAAATTTTATCACACAGTAATTTGCTTCATCCAGCTGGCGTTCGAAATCATTTATTTCTTGATAGGCGCGCATCCAATCATCTTGTGATGCAAAGCCCTCGACGCGTTCGACGAGGACGCGTCCATACCAACTACGATCAAATATCGCGACGTCTCCCCTCGGCGGGATGTGTCGCCAAAACCGCCAAAGATAGGGGTGGGCGCGTTCTTCATCAGTTGGCGCTGCAATGCCGTGGACTCGGAAGCGCCTAGGATCAAGCGCCTCTCTGACGCGACGGATGGCTCCGCCTTTGCCGGCGGCGTCATTGCCTTCAAAGGCAAGAATAAGCCCTTGCGTGGTAAATTTTTTTGCGGTTGTTTTTTGATTGAGCCGTTCTTGGAGCTGTCGTAATTGATGAAGATATTCCTCTGGAGCGACCTGAGAGGTAAGATTAAGCGTTGAAGACAAGCTTGGTTTGGGCACGTTAAGGTTAGGCGCAGCAATGCTACGCCGGCGCATTGAAACAGGTGCGTCGCTTGTTGCGCGTTTGAGCGCCTGCAGCAATAAGTCGCCAACGGCGGCATCGCGATAGTGGGGATCCGCTGCCGGGACAACAGACCATGGCGCATCTCCTGTTGAGGTGAGTTCAATCATCTCTAGGGCGGCAGAATTCAGGCGCTCGCGTTCCTTGCGTCCGGTGATTTCTTTCCATTCGATCACAAGCGGTCGTCGTAGAACGCCGTTAGACTTGCGTTTTTTATCAAAGCGTTGACGCGCTTTGCGTTCATCCAAGGACAGCCATATCTTTAAAAGATGTACGCCCTCTAACCGTAACATTTCTTCGCTTCGATTCATCTCCTCAAGAACGGCTGCATATGATGTTTGATCGAGTCTATCTAGCGTTCGAGCGCGCAGTACGCGATGGTGCCAAGAGCCTAAAACTAATCCTATTCTGCCTTTGGCAGGCATATCACGCCAATATCTCCACGCTGATGGTCGAGCTCGTTCTTCGCTTGTTGGGCCGTCATAGCAAAGAGTTTCTACAAAATGATCATCAAGCCAATCATAAAGACGGTTGACAACTTCTCCTTTTCCGGCGCCGTCAGAGCCGTTAATCAGGACCAAAATGCTTGCCCGTTTTTCTTTGGCGAGATCAAATTGTGCATCAAGCAGGCGTTCACGAAATTGTTTTTCAAATAACACAAAGCTTTCTTTGGTCATTTTATGTGGTAATTTGGTAGACTCAAACATCACTCTCTCCAAAAAATTTTATGCTAGACTCACCTTTAAGCGCGTCGTGATCTTTTCAAATAATGGCTCTGTGATAGAGGTGAGATCATGCGGTTCCGTAGCTCAGCAGGATAGAGCAGCGGTTTCCTAAACCGAAGGTCACAGGTTCGAATCCTGTCGGGACCGCCATTAAATTAATAACTTATATAAAATATGTGTTGGGTTGAACCTCAAAAGCAAGAGATAAGCCGCAGAATTATGTCCTTGGCTTAACCTTCTACTATATTGTCTGTATTTTTGGTCAGAGAATGGCCTTTATAAGGTCTCAAATATTTTCCTCGATAAGAATATTTTTTTGGTTATTTGAAATCGTCGTTAAAGGGTTAAGTTGATAATTAATTATTATTTCAACTATTGGAAATTAAAATTTTCTATAGAAATTGGCCTGCAATCTCTTCAAGATTTGCGCAATATTTATGATGCGAGAAGTTATTATTGTAATATTCTATCGTAGATCCACTTATACTCTCCAGCCTAGCGCCAGTTGTTTCATTTAAGAGGCATAGACTTAGTGCTTCTGCAAAACTGTCGGCGCTATTTGCTATTGTTAATCCGCGAAGACTCATGCTTTGCTCACTCATGCCGCGGAAAGCTACAGAAGTAGCTATTATTGGTAGTCCCGTTGATAGTGCTTCCACTGCCTTAATTGAAAGGCCGTGTCCACTTACTGCCGGCAGGATAATAGCCTTAGAGTTTTTATAGGCGTCATTAAGATTTGTGACTTCTCCTCTAAAACATGATCTATATTGATTAAAGAGTTGAGGAAAAAATTTTTCAACACCTTTGTCGACGTCTCCGTAAATCGAAACGGCGAAATTGTGAATTTTCGGGGCGACTTCTTTAAGTAACCAGCTAATGCCTTCAATATTTGGCGGGTTGTTAGCAGCAATCATGATAATTTCTCTGCCCTGAGGCGATGGCGTAATTTTATTTACTCTGGGATAAAGCAGAAAATGTCGATTTTCTGGAAGCAGCGATTGAAACGTTAGCTTTTCTTCTGAGTTTAAATGTATCAGCGCTGACGCTTGTGTAAGCTGTTCAAGTTCTTCAGCTAATAATTCTTCATATGTAGTTTGTGGTTTTAATGACCATGTAAGCCTATTCATAATTTCAAATTGTCGAGCTTGAACGTCGTGAGTTTCAAGAAGAATTGGCGTCTTTCCGGATGAAAGCCTTTTAGCTACGGGCATAACAAAGAAGTGATTGCAGTGAATAAGATCGAATTTTTGATTCTCAATTCTATTTGGTAGTTTGGCTTGAGATAAAAGCCATGTTCTTATTCTAGCGTGATTTCCATGAAAATACGGCCAAAGAACATGGCGAATGTAGTGATGATTCAGCAAGGAGACATAGGACGGTCCGCCTAAATAGCACAAGTCCTTTATTTCATGAGCAGAAGATAAAAACGCAGTCCATTTAGTTTTGTTTTCTGGCGTTGCGTTTGGCGTCATACTCAATGCAACTGGATATACATCCGCCCCCAACTCCGTATAGGCGGCAATTTGCCCAATCACAACTCTATAGGTTCCGCAATTAGTCCATGCAGGAAATAAAATAGCAATTTTTTTGCCGAGTAATTTATTTTCCTTATGCATGAAGATGCTTTTTCGTCGCCAACATTGAGAGCAAAATATTCCAACTAATGTTTTATGGAGATACACATTAGTCTATCCTTGACCAAATAGTTTCGCAATCTTTCTCGTTTTTATCAAATGAGGATTAAAAGTGCGCGCTGTCGTCATTTTAATGCCACCGGCGTCAGTAACCCTCCCGGTCGTGGTTTACGAAATAAACATCTATCATATCTTTTGCTCTTTTTCTTAACTGCTCGGCTTCAGGGTCAAGCCGCAATAAGAAAGCATACAGACATTGATGGATATTGCTTGAAACGCCAATGAGGCGTTTCAGATGATCGGACAAAAGGTCGCAGCACCCTCATATGCGCATGCTTTTAAGTGACATATTGTCGCGATCATCACAAATGGTCTCGAAGTCTACTTGACCAAAGATTAAGTCAAAGCTACCTGCGCCGTCGCGAGCTGGAAGGCATTCGAAGTTATCCGCATTAGTGGGACAAATAAATTTGAAATGCAACGATGTGATCTGCTCGATTGTCGTCTCCTAGGCAGTGTCTCATGAGAGATGTCGAGCAATGGCCTGCGTCCCAAAGGGCGTAAAGATAATTTCAGTTACTCGTGACCTACATGCTGCTTTTGATAAGGATCCTTTCAAGATGATGCGACCTGATCATATTTTTCTGGCGATGACGATGATTAAGCATGGCACGCTAGCCGGCGCATTCATTTTCGGCTTTAAGCTCGTTGCTTTTGCCGTGAAGAGTTTGTGAACCTCTGCGTCCTCCGACGGTAAAATAGATCATATGATTTCGGTCTTTTACGGCTCTTGACCTTCTGCTGTGAACCTCCGACAAGTTCTGCACATCATGAGTGAGGGCAGAGATGGCGGCGCAGATCGATGGTCCAAGGGTTCAGGCGCATTCTGGTCAGTGTCGACAACTGATCGTTTTTCTTCATGGTTATGGCGCAGATGGAGCGGATCTGATTGAGATCGGTCGCCAATGGCGTGGATTCCTGCCAGACGCTGATTTTGTCGCGCCCAATGCTCCCGAGAGATGCTCTATGTCTCCAATGGGGCGTCAGTGGTTTCCGCTCACAATGCGTGA
>Ga0007848_1000439_pt1 | contig 13598 bp, 18 predicted proteins | sample CryBogCBH18Jul08_FD_71209 | JGI IMG/M metagenome (GOLD analysis project Ga0007848, IMG submission 71209) | Freshwater microbial communities from Crystal Bog, Wisconsin, USA - CBH18Jul08 | ecosystem: Environmental > Aquatic > Freshwater > Lake | place: Crystal Bog, Wisconsin, USA | collected...
AACCTGAAGCTAGAAAAATATATTTGCAAACAATCTCACAGTCACTTTTTGGCGGAATCGCAAGTATAGAAAAGTTTATGGGTCCACCCAGAACACTAATACTTAAAGGCGATGGACGAAATGGAAAAGATGCTTTGCGAAATGTTATTGCAAAAATAATGGGGTCAAAAATAGGCGATATAGATTTAAACAAGTTCCAAGATTATGATCTTGGTAAAAAGTTTGGGTTGGCTCCTATCGAAAATATCCGCCTTAACTACGCATCCGAAAACTCAGAATTTGTTGATATCACTAAATTGCAAGGCTGGAAGCAAGTTACAGCTTGTGGGCAAGTAATTATAGAAAGAAAATATTGCAACGGCTATGAAATCAAAGCCAACACGATCAATATATTCTCTATGAACAGACCCCCTCGGCTCGATACTGCGCTTCCAGCAGTGAGAGAAAGGATTGCAGTTATTCCTTTTGATAAGACTTACGTTACAACTCCAGATCCTACTCGAAACGAATTGCAGGCAGACCCAAGGTTCAACTCAGATCCAAATTTTATTACCGAAAATCTAGCCCCAGCATTGCTTAATTATCTTTTGGAGGCAAGGTTAGAAGCCATAGCCACCGGTATTAATTATGCTCCAGTTGCGGGCGAATTAACAGCAATAGAAGAGAGAAATAGTCATCTTAGAATTTTTTGTCGAGAGATGCATTTTGACTATACGCACCCTCAAGACTTTATCAGTTTTACTGAAATCTGGGATAAATTGTATAGCTGGTACGGTGAATCTGGTTATGTTGAAATCACGGGTAATCTTCGAGGAGAAACAAAAAGATCGTGGACGGATACTAGTAAATGGGACAAATGCTTAAGAGGAGCAAATCAAATCAGAGAAAGGCTTTCTATCTTGTTTCCTAAAGCCAAAATCGTTACTCAAGATAGAAAAATGGGATTCCTAGGGCTTGGCTTCAACTCACTATTAAATACTGCACCAGTTGGAATTACACCAGAAGTTATCAAGCTAGAAGAAAACATCAAAATAATTGCTCCAGTTGCAATACCAAAAATTGAAACAATAGCAATAAAAAGACCCATTCAATTGGTGGCAACAGAAGAAGAAAAAGAAGATTATCAGAACTGGGCTATTTCAGAACTCAATAAAATTTGCGAAAATCCTAAAAACGCGGACAACAAAGTTCAAGCAATTAAAGATCGCCTTGATGCTTTAAAAGTTGAAGATATTTATTTAAAAGCTTGGCACTCTTTAGAAATACCAAAACAAGAATTGATTAAACAACATATACACCCGGCAGGACATATACGGCTAAGTCTTTTTTCTTAGGCTGGATCCAACACCATTAAATGATTAGGTCTTTTTGATCTAGGTCTTTCGGTTATTAACTTTTGGTTGACATATACTCCAACCATAGGATCTGCATACATACCCCTTGACAACCACCAACGAGTTTTGTTATCTGGACCTGAATATTTAGAATAATCCCAGAATGGCTCTGGTTCCCTTACAAACGGCTTTCTATAAATATGCCGAGCAATTTCTAATGATTGTTTATCCATAATATATTTTACTTCTACTCATTTAATTAAAGGATATTAAAAAAAAAGATAAATTGCAACACTTTTACAACTACACCCACTTACACCCAGTTTACACCCACTTATGCACCCACTTATGCACCCACTAACATAGTCCTAGACTGCTTTTACACCCAGTGCACCCAGTTTTATATAAAAAAACTAAAACCATAGAATCCGAATAAAAAAAAGAAGATATCCTATCTATCTCTCTATATCTATCTCTTTTTATCTCTAAAAAATTAAAGTTTATAGAATATTGGGTGCACTGGGTGCAAACCCTTATGTAGCAAGGATAGTTTGGGTGCAAACTGGGTGCAAACTGGGTGCAAACTGGGTGCAAGTGGGTGCAGAGTAAGAGGACAAAGTACAAAATAACTATTCCTTGAAGAAATAGCGAAAAGTTCCGTTGTCTAGAAAAAAAATAAAGCCATCATATTTTCCGCCGCTAGGAGAATAAACTCTTAAGTTTCTAAAGTTGCTTTTCAAGTTTTTGCTCGATATGTTCCAACCAAAACGCGCGCAAATTTCCTCCTTGGAGATCTCCCTGTATCCACTAGCTAAAGCAGCCTCAATTGTATTTAGTGGAATAATACTAGAATTTAATTTAATTCTACTTGAAGTCGAATTTTGCTTTTTAACCTGCAACAATAGCTCCTCTGTTAGCTGGAAAAGACTATTAACTTTATCCTCCAATTCTTCAACCTTGTTTGTTAGATGGTTCAAATTCTCATTACTAGGTGGCTCCAAATTCTCGTAGTGGTCGACTGCAAAATCAAGCAAGGCGCGGAGTGTTGGGCTAAGTTCAATTCTGGTTCCAGTGGGATTCATACCCGCCTTAAACTGCCTTATAGCTATCTCTGTAAGCCTTCCGACTAACTCTGGTGAAAGAAGAACTGTGATTTTTTCCATGATTTCTTTATTTCGATTTAAATTGAGTTTAATTAAAATTGAATTAAAGAGATATAGTCGACTTAATTAGAATAAAGTAAAATAACTTAACTCGAATTAATTTGAATTTAAAAACTAATATGAGCGTCCTAGAAACTTGTTACAAAGCCGAAGTTTTAACTGAAGAGGCGATCCAACTCTTAGCAGATAACAAAAAAGAAGAAGCACTGGAAAAACTAAAGGTTCTTTTGGCGTTGCTGGGAAAACAAAATTTAAGCAAAAATGGTTAATTTTCCAAAATTTTCAACCTGATATTATTAGTGAAGAAACCCCTATTCCAAACAAAAAGGAGAAACAATGACTACAACTACAACTCAAACTCAACCCGTATATGTTTTAAAATTTGCTAATCACGTTTTTTTAGAATTTCGCTCTTCACCTCGCCGAGACTTAACGCGAGTAAAGTTTGGACAAAATTGTCCGAGCAACCGTTGGTACTACTTCGAAGAAGATGTGCAGGACGTCTATGCAAGCCTTAATTTATTCCCGTGGAACACTCCGTGGGAAACATTGGACGAGTATCTTGCAGCCAACTGTATGGACTATGACGCTATAGACCCAAATTACGTAATAGAATTTAAAACTGGTGAAATTTTTGAATTTTTTGAAAATTCACGTCAAATTCAAGTTTTTATAAACAAGGAAGATAACTTCTACACTTTAAAAAGCGACTTTGACTATAGACAAAAAATTAAAGAATATTCGAATAACCCAGTGTTACTGCATGCTTGGCTTAGAAAATGTGGAGTTTGTCCATACTGTGGAGATGAAACATCTTGGGAACCTTTGGAAGTGCATTTTGAAGCCAACTGTATAGGCTATGACGAAATAGACCCCGATTACGTAATAGAATTTAAAACTGGTGAAATTTTTGAATTTTTTGAAGATGAAGATCATATTCAAGTTTTTATAAACAAAAAGGATAACTTCTACATTTTAAAAAGCGACTTTGACTATAGACAAAAAATTAAAGAATATTCGAATAACCCAGTGTTACTGCATGCTTGGCTTAAAACTGTGGAGATGAAACCATCATCCTTCAACTTTCTTTGAGATATTCTAAATGCAATTTACAGAGGATTGAAAAACCCCTTAAAATCCAAAAATTTGATTCTGATATTATTGATAAATCAACCAAGTAAGAGGAAAATTTAATGTTAAAAAGCAAAAGTTATGACGATCGCGTATATGCTGAATTTCCAGCAGGCAAGTATTATATAGGCGATCTTTGTTATGGCATGGCGGATAAATATAGAAAAAAACTTAAGCAAGTAAAAAATTCAAGTAGATGTCAATTAAAAGATAATAATGAAAATTTATTAGCTATACAATTTCGTACTCGTTGGGGAGATGGCACTTATTTAGATCAAGATAAAAGAGAATATGCAGTTGATTCTGGTGGAATTGGTATTTGCACAGAAAACTGTATAGATCCAGAGAAAATAAAACAAGGATTTGGTCATGTTTTTACTTTTGATGAATCCTTTAAAGTAACCAAAGAGCGTAAAGACGGAGTATGGGAAGGTGTATTAAATTTTGGAAAAGTTGGTATTCACACTGGAATACTTCGTGTGATTTTTGATTAAAACTTAGACCGCAACGTCTTTAAACTACATAATAATTAGTTGCTTTTAACTCTTAGTTTAATGCTAGGAGTTTTTGTTCTTTTTATGCAAAATTATTGATGGTAAAATAAAAAGATAAACTATGTACTTTTAATTATGAAAGAATCTTTCATTAAAGCACCAGGAATTGATTGTAGCGCGCAATTGAGACGGTCTGCTGCCGCCAAAAGAGTTACGGAACGAGCTATTGCCCAAAAAACTTTAGCAGTATTAGAAGACGTAAAAGTCAACCCCAATAAATACAAAGACAAAGCCAATTTATGGATAAATAAAACAACTTTAGCAATCGCAGATCCGCTTCAAGAAGATCAGCGAAATCTTTACAAAATATCAATAGAAAAATTAAGATCTACTTGTTCTGATATGTTTCATTCACAACTGAGACAAAATGAAATTGATCTAATTGCTGCTGCTGGAGAAGACAACTAATTCGACCGAGAAGTCGTTAAACTATCTCCTGTTGGTTCTAAGGGTTCCTCTTTCTTGTAAAGAGGTTTTTTAATGTCAAAAACAAGCCAATAATTGAAAATTTTAACTTTGATATTATTAGAAAAACCACCTAAAAATATCATGAAAAAAGGCTTTGGAATTGTTAAGTATAAAAAATCCTCTGTAAGATATGCACAAGAATTAATTTATTTTTCTATAAGAGAAAATTCTCTGTTTTTAGAAACCGCTAGATTAAACAGCGATAGCAAAATAATAGTAAAAAAAACCATTAGAGAAACTTTAGACGTTTTAAAAAAAACTAACCCAGAATCTTTAGGATTTATCACGATCAGGCTAGATGTTTTGAACTCAACCCTATTAACCCAGCTAGTAGCGGAAGACCTCGGGAATTTTCAAAAAGCTATTTATAAAAAATATGGAAAAGCCACCTTTTCTATCTGTTTTGAAGCAGATTGCTCTTTAGATAAAGCCATACTTAAAATTATTGCCCAAGGAATGGTTGCTTTCTATTAAATCAATATTAATTAGTAAGTACAGCGTATAATACAGGTATTATTAATATTACTTGTAATTATGTCTAAAAAAGAATTTGAGATTTTGCAACAACAAATAATTAGAGAAGGATCTGTGTTTCACGTAGCAACTCTAACCGAAGAAATCGAAGAATTAACTAGAAGGTTGAATCTGTTTGAAGAATTCATCCTGGAGAAACTAAACCTTAAACTGGAGGACTTAATCAAGTATGAGCAAAACCGCGACTAGTGCCCGCTACCAATCAACTAACGCAACTATTCCTCTGATGCTGGACAAAACTATTAAGGACTTAGAACGGCGCTTATACGAAGTAGAGCAACGCCTACAGCACCTTGTAGAAATACTAGAAGTTATTACCGACCTAAACCTAACCGACTTAGAAAATATTGGAAAGTAAATGAAATTAGCACCTACACAAAAAGGCGAACTGCTCGAATGGTTGCAGCATCCAGAAGAGACTCCCCTTTGGTGGAACAGATTTATAGGTTACTACTGCCCAGCAGGATTCACTAATCCTGAAGCAATGCTTACTTCTGCATACAGATCTTGGTTGCTTGATCGCTCTAAATCAGGAGATATTAAGGCTTTATCAAAAATCAAAGATATTGCAGTGGTCAAGCCAGATCCAAACTGGAGAGCTGCGGCTAAAAATTATCAATGGTCCCAGCGGTATCAACAATACTCTAGCTATCTGTTTGAACGAGCAACGGATATTGACAATAGAATAGTTTTTGATATCTTCCGCGAACGCTTCAAGATAATTGCCAAACTTTACGAGCGCGCACAACTTCTTTTAGAAATTTCAACCACTTTCCCAGTAACAAACGTAAACGATCTAAGAACTGCAGCCCAAGCTTTAACTTTGCTCGCGGGATTAACTGACAGCACCTTAAACCAATACTTAGAAACGAGTGGAGTTCTGGAAGGACTAATGGATAAAAAAAATGAAGAATAATAAAAGTGTATTATAAAAGTATTACAGATGTTATGTTAACACCAGCCCTAGAACTCTAAAACTAGGGTTTTATTTTGCCAAAACAAGCCGCCAAATAATCAAAATCAACCACCAAAACGACTAATACGCACTACTAAAATCTGCATTAGTACAACGACTAAACTATACTAATTTCTTGAAAATGAACAAAAATTATGTTTTAATTATTAAAAGAAAAAGCTATAATCAGTATGTAGACTGGGTTCTACTAATAATATTGTTCTAGTTACGGAAAGGGATATTATCTTAACTAAAAAATTCCTATAAATAACGAACTAATCCTTTAAAATAAAAGCAAACTTTGATAATATAAAAACACTGCAGTTTAACCTTAGATTGCCACCAGGCGTTGAGAATCACTACCAAAAGCTGCAGCAATTAATCTAGGAGCCTTCAGGACTAAATGTTTTGGGGGCTTTTAGTGTGCTAGCAAAGTTGACATTGGGCTTCCGCTCCTTCGCTCCACTGTTGGAAAGTTCCGCTCCAGTCGCTCCAGCCCGTTAAACTTTGTGTGGTGATGGACGGCAAAAAGCGTGGCGGAAAATATAACTAATCCTACTCTTGCATAGCTTAACCAAAACGCGGACCCAGAAAACAAACTACACCAAGTTAAGGCTTAACAAACTGGTCTACGCTTAGTGCCCGTTCGCTCTCGCTCACTTCGGAGCTGCCACTCGCTCGGTTCACTTGGTCGCTCCGCTCCCTCGTTCCCTCGGCTCGTTTCGGAAAATCACTGAAGGGGAAAGATAATCCCGGATAATTTCGGACAGATCCGCTACGCCAAATTAAAGGCTGCATAAAGGGGATAGCTTAGCCACCCCCACAAAGAGTTTAAGTTACAGTTAGAGCCACCTTAGAGCCACCTCGGCGAGGTCAAATAAGGATGCTTTAACTACCAAAATGCACATTTCCCTGGTGTTATAAAAGTGAGGACAATGCCAAATTTTTTTCTTGCTCACTAGTTTATAAGAATACTCACCGTACTGGTTTGCGCGATATATTACAGCCGTTACCGGTGGCTCTTTAATCGTTATCAATTCTATTGGCTCTTTAATCGTTATCAATTCTATTTTGTTCTTCATTTTTGCTCCTATATTAGTTAGACCTTAGGCATAGCTTCGCCCTTGGTATATACCAATTATAACTTACTTTCAATTAAATAGCAATACTTTTAATTTTAAAAATAAAGAGGTTCGCACCTCCTTAAATAAACCAATACAGGACGAAGTCCAAAGTTTATTATATATCAAAAATAATATAAAGTTTTGTGAAATTTGTATTGCTATTTAATTAAAACTTGCGCTATAATAGAGAGACAGACAAAGGCGAAGCTTTATCTGTTTTAACCAATATAGGACAAAAATCATGCAAGCAACCCTCATTGAAGCGAGAACCGTTGAAACTAAATTTGGAACAAAATTACTTGGATTTTTTCGCACCGACGAAGGAACCGCAGGTGAAATCTGGGAAGCCCCAGAAAAAAACCTAATTGATATCCCAATTGGGTCCAAAATTGAAATAGAAAAAAACAGTAGAGGCTCTGGCTACCGCAGAGTTACAGAAGCTGTTACAACCAAAGCGGAACCTAAAGTAGACAAAAAGGCTTTAGCAGAATATGCCAAAGAACAAATAAAGTTGCTCGCTTTTTTACATAAAACAGTTGCAGAAACTTTTACAGAAAAAGGCATAGATTTACCACCTGAACTTGTTGAAAAGTACGCGGTAACTACTTACCTAAAGGCTACTAAAACTTTAGGATACTAAGTAGCTTTTAACGCAAGTAAAAACAGGGAGTCTGTAATGGCTCCCATACAAAAGAAGATATATGGGAATTTATTGTTGGAACGAGTATCAATACACGACCACTGGAAACATGATCAACGGTTACTCCGAGCCAAAGGAGGACACAGAAGACGACATAATGATCGTAAAAGTAAGGAGGGCAGACTATGAATTACTATCTGATCTGCTGAAAGATTGTTTAAACGCTCATTTGGAAAATATGTATTATCCTTTTTCAATTGATTTAGTCTTAATTTAAAAAGAAACATCATGACAAACTCAATTAATTTTTCAGTCAACATAGATCCCGCAGGCTTTGTTAGATGCTGGGCATTTTCAGGATATCTCTGGCACGTATTCGACGTCAAAAACGACGTAACACAACGCGTAGAATCTTTTAACGCAGAATATCTGATCGACGGCAATGGTTATGATTTTGGCTTTTATGCCATAACACCTTGTGATCATGAACCTAATTATCCTGAAAACTACGAAATAGAAAAAATAATAGTTGATCGTGGTTGGTGCATTCGAGAAGATAGCGGCTGGACCGTAACTTGCGTCTCAGTCGAAAACGACGGTAAAGCCTACCTGATCGGAACAGATTAAAAATCCGACCTAAGCATGTCGTTAAACGGCTAAAACTGTACTATAAAAATTTAGTCTCTTGCTTCGTTTAAGCTTTTTACCATGATTATTGATTCTAACCAAATTCTCCTACAACAATATCTTGAGGCTTACTCAACAAACAAAAAATCTATTCCTCTTAAACTAAAAAAAGCGGAAGAAGATTATCTTGAAAGTTTAACTGAAGCTGACGTCCTTCAAGGTTTACATGATTTTGAAGCAGCTTTCAAAGTTAACCGAAAAACTATATCACCTGAACTAATAATAATTAAGCGAGTCTGGACTTGGACTGATCGTACAAAAACTTCAGTTAAAAGAAAGAAAAGGTATAATTCGGGTAATTTCAATAATCCTGTTAAACAGCGAGTTTTCTCTTCCAGAAGAGGACTAAGAGTTGATTCAGCAGCACTGAATGTATGGCATAGTCTACCGCTCCAACATAGATCACCACTAATAAACCTCTATATTGCAACTCTGCACGAACAAAAAGTCTTACCTGTTATCCCTCGGCAAGTAAAAATAAAAGGAAAAAAAAAAGAACCCTTGACTGTTCGATTAACAGATCAAAATATAGAAATATTGGCGTCAATCAGAAAAACAATACCCACTAGCAAAATTGTCAGCAATTATTTGTCCGAAGTGATTCCTGCAATATTAAAACAAAAAAATATAGACCCAATCACCTTAATACTGACCTTAAACGATAAAAAAAAAGCATTGTATAATTTAACTACCGATGAGTTCTGGGAATTGCTCCAGCCTATACTAACTTTTTATCAACTAGAGGAAATTAAATTCTAATGGTTCCGCCAAAGCTTTATTCAGTCAGTTTCAAGGGTGCAGCAGAGCTTAACGATTCAACACTGGCAGACTATCTGGCTGAATCAAAAGAAAAATGCATAGATCAATCTGGTTGGTTGACTAAAACCGCCGATAATTTTATGGACGACTCCTCCAACTGGATAACTTGGAATCTGACTTTTGATGACAACTATCCCTTAGAAAAAAAAGAAATAGGCTTGTATTTCGAAGAATTATCCTTCAAGCCAGATCTTCTCGATATCTGCACCGTCATACTTGAAAACAATAAGTTTAAAATCAATCGAAATTTTATTAATATTCCCTCTAAACCTTATCCTAAAATTTAATGTCTTCACCCAAAGTTTGCGGACTATACCAGAAAACGAAGTTTTGCGAGCGCTGGATGCGTAGCATCCACAAGCGGGAGTGAAACTGAGTTGTTCTGGTGTAGTAAGCGAACGTACTCTATTTATGCAGCTTTTGCTAGTTCATGGCGTTTCTCTTTGGAATGTTGCAAAAAAAAAAGGGGGCATAGCCCCCGTTGATTACTTACTAACTCTCAACTCCTCTTCAATTTCAATCATTGATTCACCCCAAATATAATAAAGTAGATGGATCTCTTCGATCCAACTCAAAGCTTTTTTTCTAGCACTCTCCCTATTCAAACTCCACTTCTTAACCCCTCCTACACTTTTCTTAAAATTCTCATCTACCCCCTCATTCCACACCAAATAAATCCACACTCTTCCTTCACCACTTCTAAAAACCATCTTACCTAAATCTAAATTTCTCATTTCCAAACCTCAATTCAATTTTTTTTACGGGTTCCGTGTGCCTTCCGTGCGCAGACCCGCCAGGGTCGAGCATTGGGCGTAGCTTGTCACCGAACGCAGTGAGGGAAACTGTTTTGTCCAAGGCTGAAAAAAAATTAATTCCTCGCAGCCGTAAAAATTGCGTAGCAAATTTTTGGACAAAACGGTTGACAAGGTAGACCACGGGAGGATAATTAAGAACCAAAAAAAATAACAAGCTATGACGGTGAGCCGTTGCGCGGAGCGCATTGAGGCTCTGATAAACAGATCTTTAGTCCATTTAGGAAATACGAGGGAGCTTTGCGACTGAGTAAATTAAGTCCTTTAGTCCATTTCAGTAATACGAAGGAGTTTTACGACTGAGTAAATCAAGTCCTTTAGTCCTTTTCATTACAACGTCTTGATTCACCATCAAAAGTTTGCGGCGGCTGTAACAACTGAAGGAAGTTTTGTGAACGCTGCGGCATAGCCGCACAAGCGGGAGCAAAAATGAGTTCAGGTGGTGCAGCAAAGCAAACGAATTATTGATGCAGTTTTTGCTAGTTCATGGCGTTTCTCTTTCGGGTGTTGAACAAAAAAAAGGGGGCATAGCCCCCGTAAACTATCTACTCCACTCTTCATCAGTAATAGATTCAAAGAGGTTTTCATAATATCTATCGTAGACATCATGAATTTCCTTTATCCACTCTAAAGCTTCTTTCCGACCTCCTACCCTATATAACTCCATACCCATAAACAAAAAATGTTTACCACCTCTAAATTCACAAAAAACCTTCCCATTCCTTATTACCATCTTTCCTAATCCCTTATCTTCCATCTCAAACCTCAATTCAATTTTTTTTACAGGTTCCGTGTGCCTTCCGGGCGCAGACCCGCTCAGGGTCGAGCATTGGGTGGAAGTTGTCACCGAGCGCAGTGAGGGAAACTGTTTTGTCCAAGTCCGAAAAAATAATTAATTCCTCGTCGGACGTAAAATTTGCGCAGCAAAATTTTGGATAAAACGGTTGACAACTGAACCCACGGGAGTATAATAGAGAACCAAAAAAAATAACAAGCTGGGACCGTGAGCCGTTGCGCGGAAGCGCATTGAGGCTCTGATAAACAGCTCTTTAGTCCATTTAGGAAATACGAGGGAGTGCATACGACTGAGTAAATCAAGTCCTTTAGTCCTTTTTAATAACGAAGTTTTACTACTTCACGTTAAGTTTGCGGGAGCTGTACCAGATGAAGGAGATTTTGTGAACGCTGCGGCATCGCCGCACAAGCGGAGCAAAATAGAGTGAATCTGGGATAGCAAAGCAAACGAACTATTTCTATTATTAAAAATGCACACATTATCTTATAAATAAAAAAATATAACTAAATTATCGGAAAATATATCTAAATATAAAAAAACTAAAAGGTCGACCCTGCAAGCTTTATAAAAAAATTACATATCGTTACAATATATTTTTTTGTAGTAGTAGAAAAATCCTTAAAAATATACTATTATTCAAATAGCATAAAAAATGCAAGAGACCCCAGATTGCCTTCTAGGATCTCTCAGACGTGACCAGCCATAGCAGGGCAGGAACGAATATTTATAATAACTATTTTACTTTAAAAGCCTATTTTGTAAATAGTTTTCTTAAGTTTTCTAAATGCAGCCTATGGTCACGTCACACTAAACCTACGTGCACAGGATGTGACTCATGACAGATAAATATTTTGATATAGCTCCATTCATAAAACAACTTGAACTTCTTAACTATACCGATGATGAAATTATTTATATACGGGAGTTTAAAGGCAAACAAGCAACAACGGAAGAATTCAAGGCTGCAGGTTTACCCTTCCAGCAGTTTTATAAAAATGTTCCACCAAAAAATAAAGAATTAACCTTTAAACAATTAAAAACCAAACACTCATTTTTTCAAGATTCCAATCGAGGGATCTATTTTGTTGTCAATGGTGGAGGAACTTCCGATAAAGAAGTTAAAACTGGTCGTGCAATTTTTATTGAACACGATTTAAAAGATAATTTAACCAAAGAAGAACAACGCACTCTCTGGACTAAGCTAGATTTACCAGAACCGACTTTTCAGGTCGAAACAAGGAGTTCTATACATCAATACTGGAGCTTTGAACAACCTATCCCTATCGATAAATGGAGAATTCTCCAAGAAGACATAATTAATCTAACTGGAGCAGATCCCACCAATAAAAACCCGAGTAGAGTCTTTAGAGTGGCGCAAGGTTGGCATATTGCAAAAGATCTGCAAGGTCAATTTTTACCTGATTTTGCCTGTAATCTAATCAGCGAATCTGGAAAAAAATATTCATATTCAGAGTTAAGGACAGCCATTCCATCTAAAAAAATTGAATTACCAACTTTTACGGCTAACGAGTTTGAGCCAATAAAAACGGACAATAACACCAACACAGATCTAAAAGAATTATTAGAAAAAGAAATATTGCCCAGATTATCTCCAGAAGTACTCTACAACTGGTCAGGTCACAATTTCAAATCAAGAAATAGTACTAAACTTGAAGGCTCGTGTCCTTGGCATGCGTCGACCAGTGGAACCAGTTTTTATACTGACTATAAAGACGGGCAATGGTTGTGGAGGTGCTGTGCATGCGATGTTGGAGGAAATGTAATAAACTATCGCCATCGTTTAGCTGGAGGCTCAGGCACGCCAAGAGGAAAAGATTTTATAGAAATAGTCCAACAACTGGCTAACGAGGCAGGCGTAAATATGCCAGAATTTAAACCAACAGCCCAAAAACCCGCGTGCACTACCAAAACCAGCAACAAGGAAATAGATCAAAATCAATCTAATTCTGGATTAACAATAGAGCAAAGAGTGCGCCGGGACCTCTACAACAAAAACTACAAATCGAACGGCTTAAGTCTATTTAAAAAAGAAAACTTTGAATATTCGCTAAACGACACCATACATAAAGGTTTCTATTATACTGAAGCAACCAGAGGAGCAGAACAACGCAGAATCCTTGAATATTTGTCTTCAGAAGCAGGCGCAAACTGGATCTGGAAACCAGCACAAGAAAAAAACGGCATAAAAACAGAAGGATACTGGGAACCAGTCTACAGTTACGCGAAAGCTTCAGCAGCAATTAAATGCTTTGATTATGTACTAGGCATATTGTGGCAAGAAATAAATGCAGATCCAGTTCTACACTTTCAAAACGGAATATTAGAGGAAGTTCAAAACGGCTGGAATTCCAATGGTAAACCTATTCTAGAACACAAGCTACGACCATATAACGATCAAGACTTCCCGATCGGCAAACCAGAAATTATATACAATCCTAATGCAGATAGAACCGAGGCAGACAGATTATTAAGTTGTTTGGAACCTGAAGCTAGAAAAATATATTTGCAAACAATCTCACAGTCACTTTTTGGCGGAATCGCAAGTATAGAAAAGTTTATG
>Ga0007848_1000467_pt1 | contig 13082 bp, 9 predicted proteins | sample CryBogCBH18Jul08_FD_71209 | JGI IMG/M metagenome (GOLD analysis project Ga0007848, IMG submission 71209) | Freshwater microbial communities from Crystal Bog, Wisconsin, USA - CBH18Jul08 | ecosystem: Environmental > Aquatic > Freshwater > Lake | place: Crystal Bog, Wisconsin, USA | collected...
GGATGTCGAACGCTTGTTAAGCCCCCAGAGGCAGCCCCGGCTGTTGCACAACTTATTCATGACTCAATCAGCGATGCTGTCGATCAGAATATTTTAACGATTATTCTTGGGGACTCAGACATCGCCAAAGAGCTTTGTAATCTACCATTGGATATTCTGCTCTTTACTGGATCCTATACTGTTGGTTTAAAAGTTGCAGAAGTAGCAGCCAAACGACTGACGCCAGTTCTACTGGAGCTTGGTGGCAAATCTCCAGCAATCATTAACCGCAACTCAAATTTGGCTCTGAGCGCTGAAGCAATTGCACATGGAAAGCTGCTTAATGCCGGACAAACCTGTGTAGCGCCAGACTATGCGCTGGTGCCACGGGAGGATGTCAACAGCTTTACGGAGCATTTAGTATCAGCAGCGCGCAAACTATACCCAAATCCCAATTCTGGAGATTATACAGCGATACGTTCAGATGTAGAAATTGACCGTCTAGAGAGACTAGAAGCAGGTCATACAACCCAAGCTATGTTTGATATAAAACTGGATAAGCCTTTTTATGATCCAAAGATCATATTATCGCCCGCACTTAATAGCGACATCATGCGTGAGGAAATCTTTGGTCCCTTATTACCGATCATTCCCTATGACAAAATTGATGACGCCTTGTCCGTGATCAAGAGCCTGCCTTCTCCGCTTGTGATTTATTGGTTTGGAGAAACGGACTCTCATTTCCAAAAAATGATCTCCTCAACATCAAGCGGCAGCGTGTCGGTCAATGACACTGTGATCCACGCAGGAATATCTTCATTGCCGCTGGGAGGCATCGGCGCATCTGGTATTGGCCGTTATCATGGCCAGGCTGGCTTTGATTCCTTTTCTTATGAGCGCTCATATTTTTATCAGTCACGACTGAATATTACCAATATGATGCGGCCGCCTTATAAGGAGACAGCGGATCGCATACTTTCTTGGTTACTTCGTTAGTCGTATCGCGTCCTATCAACAGGTGTGAACAATTGTTACTTCTTGCAAATAGAACTGAGGGTTGATAGCTACAAAATTTTTTAAAATGTTGATGTCAATAATCTATCAGTATTAGATGCGAGAATGACCAAGCAGGAAGCTCTATAAAGACAACCTTTCTATTTACGAGATTACCCAGTCAGCAAATTGAAAAAGACCAAACATGGATCTGCTCCCAGCAGGTGATCCAGTAAAATGTTAGAAACAATGGCCATAAAACTTGACGTTTGTTATCATTGTCATATGGTCGTTATATTTGCAGAAACTTGGTTTATGCCTAAATTTGCGGCGTCTTATGGGGTTTGGTTTTAAAAGAAAATATCGCATAAGGGATAGATAGGGGATAATGAATAATGCTCGATCTACTTTACATTGGACTTAGTCTTTTCCTTTTTTTCTTAGTTGCAACCTATGCGCGTATATGTGGGCGTCTTTAAAGGATGTCAGCCTATGTTTGATCCATTATTGGGTTTATCGGTCGCCTTTTTTCTTGGCGCTTATTTAGTCTACACGCTTCTTCACCCTGAAAAATTCTAAACAAGGAGGCCTGGCATCGTCCAGGTGTTCGCTATGACAATTATTGGACTGGTGCAAATCGCCATTGTCCTCATTACTGTTATCTTGTCAGCGATACCGCTTGGCGCATATTTGGCTCAGGTTATGGCTGGAAAGCCTAGCATTCTTACGAAGCTGCTATCCCCCATTGAGCGTTTTTTCTATAAATTGTCAGGTATTAATAAAGAAAATGAGCAAAGTTGGTTCGCTTACACAATAGCGATGCTGACGTTCAGTCTTGTTGGTTTTCTATCCCTTTACGCCCTGCAAAGGCTTCAAGGCGTCCTGCCTCTCAATCCTAAAGGCTTTGGCGGAGTCGCGGCTGATTTGGCCTTCAATACTTCACTTAGCTTCATTACCAATACAAATTGGCAAAACTATTCGGGGGAAACAACCTTAAGCCACCTTACGCAACTGCTGGGCCTCACTGTGCATAATTTTGTCTCGGCAGGCAGTGGGTTAGCTATGGCCTTTGCGTTTGTGCGAGGTTTTTCTCGAACAGAGTCTCCTACAATTGGTAATTTTTGGGTCGATCTAACACGGGCCACACTGTATTTTCTGCTTCCGCTTTCGATCGTTTTTGCTCTCATTCTTGTTGCGCTTGGCGTGCCGCAAACGCTTAACGGTTCAATAGACGCCACGACCCTGGAGGGCGTCCATCAGTCTATCTCGATAGGTCCTGTCGCCAGTCAAGAAGCCATCAAGGAATTGGGCACAAATGGCGGCGGTTTCTTTAACGTCAATTCGGCGCACCCTTTTGAAAATCCCAATGCCTTCTCTAACATGCTCGAGATCTGGGCTTTGCTTGTCGTCCCTTTTGCCACTGTTTTTGCTTTTGGCCGCACTGTTTTGGATACAAGACAAAGCCAAGCAATTGCCTCGGCAATGTCGATTGTCCTCATTGCAGGCGTTCTGGTGGCTTATTGGGCAGAAGCGTCTGGCAACCCAATATTGACTGAGATTGGCGTTGATCCATCTCCAGGCAATATGGAAGGCAAAGAAGTGCGCTTTGGCGTCGCCATGAGCGCCTTATTTGCAGCTGCCACGTCGGGCACAAGCACTGGCGCTGTAAACGCCATGCATGATTCCTTCACGCCGCTTGGCGGGATTGTGCCTCTCTTCAATATTTTACTGGGCTGCATCGCGCCAGGCGGCGATGGCGCAGGTCTCTATGGTTTTCTGGTTTTGGCAATTGTCGCTGTGTTTGTCGCAGGTCTTATGGTTGGCCGCACGCCAGAGTATCTGGGCAAGAAAATCGAGACCAGAGAAATGAAGCTCGTTATGCTGGCAGTGCTCATCTATCCGCTGAGCGTGCTAGGGTTCACCGCAGCATCTATTATATTGAAATCAGGACTTGACGGTATCGCCAACCAAGGACCGCATGGTTTGTCGGAAGTGCTTTACGCCTTCGCATCGACAGTAGGTAATAATGGCTCTGCTTTTGGCGGTCTGAGCGGTAATACGCTGTGGTATAATACCACTTTGGGTGTGGCGATGTTTATTGGGCGCTTCTTTTATGTTGTGCCCGTGATGGCCTTGGCAGGATCTTTTGCCGCTAAAAAGAAAGCGCAAGCCTCGGTTGGCACATTCCCGACGCATGGTCCCCTCTTCGTTGGCTTATTGCTCGGCATTATCGTTATTCTTTATCTCCTTCAATATTTCCCGGTGCTCGCATTGGGGCCGATTGTTGAGCACTTCCTTATGGGCGCCGGCAGAACTTTCTAAGAGGAGCAAGGCCTATGTCAGCAAACGTTGCCGCTCCGGCTTTGTTTGACAGAAATATCATCAAGCGTGCTACAACAGATGCGTTCAAAAAGCTTGATCCACGTCGTATGGCGCGCAATCCAGTTATGTTTGTAACTGAAATCGTGTCCATGCTGGTCACCGTATTATTCCTACGAGACTTGCTTAATCATAATAGTGAGGCTTTTTTTTCAGCTCAAATCGCCGCATGGCTCTGGTTTACTGTAATCTTTGCTAATTTCGCCGAAGCTGTCGCAGAGGGGCGCGGTAAGGCGCAGGCTGACGGCCTAAAAAAAACAAGGAGCGACACAAGCGCAAAGCTTCTAACTGGTCCTGATGGCGATAGGGGTAACCAAGAACCCTATAGAGTTGTTTCTGCGCTTGAGTTGCAAGTTGGCGATGTTGTTCTCGTTGAGCCAGGCGATCTAATACCTGGCGATGGCGACGTTATTGAGGGCGTTGCTTCCGTGAACGAATCCGCCATCACAGGAGAATCGGCGCCTGTTATCCGTGAGGCTGGAGGCGATCGCTCTGCAGTCACCGGCGGCACGACGGTCTTGTCGGACTGGATCAAGGTTAAAATAACAGCTGCTCAAGGCTCGACCTTTATTGACCGCATGGTTGCGCTGGTTGAAGGCGCCCAGCGGCAAAAAACTCCAAATGAACTTGCCCTTTCAATTTTACTCTCGGGTCTAACAATTGTTTTTCTCATCGTATGCGTGACCTTATGGCCGATTGCAGTTTATTCAAAAACAAATCTTTCAATAACTGTTCTGACCGCGCTACTCGTGTGTTTGATCCCGACAACTATCGGAGGGCTCCTATCGGCAATCGGCATTGCAGGCATGGATCGTCTTATTCAGTTTAATGTCATTGCGACTTCCGGACGCGCCGTCGAGGCAGCTGGCGATGTCGATACATTATTACTGGATAAGACCGGCACGATTACTTTTGGCAATCGCATGGCTGATGAATTTGTGCCAGTACGCGGTGTTACAGAACATGCGCTTGCTGAAGCTGTGCTTATCGCCTCTCTGGCAGATGAAACTCCTGAGGGACGTTCGATTGTCGCCCTTGCCAAGAGTCGTTATGGGCTCGATGCGCCAAAGCTAGGTGCAGAGGGACGAATTGTTGCTTTCTCCGCTCACACGCGCATCTCTGGCGTTGACCTTCCTGAACGTGCGCTGCGCAAAGGCGCTGTTGACGCGATTATTGCTCAAGCCCAATCTGTTCCCGATGATTTCACACAGATTGTTGATCGTATCTCTCGTGCAGGTGGGACGCCGCTTGGCATGCTAGATAATGGCCGAATACTCGGCGTTATTCATCTGAAGGACATCATTAAGCCAGATATTAAAGAACGTTTTTCAGCTTTGCGGGCTATGGGGATTAAGACCGTGATGGTTACGGGGGATAATCCTATTACAGCTGGCGCCATCGCGGGAGAGGCGGGCGTCGATGATTTTATCGCTCAGGCAAAACCTGAAGATAAGCTCGCCTATATACGTAAAGAGCAACAGGGCGGTCGTCTGATTGCTATGTGCGGCGACGGAACAAATGACGCACCAGCGCTAGCTCAGGCGGATGTTGGTGTTGCTATGCAAACTGGGACGCAATCGGCGCGTGAGGCCGGCAACATGGTTGATCTGGACAGCGATCCAACGAAGCTCATCGAAATTGTGCAAATTGGCAAGCAATTACTCATGACCCGTGGATCTTTGACTACTTTTTCGATCGCCAATGATCTTGCTAAATATTTTGCTATTATCCCGGCACTCTTCGTTGTCACTTATCCCGAGCTTGCGGCGATAAACATTATGAAACTCTCATCGCCACAATCAGCAATATTATCTGCTGTTATTTTCAATGCTTTGATCATTATTGCCCTTATTCCGCTTGCGCTTAAGGGAGTAGAATATCGACCGGTCGGTGCGGCGGCGTTATTGAAGCGAAATCTTCTTATTTATGGGCTTGGGGGCATCATCGCACCATTTATTGGCATCAAAGTTATTGATCTGATTGTCTCTACACTCCATCTCGCTTGAAGGTGAATGTGATGTTTTCTCAACTGCGACCAGCTTTCATGATGATTGGCTTGTTCACGCTCCTAACAGGTCTCATCTATCCGTTAACGATCACTGGTCTCGCTCAGATCATTTTTTCGCATAAAGCTAATGGGAGCATGATTGAACGCAATGGGAAAATTGTCGGCTCTGCTTTGATTGGTCAGTATTTCCAATCTGATCGCTATTTTCACGGCCGACCATCAGCAACGGTTGGTGCAGATCCCGCTAATCCTGATAAAACTATTGATATGCCATATAATGCTGCTAACTCGGCTGGTTCAAATTTGGGTCCCACGTCAAAAAAGCTTGTTGATCGCGTTAATGACGCAATCGAATCGGAATTTGCTTACGGTCGCATCGATATTGTCGCTGCCGATGCAGCTACAGCATCCGCATCTGGTCTAGACCCACATATTTCACCTCAATATGCCCTTGCCCAAGTACCGGCTGTGGCAAAAGCCCGCCATCTAAGCGAAGAGGCAATAAATTCTTTAGTAAACAAGTATGTCGAAGGGCGTTTTGTTGGGCTTATCGGAGAGCCGCGCGTCAATGTTCTCCAGCTTAATATTGCGTTGGACGAGCTCAAATAATCTGGTTTCGTTGGAGTTTTTTTAAATGGCGCAACTCGACGCCAACTTCGAGCGCCGCCCTGATCCAGATGCTTTGCTTGCGTTAAGCAATCCTGATGGGCGCGGGACGCTGCGAATCTTCCTTGGAGCCTCGCCTGGCGTTGGTAAGACCTATTCTATGCTTGCGCGTGCACAGGCAGCCAAGAAAGATCATATAAATATTGTCGTCGGTCTTGTAGAAACTCATGGCCGTCAAGAGACATTAGAATTGCTGGAAGGACTTGAAGTCCTTCCTCGCAGAAAGTGTGAGTATAAAGGCAGGGTCATCGAGGAATTTGATATCGATGCCGCCTTGGTGCGTAAGCCAGAACTCATAATTGTCGATGAGCTTGCGCATACGAATGCCCCAGATAGCCGTCATCCCAAGCGCTGGCAGGATGTGGAGGAGCTTCTCAGTGCTGGTATTAACGTATGGACAGCACTCAATATTCAACATGTTGAGAGCCTTGCAGATGTTGTTTCTCGTATTACCGGCATCACCATTCGTGAGACAGTTCCAGACAAGGTTTTACATGATGCAACAGATGTTATTCTTGTCGACGTCCCGATAGAAGAGCTGCTTCAGCGTTTGAAGGACGGTAAAATTTATTTCCAAGAGACAGCAAAACGAGCAACACAAAATTTTTTCACCCCTCGAAATCTGACCGCCCTAAGAGAACTCGCGCTACGACGGACGGCGGCTAGCGTTGATGATCAGATGGTTGACATGCTTCGACAAGGGGCAATCGAAGGACCATGGGGTTCATCTGAACGGTTGCTTGTTTGTGTTGGCAACAGAACTTCTGAAGAGCTTGTGCGGGCTGCCGCGCGTTTAGCGACAGGTCTTAATGCAACCTGGCTTGCCGTTTATGTTGATTCTGACGAACATGAGAGTCAATCGATTGAAAGCATGAAAACCGTCGATTCGGCCTTGCGGTTGGCCGTGCGTCTGGGAGCGAAAATTGAACGACTTTCTGGCGATGATCTCGTTGGAGAATTGTTGCGTTTAGCAAGGCACGAAAATATTACTCAAATTATTATCGGTCGCTCAAAGCAGGGACAGCTCGCACAGTTTTTTAGACGCTCCCTGACTCATGAGATTATTAGGCGATCACGAGATGTCGCGATTCATGTAATTGTAAAAGAAATAGAAGAGCCTAAATCTAGATGGTCTCAATGGAGACATCTTAAACCATCAGAGGCTATAAAAAATATATTATATATTTTGGCTTCTCTTTTGCCGACAGTTGCAGTGGGATTTTTAATTGAGCATTGGCTGAAAATTCGCGATATATCAGTTATCTTCTTCGTACCAGTTATTTTTTGCGCCACGAATAGAGGTTTGTGGACGGCAGTTGCTGCGGCGTTCATATCATTTTTATCCTATGACTTCTTTTTCACCGAGCCTCGTTTTGAATTTACAATACATGATCCAGAAGTATATTTAGATCTATTAATGTCACTCTTTGTCGCTATTGTAACTGGTGTTTTGACTAGTCGCATGCAGATGCGATCACAACTAAACATAAAACGCGCGAAAACAGCGCAGCTATTATTGCAATATTCGCGTAAACTTTCCGAATCTTTGACAATTAATGATATTCTCGCCATCGCAGCTGAACAAATCCAAAAAGCTTCCGAGGCTTCCTGTGCAGTATTACTTGTTGAGGACAGAGACAATTTGAAGATAGCTTCTGCTTCGCCTGCGATAGACAATCTGGATGAAAGAGAAATGGCGGCAGCGCGCTGGGCATTTGAAGGAGATGAATTTTCTGGATGGCAAACTAATACGCTCCCCAATGTGCGTTTTCAGTTTCGGCCACTGACGACGACGAGGGGAGTTGTCGCCGTCTGCGGAATTGAACCTAAGAAAAAAGAAGATCCTTTTTCTCCCCAGGTAGAAGGCGTCCTGGAAATATTAATTGAACAGGCAGCAATTGCTATCGAACGCTTGATGCTTTTGGGAGAATTGAGCCAAAGCCGCTAGTCTCAGATTAATCTGCCCCCAACAGATGGTCCAGTTAACTGTTAGTTTTCGACATGGCCCTTTGCCAGGCCACACGCGCCAGGCAGATCTAATTGGGGCGCTACGGCGTGAAGCTTACCTGGACTGGCGGCCGATTACCCCGCGATGAATGAGGCCTTTTTGTATTGTAATCCTCGCGCCAGTTTCGATGATGGTCTTTGCCTTATGCAATGAATAGGAAATTTTTCTATCCAAAATCTCACCCTCAACGTCGCATTGAAGATTTCGCACTATTGTTATTCCCAAGAGCTTTTTGGCCTGCTGTAAGCCGTCCTTACAACTCTAGGCTAGCCTTCAATGAATCTGAGCAATACCCATGCAGATAAGAAAATATGAGTTAATGTAACGGCAACAGAAAAGCTATGCAGCAATTTAAATGAGCTTTTGTCGCCACGATCAGTTGCCCTGTTAATAGCCGGCATCAGAAGTTGACGTGTCGGCAAAGTGGTAATTGCAATTACAAGAAGAAGCGCCGCACCAATTTTATCAAATGGAAATATCAAAATTGCTGGAATCGCAGACGAAATAATAACAAATAGATAAAAAAACGGGAAGGCGCGTCTAATGATTGGTCCTGCCGCCTCAGACGGCAATACATGGAAAATGAACGCAGCAAATCCAAATGAATAGAGGACCATGCCGCCAAAGAGAATTGCTACAAGAAGAAAGCCAAGGGTCAGAATTGTTGCTCTCCCTTGAGACGCGCCAGCCCCATATAAATTATCCCGGTAAATGGAACTCGCCCAAAAGTAAGGTCAAGGCGCTTGTCGAGACCAATTGGTCCAAGGCCAACGATAGGTTCAACGATTAATCCAGCTCTCTCCATAACAGCGTGTAATTCAGATGGCTTGATAAAAAGATCGGGATCATGGGTGCCTCGTGGCAGTATGCCCAAAAAATCTTCAGCAAGAGTGACGGCGGCAAAACGGGCAAGACTGTTGCGATTGATCGTATCATAGGCGAGATACCCACCTGGTCTTAGCACCCGTGCAATTTCGCTGATAACCTTATCGAGATCTGAGACATGCTCTAGAACATCTACGCAAACAACAATATCAAATGTCTGAGCTGCATAAGGTAACGACTCGCCCACGCCAACATCGTATTTTATTGAGAGCTTTTCTTTCTCTGCATGCATTCTGGCTGTTTCTACTGCTTTTTGAGCAGGATCAATCCCAGTAACAGTTGCTCCACGCTTTGCAATTGCTTCGGCCATGAAGCCACCGGCGCATCCAAGATCAAGAACCTCTTTATTGCGCCAATCAAGAGCTTGATCGAACCATGCAAGCCGGCCTTGGGCAAGATTTTTTAATATACGAACCCACCGAATTTCTTCCGACCACCACTGATCGGCAATCTTATTGTATATTGTTAGATCATTACGCATCAGAGTTTCGCCTTGAAGCAAAGAGACGTGGGCATGCGTAAGGCACAGCTTCACGATAGTGACGAAAGCGTTCGCCATAGCGACTCTCAAATCTACGTTCCTTTAATCGCGGTGCGAAAAAGCAGTAGAGTGTGTAGCAAACTGCGAGTGATAGCTGATCAGGCGTCCAGACAGGAACTGTCCATAAAGTCATGGCGAAGGCGACATAGATAGGCTGACGAATGATGCGGAATAACCCCTCAGTTGGCATATCGGGAAACACGGGGCGTATTTTCGCCATCAGCGACATCCAGCCCAATGCCCCAGACTGAACCTCTGCCCCAGCATCAAAACTTGCCTTGATGAGCAAGCACCAGCTGATCGCATAGAGTGCGCATATGCCCCAGAATACTTCTCCTTCTGCTTGCCACCAAATGATATGTGTTGGCGTCCATAACAAGAAGAGCGCAAGGAGCTGAAGGGATGCAATTATTGCGTAAGTTGTTGTGGCAAGCGTAGCGCCGTGAGGTCCAGGGATAAGTCGGCCAAGACACCGCGAGCCTGTCGCAGTGAGCAAAAAGGAATGCGTGAGCGGAAACTGAATAATCAGAACAAAATCTAATAAGCCGGCCCATGGCCATGGGACTGAGCCATAGCTTCTGCTAAGACCAAAAAACATCTCAATCATCATGGCCCCAACTGCTGCAGCAAACAGCAAGTGGCAGATGACGCCAATAGAAAGAGCAAAAAATATTCTTTTCCCACCTGGTGGCGGGCGCAGAGCTGATTGAAGCAATGTGACAAGACGCTGGACTCGGGCGTCTGCTGCCATGGTCATTTGCAAAACCGCCCAGTAAATGCCCAATCATGACGAGATGAGCAGGTCGCCATTTTCTAACTCAATTCACGAGGACAGGAGCAAGATGGATATGAGAAGTATCTGTTATTTGCTTGACAAGAAAATCAGCAACATCTGCCCGTGAAATAAATCCGTTACGCCATTTTGAGCGCTCACAAATGACTTTGTAACGGCCTGTTCGGGGCCCGCCAGTCAAAATGCCAGGTCGTGCGATGGTCCAATCGAGATCGCTTTGACGGATCAAGTCTTCCTGGCGACTCTTATCTTGATATGCCTGACCCAGGAAGAAATTAAAGGGAAGACGCTCAAAGGCGTTTATAGCGCTGCCACAATCTCCAGAGCCAAAACCAGTCACGCAAATGAGCCGTTTAACGCCTCTTGCTTGCATGATGGGGATCAAAGCTTTGGTTGATTTTGAGAAAAGATGCACTGGACGAAATAGCTCGTTAAGCTTTACGCCAAGCGTTTGTATAACCACATCCACTCCGACAATAGCCTTTTCGAGATTATCACTCTTTGTGGCGTCGGCGGTAAATTTCTCTAATGCTGGATGAGAGAGTGGTATATTTTTGGCAGATCTTGAAAAAGCTCTAACATCGTAGCCTTTGGAGAGAGCGAGACGCACAGTCTCGAGCCCGATCCCGCTACTTGCTCCAATTATTAGGACACGTGTCATGAGCAGCCTTAATTTCTCGATGAGAGATCAAGCTTCGGATCTTATTACTAAATAGTGCACGATTTACAGGAGGCGATATGATGAGAATATATTTTTAAAGGCTCCAGGAAATTACTCTCAGTCTGCCAATTTTGACATGTATCACTCATTTTTAGCCAAGCTCGCTCATAATAATGAGAAAAATCTCCGATTACAGACACTGCAATTTTTACAAGAGCTGAAGATTAACTCGCTTAAAAGCGTCAAATTTTAGCTTGAACAAATTTAGCAAAGATCTGAGAATTATAATTTTAAGTTGATATAAAAATGCTCAGCTAAAGCACGACAACACTACTTGGTGCTGTCGTGCTCCCAATACTGAGGTTATGTTGGATAAAAATATTAATCTATTTTTATCTCAAGCCTGTTGAATCTTGCTCGACGCTCAAGATTTATCAATCGGTTCTTTTGCATCATTGAAATGTGAGGTCTGAATTTATTGATTGAAGAATGTTTATCTGTCGAGTGTAGCGGACCAAACCCTATCTCATAGTTGTTTGAGCAATTATTTGACGCCTCTCTCGCGCGTAATTCAGCACGAGCATACGAAGGGTTGTACTCCATGAGTAACTCCTGAGCTGTTTTCGTGTGTAAAAAGAGATGTAGATTAACTACGACGCAGAAATGGGTAGCTCTTATTTGGTGTTCAAGTGTCTGTCTGATGAAAAGATATCTAAAGCTCTCGTTATGTGTTTCGCAGGACTCGTCTCTCGCATATTGTTGCAGGTATTAAGAATGCGATTTTATTCACGGATACTGCGACCAATATGAAGTTGAAATTGAATATTTTCTGCCTTACATTTGTCTTACATGAAGAAATAATGTAATTTAATTTACTTTATTAACAATAACTTATGATAACAAAGTCGCGACTGAAAATCGCAGTGTCGGTGGTTCGATCCCGCCTCTAGGTACCACAAAATTTCCATGAAAATTAATAATAACAACATTTTACGAGAATCCTTCTTTGCGCGAGCATGTTTCGTTAACGCCCCTATAGCGCACAATTTTCATTCTCTCGCTCTCTAAGTCCTTGCGCGGCAGCCCGCCCCCCGACGAAGCCTTAGCTTTGCTCGAAGACTGAGTTCTCGCCTGTGACGTCAGATTATAGTCGCGGCGTTTTCGCCGACGAGCACAAATAATTTTTATGGGATATTGAGATCCTAGATTTTTGGATGAAAATAACGCCAGCAGCGACCGTATCTATAAAAAACCTTATCCGTCGCCTGCCGCGGGGTAATATTCTATCGAATGCGCCTATCGAGCGCTCCCCCATGCCATGAGACTACGCGAACGGATAGAGACATATGTCTGAGGATCGCTTAATTTTATTATCACTTAACAGCTCAGTAAAACTGAGAAAAAATTAGTTACTCAAGCTAAAAAATATCCCAAAACTCGCTTCAACCAGCTCAGATTGTTCTATCACTTGCCACATAGCCTGCGAGCTTAATTGTAAAATCATCATATAGTTGCAATTTTTGTATATCAATTGGCTGGCGTACTGCCTGAAGGATGAGCGCGTCTTGACCAGATATAAATGACGGTCCGACGCCGCAGAAAAAAAAACCAAGCGTTTTGGCAATATCTACGAGAAGCTGTAATCCAGGATCGTTCAATGGAACATATAATTGGATCGCGCAAATGTCTTCTGTGCCAGAACCCCTAACAGCTTCATGAAGGATCTGATCAAGATCTGAACCAATGCGTCGAAACAACAGACGTTTATTTTGGCGATTATCAATACTTATTTCAATACTAGAATTTTCTGCATTGCACCTAGCTGGTTCAAGAAACTGTAATTTTATTGAGAGCTTCTCATAGATCGCAAACAAAATCTCCCTGTATTGATCAGGAAAAAAAACACTGCGCGTATTAGGCGGCTGTATAAAAGAAAATGTTAAAACAACGCTTTGTCTTTGACCCATGGTTGGCGCAGGCATATTTTTTGGCAAAAGGTCTTCAGGCGAGACACCGAGCATGAGCCCACAACTAACCATTCCAGCACGCGAATCATTACGCTGTGAAAAGGTATGAATTGTCACTGGCTTAGCAAAGACGCCAATAAGATTGCGTTTCTGCGCCTCAACAGACAAAAGAGATGTCATCTGTTCAAGTAGATGGTGACCA
>Ga0007848_1000468_pt1 | contig 13045 bp, 17 predicted proteins | sample CryBogCBH18Jul08_FD_71209 | JGI IMG/M metagenome (GOLD analysis project Ga0007848, IMG submission 71209) | Freshwater microbial communities from Crystal Bog, Wisconsin, USA - CBH18Jul08 | ecosystem: Environmental > Aquatic > Freshwater > Lake | place: Crystal Bog, Wisconsin, USA | collected...
GAAGTCCAAACTGGTTTTGGAAGAACAGGAAGACATTTTGCTTTGGATCTTGATGATTATAGTGGCGTTAATCCTGCCATTGTTACCCTGGGTAAGGCAGCTGGTGGAGGATACCCCCTTGGAGCTGTGGTTACCAGCCAAGAGATTATGGATTACATCTCTGAGCGTAACCCTTTTACTCATCTTAGTACTTTTGGTGGTAATCCAATAAGTGTAGCTGCAGGTAGAGTAATGTTTGAAGAGACCAAGAAAAAGGAATTGTTGACAAATGTTCTCAATTCTGAAGTATTGGCCAGAAGTGTATTCCAGAACTTTGAACATGCCTACTTGAGAGGCAAGGGTTTGATGTTGGGTCTAGTATTAGATGATTCAATTGATATTGACTCTGTAGTCCAGAATATTTGGAAGAAGAGTATTTTTTGTGGTAGAGTCCTCTACGGTTCTAATACAATTAGACTCTATGCCCCCCTCAATACTGACTCTAATGACCTTTGGGATAAGTTTGGTAAGGTCCGAGAAGCTGTTGAAGAGAGCGTAAAGTGACCCCCGACGAACGCCAAGCCCTACGAGAGAAGCACGGCAAATTTGGGTTTCGAGAGAACCGAACCTTTTGTGTTTTTTGCCTAGATGATGACGGATTGGACATCCCCTACCCCTGCGACGTAATCAAGGTGCTGGATGCAACCGAAGAACTAAAGCCTAACGACCTAAAAACTAAAGTTGAGTGCGACCACTGGGTCACGGTGAAAGCTACAAAGAAGGACACAGCGATGACTGGGCAAAACAGTCACGAAACCATTACGGAATTGCCAAACTGCGACCACTGGGTCACGGTGAAGAAGTCAGGTCAGTACGGCTACGCCTCCAACGGGCTCACCCCAACTAAACATCCGAAAGGAGGTGAAACAATGAAGGAAGTAACAACTTACGAAGCTGCTTTGGCTGCTTACGAAGCTGCTTTGGCTGCTTACGACGATGCTATGGCTGAGCTCTACGCTGCTGAGTCTAAGGCTGAGATCGACGCTGCTAAGGCTAAGCTCAAGACTGCTGCGGCTAAGCTCGACGCTGTTTGGGATAAGCTCAAGGCTGCTTGGGATGAGCTCAACGATGCTGAGGCTAAGCAGTAACAGCTCGGTTCACAAGGGGTATGAGCTTCACCCCACCCAGCGTCTCACCCGAGTATTGGACACATACCTTCTGCCCCAAGTGCGGAGAGAAACTATGACCCCCGAAGAAATCAAAGCCCTACGAGAGAAACATTCTCCTCTTGAATTAAGTCAAGGAAAGATTGAACCCGTTATCTATTGTAGGGGTTGCATCAGTCCTAATAAATCACTTACCATCGAATGGCCTTGTGATGTAGTAAAAGTTCTTGACGCATGGAAGATTGAAAGTCTTCTTTTAGATGAAGAACCTTTTGGAATTCTTGAATAATCTCTTGATTTACAAAAAGCAGTATAATAAACTATCCATTATAAGTAAGGAGTAAATATGAATCTAATCTCAAAAGAGATTGAATTTGATCTTGGCCACCGAGTTAGCACTCATGGTAGCAAGTGTCGTAACCCCCACGGTCACCGTTATAAGGTCCGTGTAACCTGTAAGGGTCAAATCATTGATGACCCAAGTCGTCCTGACCACGGTATGTTGATTGACTTTGGTAATCTGAAGAACATTATGAACTTCCGTATCCATGACGTATTAGACCATGGCTTTGCTATTTGGCAAGATGATAAGGTTCTATTAAGTGTGATGGAACAGGCTAGTTATCATAATGACTGGAACTTAATTATCTTTCCTTTGATTCCTACTGCTGAAAATATTGCTAGATGGTCGTGGATGCAGATCGCTCGAGACATTGAAGAAGAGTTTGGTAATGACCTCGAACTCTACGAAGTAGCTGTTTGGGAGACTCCTACGTCTGTTGCCTATTGCCGTGGTGTATGATGAGTGAAGTAGACAATACTATTATTGACGAAATTTCTCACGTACGTATTGAGAAGAAAAATACTCTACGTTTGGTAGAGCATTATGTTAGTACTCAAGGCGAAGGGCCTAACGTAGGTAAGCCTACCCACTTTGTACGATTTGCTGGTTGTAGTATGAGATGCCCTGGTTGGCCTTGTGATACTCCATTTGCCATTGAACCTTCCATCTTTATGAAGGAGGGTGGCAGTTATAAGCGAACCGTTGAAGAGTTAGTTGCTGATATTGTAGAGAAGTCTGCTGAGACTGGGGCAAAGAATATTTGCCTTACTGGTGGCGAACCATTCCTTCAAAAGCGAGAGTTGATGGATGATCTTCTCAAGGCCTTGGACGAATTAGATTTTGAGGTTGAAGCTTTTACCAATGGTAGCTTTGTTTACTCACCCTTAGCACTCTACCATGTTCAGTTTATGATGGATTGGAAGTTGGATGGTTCTGGTGAAGGTTCAAGTTATCTCACCGAGCGTACTATTAACGCCTTAAATCTAGGTACTGGCGACGGTATTAAGTTTGTCTGTAAGGACGAAGATGACTTCAAGCAGGCCACTAAGGTCTGGAATACCCTCAAGGAAGAAGTAGACCCTGGCCTTATTTTCTGGGTTGGTGCTGCATGGGATGTATTCCCTGAAAAGCGTGTAGTTGAATTGGTATTAGAACACAAATTACCATGGAGATTAAACGTTCAGGTTCATAACTTTATTTGGCCAGCCAACGAACGGGCAAGATAGTGGGTAGGAGACTTGAAGAGGCCATCGAGGTTTTGTATAAGCTTAACATCGAGGCTGTAGACAAGTCAATGACCCGTGGGGATACTTATGACCATGGTTATGCTGCAGGTATAGGTGTGGCCATGAGTGTTCTCAGAGATGTACAAGCAGGAAAGAAGAAAAGGTTCCCGGACCTTTCTATTATTAAGAGAAAGAAAAAGAAGTAAGAAAATGTTACCATACGACTTAGCAAAAGAAAATGTACAAGGTCTTCTATCCTTTATGGGTGAAGATGTAACTCGTGAAGGACTAGTAGATACTCCCCGTCGAGTTGTGGAGATGTATCAGGAGTTGACCCAGGGGTACGATGAAGATCCACTCGCAATCATCAACAAGGCAATCTTCCAAGAAGGCCGAGACGAACTCGTTATTGTACGTGATATTCCATTCTACAGTCTCTGTGAGCATCATCTTGCTCCTTTCTTTGGTACTGCTACTATCGGTTATATTCCTTGTAATGGACGTGTTGTTGGGCTTAGTAAGTTGGCTCGTGTTCTCGATGCCTATAGCCGTCGTCTCCAGGTTCAGGAAAGACTAGGAGCTCAGGTTGCTACCGCTCTTAAGGAGAGTGAACTCCGTCCTAACGGTGTAGGAGTCTATATCCAGGCCGAGCACTTTTGCATGGCAATGCGTGGGGTACAGAAGCCTGGTACTTCCACTGTAACCAATACGACTCTTGGATGGTTGTCTGCTCCTACTGTAGGTAACCCTGGTCCAAATGTCTATCGTGAAGAGTGGATGTCAGCTGTAGCAGGCCGATAATGAACGGAATTCTTAACCCTCTTAGTGTTATCAATTACGTTGATAACTTTAAGCTAGAGAATGTTCAGCCTAATAGCCTTGACTTAACCGTCTCAACAGTTTATACTATTTCTGGCCCTCTTGTATTATTTGCAGGAAAGGAAAAGAGACGTCAACTACCAGAGTATTCTCCACTAAAGACATTCCTTTACGAAGGCGTAGAGATGTTTAAGTTGGAACCTGGTAATAGATATCAGATTGAGTTTAGTGAGATTCTAAATCTCCCAGACAATATCTGTGCTATAACTCTAGTAAGAAGTAGTATGGCCAAGAGTGGCTGTAACGGTGAGAACGGACTTTTTGATAGTGGTTATCATGGCCCTTGTGGTATGATGGTTTCTGTTCAGGAAGAGAGTTATATTGAGTTAGGAGCAAGTATTGCTCAAATGCTCTTTTTTAGTACAGAAGCCTCTAGAATGTATGAAGGTTTTTATATGGGTACAAGAACCCCGATGGAGTGGCGATGAGTTTAAGTCAAGCTGATGATACAATGTTTGAAAGAAACCTTGCAATCATTGCGAGTAGAAAGCAAGAAGTATTAGTAGATTCTGATGGTATCCTCTATGAAGGTTTCCTTTGTGGATTAGATGAATGCTGGTTACAGATTTATGGTCATGATCAAGTAGATAGAGACGACCCAGATCTTTCCTGGAGATTTGTCTTGATTAACAAGGATAGAATCAATACAATTAGAACAAGCGGTAGACAAGTAAAGGACCTTCCTTTGTCAAACAGAGAATGGGTCGAGAAGCGTATTAGTGCATTTGCAAATATTGCTGAGAAACACCAAGTAAGGAAAACAGAAGATGGCTCAGATCGGTGAGAAGCATTTAGAAGAGATTAAGGATTTTGATAATGACAATTACGATGAAGTTGTCGAGGTAAAGGTTCCTGAAAGTGCTTCCGATGCTACTATTAAGATTGACCTTGTCATTGCTGATGGTAGACAGTTACTAACCTACTTTATTGCTAGATTCAAGCAAGCCCATGGTTACGATTACGTAAGTGAGTGGGTAAAGGAACTGTCTGTAATGAAGTCCTTCAAAGAGCGTTATGGTAATGATGCTGGTCCTATGATTGAGATTTTGTTTGATAAGTATAACGGAATTATCAACGACGGAGTAATGACCGTTACTGCTTTTAGTAAGGGTAGTAAGTGGATTCAAGATAGACTCTATATTGAGTTACAAAATTCTAGAAATAAGGCCAATGAGCCAAAAGTAAATAGTGAAGGGTTAATGGGATCAAATGACTTCCTTAAGCGACTATCCTTGGGTTAGAGGATACAAGGACCTTACCTACGAGTTTCTTCCAGAAGAGGTAATTGATTACCTTGAGAATAGAAGTCCTCAGTTTGAGAAGGCCAATAAGATTGGTTGTCCTACCTGTGAGGATAGAACCTGTGGTGACTGTAAGGGTCAGTTACAACTCTACAAGCACTACCTGAATGCTGGTATTGGGCTTAACTATCAGAAGTTAAATTGGGACGACTTCCATGGAGATGAAAAAGCTCTAGAGTTGGCTAAGATTTATCTTTCCAAGCACCAGCAGATGGTAGGTGGTGGTATGGGATTGATGTTCCATGGAACCTGGGGCACTGGTAAGACTTTACTTTCCAGCCTTATTGCCAAGGAATTGGTAAAGCTTGGCTATACTGTTTACTTTGCTACCTTTACTCAGATGGTAGATGAATTTACCCGAGGTTGGGGCAGTAACGAAGAGAAGGCTCGATTTGAGAATAAGGTAGTAAAGAGTGATGTCTTTTTCTTGGATGATGTAGGTAAAGAGTTCAGAGCAAAGAATAACCTGAGTGAGGCAACCTTCGACCATGTTCTTAGACAGAGAGCTCTGGACAATAGACCCACTTTTATCACCACCAATATGACCATCGAAGACCTCAATGTAGGATATGGTAGTGCCATTTTCTCGCTATTGAAGGAACGTATGATTGTTCATAATATGGAGGGTATGGATTACCGAGAATTTGCTCGTGATAGAACGTTTGAAGAAATTTCAGTAGGAAAGAAAAGGAAGATTTACTAGTGGATATCGAGAAGGCTTTTGTTCCTCATCTCATTAAGTTAGATAGTTTTAAGACAATCTGGGATAAGGGTGTCAAGCATGACCATTTTCTAGATGTTAGTGTTCAGGAGCTATTTGACTATAGCTTGGAATATTATGTCAAGTCAGAGTTTAAGAAGACTGTTACTAGAGAGTTGCTGGAAGAAAAGTTTCCAGACTATTTTGTTAAGAACGAATGGCCTCAGGAAGAATATCTACCAATTGTTCTGGTAGATGAATTGCTTACAAAGTATCGTAGGGTAACTACTCAGAACGCCTTACTTAAGGCGGCTAGCCTTTTGGAAGATGACCCAGAGAAGGGTATCAATTCTGCTATTAGTAGCCTTACTAAGATTCAGAGTGATACCTCTACTAGAGAACGTATTGAGGTCTTTGGTGAAGGGTATGACCGTAGAGTAAATACCTATATTGATGATTCCTTGGATAGACTCCAGAATTGGGATAAGCGTGGTATCTACTTTGGTTGGCCTCAAGTCAACGAACATATGTATGGTATCCAGAAGGGTGAGCTTGCTGTTGTAGTAGGTATCCCCAACGTAGGAAAATCCTGGTTTGGGGCTACTATTGCCCTAGAGGCTGCAAAGAGAAAGAATAAAGTATACTTTGCTTCTCTTGAACTCCGTAAGGAACTTACCCTAATGCGATTGGACTGCTTGGCATCTGGTGTTCCCTATTCTAGATATGAACGAGGCCAGCTTACTTCAGATGAGTTAAGACGACTTAAGGAATCTAGAGAAGAGATTGAAGAGTATGGTGAATACCTTTTGATTGACTCGCCCAGCCGTAGAAGTGAAAGAACTGTATTGGAACTCTATTCCAAGGCCAAGCAATGGGGTGCTGACCTAATTGTAGGTGACCAGTTGAGTTGGGTTACTACAGAAAAGTCCTACGGTAGTTCTAGTAATGTCCAGTCTCTACAGATGGCAGAAGTAATTACTGATATTGCCTCTATTAACCGAGAGATGGGAATGGCTTCTGTTTGGTTGGCTCAGTTTAATCGTGAGGCAATGAAGACAAAGAAGGGCCGTGGTGGTTTGGCCCATATTGGTTTGAGTAGCCAGATTGAGCAGATTGTTGACTGGGCCTTTGGTATTGGTTGTACTAAGGAGATGAAGCAACAGGAAGCCCTTGTTGTAGATATTCTTAAGAGTAGACGAAGTGACCTCAAGTCTTGGATGATGGACTTTACTCTTAGAGACCGTACATCATTAGAGATCGTAAGAGAATATAACGACTAATAATATGTATTGTACTGATTGTAGACTATGTGAGACAAGAACTCACATAGTGGAGGCATATGGCTCTACCAATGCTAAGGTAATCTTAGTAGGAGAGGCTCCTGGGGCTAACGAGGATGAAGGCGGAGAGCCTTTTATTGGTCGTAGTGGTAAACTCTTAATGAAGTTGGTAAAAGAAGAGTTGGGCTTAGATAGAGAAGATCTCTATATTGTCAATTCTGTACAATGCAGACCTCCTAAGAATAGAAACCCAAAGAAGGACGAGTTAGAGGCCTGTAAGAAGAATCTAATGGCTAACTTGAAGGCCTGTAATGCTGAGGTTATAATTACTCTAGGTAAGGTTGCCAGTGGTAATCTTCCAGAGTACGAAGGTAAGAAAGTCTATTCTACCTACCATCCAGCAGCTGCTCTCTATAAGGGTAGTTTAGTAGAGAAAATTCGTGAGGATTTAAAGAGTGTCGTCATTAACTGAAATCTTTGAAGGGTTAGACTCTGAAGGGGTTTTGATTGATCTTATTGGTGCCAGAAATATCAATGATACTGGTGATGAATTAATCCATTCTTGTCAACTTAACTTTGGATTGCATAAGAATGGTGACCAGAATCCTAGTGCCAGTCTAAATAAGAATACTCTACTTTTTAACTGCTTTACTTGCGGTGGTGGAAGTATTATCTGGTTGGTAGAGAACGTTCTTGGTATTAGTAGAGAACAGGCCGTTGCTGAACTTAAAAACTATTCCAAGGGTTTAGTCGATGTTCCTGTAGAGAAGTTTATTGAACGATTGAACAAACTCTTCAAGGACGAAAAGACATCTCATATTGATATTCCAGTTTATAACGAAAGGATTTTAGATCTCTATGGAACTGTTTCTAGTTATCTTCTTGATCGTGGTGTTAGTGAACTCACGCAAAAAGAGATGAGAACTGGTGAAATTCTCGATAAGTATGAGAAGACTTACGATGATGAAGTTGTTAAAGTAGAACGAGTTATGATTCCCCACTTTATCAATGGCAAGTTGGTGGGTTGGGTAGCAAGACGTAAGAATGATAAACTTAACGTTGCTAAATATAAGAACACCAAAGGCTTTCCCAGACAGCATTGGCTATATAACTTTGATAAAGCTCGTTTCTTTAGAGAGGTTTACGTTGTAGAAAGTCCAATGAGTGTACTTGTTCTCAAGTCAAGAGGCATTGATAATGTAGTAGCTACCTTTGGGGCAAAAGTAACAAAGACCCAACTTGATCTATTACGTAGCTTTAAGCAGGTAACTGTATTCCCAGATGGTGATGCTCCAGGAAGAGAAGCCAAGAAGAATCTAGTTACTGGTCTTAGAGACTTTACTACGGTTAAGGTTATCGATACTCCTGATGGAGAAGACCCAGCCTCATTAACAGAAATACCTCAAACATTATCTTCATTTGAATACTTGATTTCCTCAAGTTTCTAGTATATACTGGTTATGGTTTCCAATTAGGAGCCTACATAATAGAAAAGAGAATAGCATGGCATTAAAAAAAGGCATGGCTGCTGTTAAAGAGAGCCTAGAAAAGTCTGAAAGAAAGCCCAGCACTAATACAAAGTATGAGCGTACCAACTGGATTGGTTGGAAGGCAGGAGAGACCAAGGTCCTTCGATTCCTTACCGATGCAGATGACGTTTATGTTGTCCCTGTTCATGAGAATGTAGAAACCTACGATGGTGGTAAGCGTACGTTTGTATGCCGAGTTGCCTTCGATGCAGATTGTGAGCTTTGCTCCAATGGTGCCTACCGTCGTGATATTGGTTACGGTATTGCAGTCCTTCGTGAGCCTGCCTATGAAGAGGTAGATGGCCAGAAGAAGCATGTTGGTTACCGTGATGTTGTAGAGACCTACGAGACCGAAGAGGACGGTAAGACTGTTCTCAAGAAGAAGCCTTACGTTGGTATTGTTTCCCAGGCAATGCGTAACTTCTGGAGTGGTATCTCCTTGATCTCAGAGAAGTATGGGTCATTGAAGGAACGTGACATTGAGATTGTCCGTCAAGGTGGCGGTGTCGAAACCCAATACATGCCTTTTGCCTTGGACAAGAAGGTAATCGACAATATCGATAACCGTTATGCCAAGTTTGTTCCTGACCTCGAATCTTTCCTTAAGCGTATTGGTAGTGAAGAGTACTACCTGACTCAGCTCCATGGTGTAAAGCCAGAGGCCAAGTCAGAGTCAAAGGAAGAGTCCTATGACGACGAATACGAAGAGGAAGACTACGTTTCTCTAGATGAAGAGACCGAGGCAGAGCGACTCCGTAAGAAGTTGGCTGCCAACTAAGATCGTGTAGGGTAGTGGCCATTTACCCTTCCATGGCCCTGCCGGCTACCCTACACATACCCGCCCCGGTACTGGTTACAGATCGTTCCTTATGGCACCTTTTAGTGCGAACATTCATAAGGTTCAGCCAGTACCGGGGTTTCTCTTGATTATCATTAGTAAACCCTATAAACTAGTAAGTAATATATGGATAAGTTAGTTCACCTTCATACGCATTCCGAGCATTCCTTCCTTGATGGATTAAGTACTATCCAGCAGGTTGTAGATAGAGTTGTAAATCTAGACCAGAGTGCTGTTGCTATTACTGATCATGGTGAAGTATCAGGCCACCTTAGACTCCAAAGAGCTGCTGATAAGTCTGGTATTAAGCCTTTGTTTGGTATGGAGGGCTACTTTACCGAGGACCGTTTTGTAAAGGAAGGCCGTAAGGGTGAGAAGTATGACCATATGACTATGGTTGCCCTTAATGATAAAGGTCTAGAAAATCTTTGGGCTTTGAGTAGCCTAGCCTATATTGAAGGAACGTACTACGGTAATCCAAGATTTGACTGGGAGTTACTCAAGAAGTATTCAGAAGGTCTTATGGTTACCGGCGGGTGTATGGGTGGATGTGTAGGCAAGTTCCTTAATCCTGACTCATACTCCTTTGAGCGAGCTACAGAACGTCTATCTAGATTCCAAGGAATATTTGGAGATAACTTCTTTCTTGAACTCCATACGTATGATGCTCCTGAGTCTAGAGAATGGAACCAGCGGGTAGTAGATATTGCCAAGCAATTTTCTATTCCACTTTTAGCTGTAAGTGATAGTCACTATGCCAACCCAGATGACTGGTATGCCCATGAATTAATGACAGCTATTCAGATGGGTAAGAATATGGAGGACCCAGATCGTTTCTCCTATGGACCCAACCAGCTATGTATCTTTTCTGAGGCCGAGACTAGAGAACGTCTTTCCTATCTTGGTGACTCAATTGTTTCGGAGGCCATTAACAATACTGCTTTAGTTGCAGATAAAGCAGATGCTCGTATTAAGGAAGGCCGGAGTATGCCGGTGTTCTTTGATAGTGTAGAGATGGATGAAAGACAATTACGTAAAAGAGCCCAGGAAGGCTTTAATCGTAAGGTGCCTAGAATCCTAAATCACTATACCCTTGAGAAATACCAGGAACGTCTTGACTATGAGTTGGATATTATCTGTAAGCAAGGCTTTCCTGGCTATTTCTTAACTGTTCAAGATATTATTGTATGGAGTAAAAATGAAGGATATCTTATTGGCCCCTCTCGTGGTAGTGTGGGTGGTAGTCTTCTATCTTATTGTCTTGATATCACCGAAATCGACCCATTGGAGGCAGGACTACTCTTTGAGAGATTTCTTGACCCTGAGCGGGCTAGTCTTCCTGATATTGATATTGACTTCCCTCGTTATGAGCGTCATCTTGTACGGAAACATCTAGAAGAGCAGTATGGTGAATACAATATTGCTTCCATTGGAACCCTAAATACCCTTGGGGCCAAGCAGACCCTTAGAGACCTTTGTAGAGGCTTGAATATCCCTAGAGGTGATACCGAGTCTATTTGCAATATTGTAGAGAATAACTGGACTGTAGTAGATAAGGGTGCTGGCCATTATGGTTGGGATGCTATTGAAGAGTACTACAAGGCCCAGTTTGATCCCTGGAAAAAGAAGTATCCTAAGCTGTTTGAGATGATGCCTGAGTTTGTAGCTCATATCCGTCACTCATCGGCCCATGCTGCTGGTACTGTAGTATCCAAGGAAAGCTTGTTGGGTAGATTGCCTCTCCGTTATAAGTCTGGTGACCTCCGAACCCAATTTGATATGGGTGACGTAGAGGCTTTGGGCTTTGTTAAGATTGACGTTTTGGGACTTAGAACTCTATCTACTTTGATGGCTGCTTTTAATATGATTCAAAAGAATCACCCAGAGGATAAGCTTGCCCATTTCTATGACTGGCAGTATGATTGGGATAAGTTCTACGAAGACTCAGAAGTATGGGATATGATTTGTAGTGGCCATAATATTGGTTGCTTCCAGATTGAAACCTCCAACCTACGTAGTTTGGTCCGTAGATTCCAGCCTCGTAATATGGAAGATCTCTCCACCATGATTGCTGTATGTCGTCCTGGTATTACGAGAACCACTGATGCTGATACCGGACTTAACCTTCTGGAACTCTACCTACAAAAGCGAGAAGGTAAGAGACCTGTTAAGTATAAGCACCCTAACCTGGAAAAGGTATTGGGTCTAACCTACGGCACCTTTGTATATCAGGAACAGATTATGCAGGCTTGTGTAGAGTTGGCAGGTTATTCCTTGAGTGAAACGGACCGAGTCCGTAAGATTATGGGTAAGATGCTTTTCGATAAGATGAAGAAGGAACGAGTAATCTTTATCGATGGATGCCTTAAGCAGGGTGTAAGTGAAGATATTGCCGAGGCTGTATTCGATGAGATGCAGGCATTTGGTACTTACGGATATAACAAGAGTCACTCCTTTGGTTATGCCTTGGTGGCCTATTGGTGTGCCTACCTTAAGAAGTATTATCCAAAAGAGTTTATGACTGCTCTATTCCAGACTAACCCAGTTGACTCTGTTATGTATACTCGTGAGGCCCGACGTATGGGTATCCCGGTATTGGGTCCAGATATTAACGAGTCTGGTAGTACGTATACTCTTACTAAGTCTGGTAGTATCCGTTATGGTTTGAGTTCTGTTAAGTTTGTATCCAATGGTGCTGGAACTCTACAAGAGTTTGGCCCATACGAAGATATGGAAGACTTTGTAAAGAGAATTCCTACGAGAAAGATCAATAAGAGAGCTGCTGTTAGTTTGATTAAGTCTGGAGTATTTGACTCCATGTGTGGTAGTCCCCGAGAAGCCTTAAAGGCCTATTGGGATGCTAGAGGTGACTGGAAAGCTCTTAATAAGCAATGTAAGACCGATTGTGAGTTCTGTAAGGGATCCCTATTACTTTGGGACTGCTATGCCAACCTACAGGAAGAGATTGATAACCGAGGTAAGTGGGAGCAGGAACTCCTAGGAACTCTTATCAGTATTGACCCATTGGGTGACTACATGGACCTTATCTCCAATGAAGAGAACTTTCCAGGTGAGAATAATATGTTCCCTGGAGAGAGAGCTCGATTGGGTGGATTGATTGTTAAGATCAAAAAGCTTGTAACAAAGACAGGTAAGAACCCTGGTAGTGAAATGTGCCAACTATGGATTGAACTTCCAACTAGAGTTGAAGATGAAGTAGAAGACTTACTAGAAGATAATGAAGAAGAGGCCACCGAGAAGGATAAGACAGATAGTGTCCAACTCGTAGCCTTCCCTGATGCATTTGCTAGATATAAGGCACAGATTGAAGTAGGCTCCCCTGTATTGGTGGAGATTGAAAAACTAAAGAGTGGTCTGCAATTGAAACAACTCTTTAGACTGGATATACTAAAAGAAGGTAAATAATGAGTTTAAAATTCAGACACTTTTGTCATAATTGTAATGTAGTTTTTCATAAAGCTGTTGATTGGGTATTCCACCATAACGAATACCACATTAGACAACGCCCTACAGAAAATAGCAAAGATATTCAGAGAGAATGGCATAATCGATGACTTACGTACCCAAGGAAAGTACTTGTAAAAACTGTCTCCGTAAATTTGGAGATACAGTTACTATTTTGCAAGGTGCTGATGGAACTTGGGTCCATAAGTTCAGAAGTGGACAGCACTATCCTATAAAGTGTAATGTATGGGAACAGTGGGTAGCAGAACCAAATGAGTGAAATAGAAGTAGAATTTTCAGATGAAGAGTATACTAAGATTCAGTCTGCTGCTGAGTTAA